>Ga0209127_100606_pt1 | contig 12355 bp, 17 predicted proteins | sample LakSupMetagenome_FD_187469 | JGI IMG/M metagenome (GOLD analysis project Ga0209127, IMG submission 187469) | Freshwater microbial communities from Lake Superior, Canada - Sta WM archaea (SPAdes) (version 2) | ecosystem: Environmental > Aquatic > Freshwater > Lake | place: Lake Superior, Canada...
AGGACTTGGCCGAAAGCAGTTGTCATCTCCGGCCCGCTCCGGCAGGATATGGAGGGGACGATCTTACCTCAGATCAAGAGCGCCCGCCGCCCCGTAGCGCCGGCTCGGACTGCCCGAGCCAAGGTTTGGAGAGAAACGGTACGGCCGGCTACCGGATCGTCTTATTGGGTCCTGCTACGTGTGCGGGTTTGTGGAGGTGTGGCCGATCCTTCGGCGATCAGTATCGGAGACGGGACATGATCTTCAGGTATCCAGCCACAGGTGCAGATGAAGGGAGGCGAGTGTGGCGGTGGTGACAGGATCCAAGAGAACATACCAGGATGCAGTCCTCCGTGACGACACCTTTGCGCTTTGGATGCAATGGCAAGAGTAACTGCGAGGTTTCCTCTCGATACGTGTGGGAGTCCCGCACGGGAGGTTGGATGCCCTCGAATTGGAAGTCGACCGGGTAGACCGATGATGCCTAGGACAGACGCAGATGACCATGAACACAACGGTACAATTGTGCGTCGTGCTTGGGAACTCTCGGACAAGCAGCAAGGGACTTTTCATCCGGTCACATTGACGAGCCGAGCGGCATCAGCACAGCGCCAAGTCATGCAGGTGATATTGAGGCAGCTTGCCATTGCTAGATACACAACCTCGTCAATATAAGCTTCCGTCACGCGTGCACTCCCGGTAACAATCCCCCAGACATCGACACCATCTGAAGCCTAAAGATAGTTCCCTGCTTGCTGGGTGTCAGCCCTCCACATGCTTTTCTTCTCATGTGTGTATATAAATGTACTCCTTAGCGTCAGTAGCGGTAGAACCAACTTTACCTCCTGTCTGGACATGCGTTTAATATATTCCCCGTCCCAGTTGCCAGTGAACGAGGCATGTGTAACGTCCCGAGGCGAACCGTCTTCTGACCTTGCGGTGCAGATGCTGGGAGAATCCACAAGTCGCGGGCCTTCCAGATATCACATTGCTGTGCGCGCACCGCTGTCCGCTCACCGGTGTTGTGCCTCGGCCTTGCATGCAGCACGTCACGAAGGATCCTACTATCACGCACGTCGCCCCCGAGGCTGTGGCTGCATTATGCAAACTCGGACTTTCGTGGTGTCACGCGAGGCGACTGTCGACCGTGTGCCTTATGCTGTCGACAGGCCTCGGTGTAGTCATAACGTCATGACCGAATGTGGCATGTCGATATTCGAGAGGCCAAAGCCCTGTATCGTCGCGAAATTCGCGGTTCGTCAATCCTACGACGCCCTTTGCGCCGTAGTCAAGCCAAGGTTCGTCGTATACCGAGCGCATCAGGGAGTGAAGGTGACTTGCGAGCTCGTGATAGCCGCAGCCCGGGGGCCCAGAATATCCATTACACCACCAGTCACCCGGACGCCCATAGCCAGCCAACGCCTTGCAGTCTGCAAGTCTTCAAACTTACTTCTCGTATGAAACCATTCCGGGGCGTAAAACATTCCGATTCCCGCACTACGCTGTCTCGTCTATTTGCTGAGTCTTAGGTGCGGTCTGCGGCCCTTCCGGACCCGGGTCTTCCTCATCACCGGCCGCGTCAGCACTGCCAGGGTCCGCGTCGGTTCTTGCAACCTTGACTGTACCGGTTTGCGCGGTGCCCTTCGCCTTTGCTAGAAGCCTGAGCTGCTCGGCCAACATACCCATGCCTGCCGGCGACACGCCCTCGGTCTCATTGTAGATAAGCTCGAAGTGAACATCTCCTTGCGCTCGCATCCGCGTCACGGTGGCGATGGAAGCAACCAGGCGCATCACAGTGCGGGCCGAGATAGCTGCGTAATTGCCAGTCCGCGGCATTGCCGTTTCCCAGAAGATCTTCCGTGGGGGATCGCTGTCGTCGACTGGCTTGGGAAGACTCAGATCAAACGTGACGTGTGAAGCGGGAGGCAGCTTGACCAGGGCCTTGCGCCACGCCTTGTCTAGGGCCGAGATGTCGAGATACTCGTGGCTTGCGGCGTCGTTGATAGAGTGGTTGGGAATCCGGACTGTTTTTGGCTCAGGGACGCGGCAAGCAGCGAACATGGCTGGATTGACCAGCGGTTGGAGGAGAGCGAGCCTAAGTCGCTGCGCTCCGTACTGCGTGCTTTCCCCAGAATATTGGGGGTTACCAGCCAGATCCAGGTCGGATAGCTTGACGGCAAGGTCTGGGTCTTCTAGCTGAGCGGGATCCGTAATGTATCGCTCTTCTGAAGTCGCCATAGTAAGAAACTTAACTGAGAGAGTAGGAGGGGCCTTGGCTGTTAGACGGGGTTGTACGAGGAAGATGGCAGTTAGGAGGTGGTTGAATAAGGTAAGTAGGTAACTGTACACGCATTATTACAATGTCACTGATGAAATCGGCCAACGGCGGAAAACAGTGAACTCGCCACTGCTGGCCCTCGATACATCGGATGCCTCAACGACTGGTTGCCTTGTCGCCTCTTTTGGTCGTCCGCATTTTCACGCGCCTTGTTTGAGCAGACAGGTTTGTATACTGTGTAGGCAGAACACCGGCGTGTGACCCGGAGCTACTGATGACTCATCCCTGCCCCTGGAGGTGCTGACCACAACGGCAGCCGGGGCGGAATACGTTGCCTGTCTTTCATCCAGCCTCCCATCCGATGGTCACCCCGAGCCGGCCTGGGCTTTCCCTTCATCTGCAGGGTGCGAACCGACGGCCTCCCAACGAAGCACTGGCCCTTACCTCGCTCGGCGCGTTCTCTCTCTACAGCTGGTCTGCCACCCTCTTCTGTTTGTCCGGTTTCTCTGCTTCTGGGTCTCGCGACTATGAGGCTCGCATCAGCTCACCGAAAGGGATGGGGACAAATCATATCTCAGTATCCTCGGGTTGATAATTAGCCATAAAAGCGTCGTTCGAGATAGCTTGAGGCGCACGGAGACATTAGCGTCGGCGAGGCAATGTTTGACGCATGTTAGCGAGGTGCGCAACGATGCCTCTACGGCCTTGTCCTCTCCGTCGTGGTCATTTGCAACCGCAGCGGGAGTCCATTGGATACGTCGTCAACTGTCTCCAGGAGGAGGAGTCACAAGGGTCTCGGCAAGGAACAAGTTTTGCTCATGCAGATGAGTGCAGGTGCAGCAGGTCCTCGGTTCATCCTCCGATGCTGTCACTCGACTTGCTGCCTTGCGTTTGAGAGATGCAGGATAGATTAAGCCACAGCCCCTGTCACAGTAGTGTACAGCTTTTGACAAAGTCTGAGCAGGAGGTCGTCTGGGATGGAGGTCGTCTGGGATGGAGGTCGTCTGGGATGGAGGTCGTCTGGGATGGGAGGCTATATAGCTGTGCATGATCACAGTCTCGTGCTTCACTCCAAAGCCCGGCCTTGTGGCAATCCGGAAGAGGCAGCTTCTAACTCTAGAAAGCCAAGAACCAAAAGCAGGATCGGGAAAGAGGTTACAGGCGTTTGAACGAACAGCTCTGGCTATTGATAGCTCGGGAAAGGTGGTGTACTGAAAGCAACCGCCTGTGCATCAACACCTTGTGCAACGGTGCAAATTCCGAGCACAGATCTAAGGCCACCGACCAGAGAGGACTTGCCAGTCTGCGAGCCCCCACGCCACTCGCTTAATATTCCCTAGTAGAAGCTGTCGTAGGATGATCGTCAAGGGGTGTCAACTGGCAAATGTGCAGTGGGATGGCCAATGTTGAAATTCCCATAAAAACAATTCCTACCGTTTCAGACGTTTGCACTCTGCAGAGACCAATGGAACATCCGGTGTATGTCGATCTTGAGGGAAAGATGTAAGGTCTTGCGCGTTGATCATACCTAACCCAAAGCATGCAAGGTGCACAGTCGATTTACCGGTAGCGTGCGTCTTGCTGAGCGGAGAAATACGTAGCGCAAAGATTGCAACGTTCCATTGTCTGTCTGGAATCTGATAAGAAGCTCAACCCCCCCGACGTAATCCGGCGGCCAGAGTAGCGTATCCCCCTGTCCCAACGCTAGCGTCATGGCACCCCGACTTCGAAGCGGTATCCGGGGAGTCCAACTGTCAGACAGTTCAGAGTAGCGCGGCCGGCGTGGGCGAGGCGAAGAAGTTTAAGAATAGCACTGTGCCACATGTTGCCTTCCCTTTTGACAAGGCGATACTGAGGCGGTTCGTGTGGTGATGATCAACCCAATGTCTCGCGGATGTGGCTTGGATCCGAACTGTGGCGGATGTCAGCCAATAGCATCGACAACAAGCTGGCCTTCCATGCAGCTTCTTCGGTCCTTCTAGCGCGAATAAGGATCCAAATCTCACCCCTCTCGCCCTCCCTGCCCTCCTCACCCCCGCAGCTGGCCTTGGCGAAACACAAGCCCGATCCCCTTGGTGGCTGCTTTCTGGCCTTTGAGCCAGCAGGAAATCAGCGGGAAAGAAGCAAGCCGAGGCATCCAGCTCAGGATACGAACAATGACAGCACTGCGTACTACGGAGACAACAGAGATATGAGATCTGCCGGATGATGTGCTGTAACGTGGGGAGGGATCTGCACCCACGTAGCGGGTACATTTCATCCACCATTGCCCAGGCCAGCTGCCAAGGGTGTGTACCCCCCAATCCACCGTAACAAGCCCCCGGCGGGGTCACATTGCACGATAATGACGGGCCCCTTTCTCAGCCGATCAAAACGTAGGTACCTGCTATGAACAGTCGCCGTAGGTACACGATTATCATATGTAGTCGCGCGTTATTGCAGGATGTGCCGCGATATCTCCACCGCAATAGAGCTTTGCCCGGACTCCTGGGTCGACAACATCGGCCGAAAGGCCAACAACAAGCGCATAGCGGGGAAGCTCGAGCCAGGTGACGGGACTCTGGCTCCCCAGATGACATGTGAAATCAGCCAGCAATCGATGCTAGAACATGCAATGTTCGTACATAACAGACACGTAGATGAGAGTGCAGATGTCGCTGTGCGGCCCTGTTCGGACTTTCCTGCAAACAAGGCAGTGCTCGGGACACACTCCGTTCAGGAGTCGGAAGTAGCTGTAGGTATCTGCAGGTCTCAGTTCACACCAGACCGAGATCTCATATCTCAGACTGGACGCCGCGAAACTGTCGGCATGATGTCAGTGGCTGTTGACCTCGGGCCTTGGCCGATGCAAAGATGCCTTGCAGCTGGTACACGTACACGTACACTAGAGGATGGAAGCCAGATAGAAGACTGCGTGGAAGGTTGGTGTGCCTTGGGGTTTTCCCCCCCGTTCCTTGCATTTTTCAACGACAAGGTCCTTCCATGTTGGTGTGGTGTCGTTCTCTGATCATTTTCGACGTTGATGGTCGGGCGTGGACCTGCTCACAGATGAAATGCCCTCCAACAATGCGGCTTGCATCCGGTTCTCGCCTGGTCTCGTGTTGTCGATGTCCTTCAGGGTGCCCCACGAGCTCACTGCACCTCGCTGGAGCCATGACAACGAAGCAGATTATTATATTAAGTGCCGCAACTTGTTGGACGTGCTGCGTCCCTTAGACGCCTCGAAGGACTCCCACCAGCGAGAGCGTGGAGTGGGGACCGTAATCCAATCTGGAAACCTTCAGCAGACTGTAAGACGCGGTGAGCTAGTATGCACCCGTAACCAACGACTCCAGCCAAAACGAGCGCCTCACATGCCCGGAATTTTATTAGGTAGATTGCCAGATCATGCTGTCTTTCGAGTCTTGACCGCCGATGCGGACGCACCGCGAGAGAACAGGGTTGATATCAGGGATCCATGGTGGTGTTAGTGGAGGGCGACCACATACCTAACCTATTGAAACCTGAGAACAGTGCAATTAAGGCGGATCCAAGAGCAAGAGGCTTGCGATCTTCTCACCGGACAACTTTCACTGGTGAAACTGCAGAGACGGAGACGCTAAGTTAGTAGGTAGAGGCCTTCACACCGTACTATGGCGCTGGGCTAAATCTCAGGGCCGTTGACCCAGTGAATGCTTACTTGCTAGTGTGGAACGGTTGTCTCTTGACGCAGAAATCTGAAGACATGCCATGGAGGAAATAAGAGACGACGAAGGGGGTTGAACCGAGCTTCATCAAGCCGCGCTGAACGGCTGAAGATGACCGCGCGTGGTCCGTGGAGCAGGGGGTCACAGCCTTTCCGCACGGCGTCTGCCGCCGACCCTGAATCGTGTGTCTTCCGTCAACTCCGGCGCCAATTTCTTCCCCAGCGTCATTCTCAGCCATGCTATCATGGCGGTCAAATTCAGCTCTTGGTGGATATGGGCGCTGAAGAACGCTTCGATCTCGACCTCTTCCAGCAATGTTATGGCCCTGACCAATCGAAAGACTTGGATGACGGCCAACGGGCCCAAGTGCTGCCGAGATTCCAGCTCAAGCCCATCCACCACTCATGATGGATGCATGTCAGAAGGGCAATAGGCTGTGGTCAGGTCTCATTGGCTTCGCCGTCGTCCACCCTCCGGAGCTAACAGCTGCAAGCCCTGTCGTCACCTCCCCCCCACCGCCCCCGCTCCCTTTTGCATTCCTTGCTTGTTGCTGCCCTCGATCCTCATGCCCGAAGAGGGCCTAGCGTGGAATGCACAACTTGTCTCCGTCAAAAGTTCCCTTGCATTTGAGTGGTCGAATGGTCGAGCAATCAAGTGCCCAAGTGTTCTCTTGGCAGGGCATGGACCACCTGCTGCCGCAGCGAGTTGCAACGGCTTTGAGGCTTGATGGGGGAAGCTGGTCGCCGATGAACGCCACCAGCAAATGAGCATTCATGGCGGTGTTTCTCCCATCATTGACTCTCTCTTCGCTCTTTCGGCTCGTCACGCGCTCGTAACCGGGCTAACACGTAACAAGTAGTCTAGTGCGTGCGGATATTCCCCTCTCCCATGTGCATTTTCCCTCCTCATCCGCTGCGATTTGTGATTTTTGTCATTCGCTGTCGGACGTGTATCGCCGATGCTGCAAGCTGTTCTCCGCCGACTGCGTCTAATGTTCTCAATCGCTCGAATTTGCGAAAGCGGCCGAGGGTCTCGATGGTCACAGGGGTCTCCATCGCGTGCTAGTTTCTGGTCTCTGTTCTACCTGAAGCGCTCGAGTGTCGTTGCTACAGTGCTGAGGTAGGCCCACACGCCGACGCACAATTCCGAAAAGTCCTTTCATTCGCTAACTGAAGCGATCGCGTCGCCGATAAGATTTTGCGCTAGACCGTGCCATTTTAACCTGGGGGCTCTCTTTGCGCACGCGATACACACTGCACCTTTGCTTACGGAAACGGTAAGGTACCTAAGGTACTTCTCAGTCAAGGTTGTGTTAAGCACCGTCCGGGTCCCCCCCACCCCGACACCCAGCAGCACCATTTCGCCCCCCTTTTCCCATCTCCTGGCCAGTCCGCCCCCCGGGCCGCCTTGTGTTATAGCGTGTCTTAAGTACCTCGGAGTACCCTCGTCAAGGCTGCTGCCGCTATATGCAGGTCGATGGTCGGTAGGATCACTTGCTTTGGTGTCGCTGGTTCAATTAAAACCAGGCCATCCACCTGCTTTGCGCCCACACAACCCTCTCCACCCCCCGTTTTCCCACATGCTCGCGACGCTCTACCTTCAATCTTTTCCCAGCTTCCAGGTCTGCTCTTCCCAGCAATCCTGTGGTCCTACGTCTGTCCATATTAATCCCCATTTTACCCACACCAGTCACCGGTTGCCATTGAGAGTCAAGCCGCGTCTTGGATAAAGTCTCGAGCCGTCTGATCGTCGCCTGTCTCTATGTGTCTTGCAGAATATTTACCTCGCATCGTACATATCACATCAAAGATCTGGCAGAGGTCGCTAAGATGACGGGCCCGCCCAATCCGCCGGCTGGCAAGGACGCCGCATCGGCGAGAAAGCGCAGGAGACGCGCGCCAGCTGGAGGTGCCGCCGACGACTGCTTCACCTGCGCCAAAAGGAACGTCAAGTGCGACAGGAAACGCCCGTATTGCTCGCAATGCCTGGAGATAGGGAACGAATGCTCGGGCTACAAGACCCAGCTCACCTGGGGAGTCGGCGTGGCGAGCAGAGGCAAACTCCGCGGATTGTCATTGCCCATCGCCAAGGCACCGCCCGTAAATCCCGCCGCCGTCGTCAAGAAGTCGCCAACGAGGTCGCGCGCTGACTCGAATGCCACCACGGCGGAGCAATGGACGGAGCATGACGAACAGGCCATCAAGGAAGACGTGGACATGCGCTCTGAAGCGACACCGTCTGTGCCGCCGACGCCATACAACCCGTACGAAATGTCGCATATCTCCTCTCCGGAACACACACCGGCAGTACCGCACTCCCCCTGGAACAACCTGCATTTCCCGAGTAGCTTACCAGAGAACGAGGGACACCACCGCTTCCAGAATGGGAACCTGCAACTGTCCGTGCCTCCCAGCACCTCGGCAATGCTGTCTTCGTCCATGGACTCCATCAGTGAACTGGACTATATGTCTCCGCTGGCTCACTCCTTCCCTCGCGAGGACATCCCATTCATGCACAGCCCGACAGTCATGTTCGAGCATTTCCAGCCGCAAAGCCCTCCGGTCACTCAGCCTGCGACATCTGCCATTATGATTGAGCAGCCCCGGCCACCCACGTCATGCCCGAGCCTGGTGTACGGGACATCGGAGCACGGGTCCAGTCTCCAGTCGCACATGGACAGCTACGACGCTCAAATCAGCCAGAAGCTCATGCACGACTGTGAACCCCTTGGTGAGTACTCGCCGTGGGACTTTCCAGCGGGGGAGTTCATTATAACAAACAGTATGGGACATCGTGCTAATGTATCATGCTTCGCCAGCTGGGACTCCTGATCTTGACACGTACAGTACGAGTGCTCAATCTCAACCTTTCTGGGCCCCATCTATCCCGGAGGAGGGCAGAGTATCGCATAGTCTTCCGGATTCCAGCCCTCCACACTGGCCGTCAAGCTTTGCACCCCATAACACTCCGCAGATCCTCCCTGTTAGCGCCGAACTGATCGCAAAGATGCCCTTCTTCATGGACTACTATGAGAACACGATGTGTCCGTCCATGGTTTTCATCGACGGACCTAACAACCCCTTCAGGGAGCATATTCTTCAGCTGGCGGCAAGCAGCCGTAGCCTACAGCATGCCATATGTGCACTCGCCGCCTGCAACCTGAGGATGAAGAGGAAGTTGAGCCTCGGGCAGCACGGAAGGGAGATTGGCGAGAAGCGGTTAGACCTCGACTCGATGTCTGACGCTCAGCCAGAGGACCAGTCTCTGTCGGAGGAGTACCAACACCGGAACCTTGCAGTGCATCTGCTCAATGAGCAGTTGAACGACAACGACAAATCGAGACACGACTCCGTTCTGGCCACCATCCTCCTGCTATGTCACTACCGTATGGCTGAGTCTGGCGTCGCCAAGTTCCAGACTCAATTCGCTGGGGTAAAGAAGATTCTAGGCCTGCGGAGGATGTCGCTCTTCCCGCCCTCGCGAGATTCGTCGTGGATGGAAGCCCTCTTTACCTATTTCGATGCTTTAGCAGCAAGCATCAACGATCGGGAAGCGCAGCTCAGCACCTCGTTCTACGGAGTCATGCCTGATGCGCAGCTCTTACCACCCGGATCCGAGAACCTCGTCGGCTGTGACCGCGAGCTGTTCAAGACCATCATCAAGCTCGGACGGCTCAACCTGCTATCGCAACACCGGCCAGTGCAGAGCCTGATGAGCCCTACGTTGCCACGGGTGATGCCGTCGCGCACAGATTCGCCACTGCACAGTCCGCTAGGCCACACGTACAAACCGAACCGCACGCCTCACGCGCACCAGATGAGCGCGGACACGCACTACTTCGCGCCGCAGCACACCAGCCGGTACGACGGCAACGGATTTAGTACGAGCCTGAACGAGGAAGACGTCCTCTCGCAGACGGGGCTTCACTCTCCCGCGCCTTACGACGACCACCGGAGCACTTTTTGGCGCGAGTGGAAGGATGCGCGGATAGCGCTGCAGAGCTGGGAGTTCGACTCGCAGCGTGCGGTCAACGGGCTGTTGCCGGCTTCGAGCAGCGGCTCGTCAGCAGTCCTTTCGCCGGGCGCCGGGCTGCACTCTCCCACCGGCGGCATCGGTCACGGTCGCCACCAGTCAAGCAGCGCGCCGCCCGCGATGACCGTCACGTCGTCTCAGGTGCGCGACCTGGGCTCGCTATCCGAGGCCTTCCGCTACGCCGCCCTGCTCTACACGGAGCGGCTCGCCAGCCCGAACGTGCCGAGCGCTCACAGCAACTTCCGCAACCTGGTGAGCCAGGTCGTGTACTACGCCACCAGCCTCGAAGCTGGGTCGAACGCGGAGAAGTTCCTTCTGTGGCCCCTCTTCGTGGCCGGGTCCGAGTGCGTCAACGAGCTACAGCAGAATATCGTCCGCTCCAAGTGTCGCGAGATCATGGCCCGCAGCGGCTACATGAACAACCTGGCGGCGCTCGACGTACTCGAGCGGCTCTGGGCGGGCGACTGGAAGGAGGAGGCGAGAAACATGGGCGCAGTGAGGAGAGGTCCCTTCAACTGGACCAAGTGCATAGGTGGGCCGGGCATCGACGTCGAATGGATCATGTTCTAACCAGTTGAACTGGTAACGGGACAGGCCGAGGGGGGATACGAGGCATACAAGCGGATATTTGGGCGGGGATATGACACCATATCGATGGCGTTTACGGTTTGCGGTTTCTGCGTCGCCCATGGCCAGGTTAGCCATGCATACAATACCACTTCTAGGGGGTTTTCTTATGATCACATGGCAAGCGGGAAGAGAATACGTCGGCATGTATGTACACTATATCATTGTGGGAGATGGCTTGGAGTTTCACAGCAGGGCGGAGTAATATGTCAGGGTGTCGGTGTCGTAGGGCACATCAGGGATTACGAGCGATGTCAAGCGACGGTCGCCCATGGCTGTTCATGGAGATGCCATACGGCTACAGTCGAGCAAAATAGCGGTAAACATATTCAAGCGCTGTGAACTTCTCGTGTCACTCCAGTCTCCGTCATGATGCCTTTCGCCATGCTGATGGCGAGCGTAGCAGGTGGATCTATCTCCCAGGGTACCTTAGTCGTTTAACGTTACGGATGTTGCTGATCGACGGACCCCGTCTGACAGAACAATACTACACAAAAAGAAGCTTAAACTCCAGCGACTGCGTGCCCGGCGATTGTCTCAGGGCTTCTACCCCAGAGTTTACGTACTGGCAACGATCCAGCGACAGGCCCCGTGCAGAGCCATCAACTACCGGTACTTACAGTGACTTGTCAAGCCAACCATCAACGCCTCGCCGTCGACTGCAAAGAACCTGTGTCCTCTCCCTCCGTGGGGGAACAGCGCATCGCATAGCATCGCATCGCGTCGCGTCGCAGGGTCACAACTATGCAGCCTGTCACTGATCATCTCAGGAACTCCACGGCCCAGACCATTCTAGAAACAATTAAGAAGGTCGTTTGAGCGACAATCATCACCCCTTCCCTCGACAGGCTGCGTAGCGATATACCACGCGGTACATACACATCACCCATCAGTCGACGCGACGGTAACCGAGTCCGGCTACCCTCTCCGATGCAAGGACGGGCTTTGTGGGTACGGTATGTGTTGCACTGGGTGCTAGGCCCAGACGGGAAGCTCGCGAACGCAAACCCCTGGAGGAGTCCAATCCCCGCCTCGAGACTAGATGTACTGTGTGTACTTTGTACATACTTCGAAGAGGAGACGGAGATTGGGGCAGGATCGATGTTGCAGTCGTCAGTGATTGATGTCGACTGGCTGCTGCGTCTGATAGCGGAGGAGCGGACAGGGTCCGGGGTCGCCTGGTCAGATTTTACCGCCTCGACGGTTTGAAAGGGGTCGGTCCAGACGGGATGGGATGCGGGAACTCAAAATCTCTTGCTCACCGTGGTGAGATGGTGCAAGCGCAAGTGACCAAACTTGGAGCCTCGCTCATGGAGAATTCGGAAGAGTAAAACTTTGTGACCAGATATATAGACGACTGATGATGGAGGTTTCCTCGAATACTATGACTACGAGACTTCGAAGGAGTATGCAGTCTGACACGGCAGATAAGCCTTGTGGCAGCAAGTATATCACTGTCGGAATCACTTTGAGAGCTGAGGACGAGAGCCTAAATCGCCGTCGCTGGGTGCCTAGTCGCTTTGCATTTGGGTATACCAGCCTGTTTGAGGACTACCCGCCCAAGCTGCGACCGAGAAACACGATGGGCCGCTTCACCTCCTGCAGTTCTGGAAGGGTCCCAATTGGAAGGCGAAATGGAAACCAACAAGAGGGGCGATGCGATTGTTCCTCAGATGCAGTGCGAGGCTCTCTCCACGCTGGTAGACACCGATAATGTTAGAAGACCCGGAGGAGAGGTCGGCAATGTAGCCAA
>Ga0209127_100607_pt1 | contig 12347 bp, 4 predicted proteins | sample LakSupMetagenome_FD_187469 | JGI IMG/M metagenome (GOLD analysis project Ga0209127, IMG submission 187469) | Freshwater microbial communities from Lake Superior, Canada - Sta WM archaea (SPAdes) (version 2) | ecosystem: Environmental > Aquatic > Freshwater > Lake | place: Lake Superior, Canada...
CATTGGTGTGGATGTTTTCGCACTGGCAAAGATTGAAGCTTCGACCCGTTGCTGGGCGCCCGGTTTGAGAGTTCGTCTTGATACTCGACGAGAGCTTGGGAATCAGTAGAGGTTACATAAACATCACTCACTAAACTCTGGTCAGCCTGAGTATTGACTACACACGGCATTGCAAGGATGTGCGTCATCGTGACGGATCGCCATGACCTCCCTCGCGCTGGGACGCTTATCTGGCCAGGCTCCCCTTTGCTAATAGTTATCGTGGGCATCGATGTCATGGATATCATGATGATAAAAGACTTGCTGTCGAGCTTATCACGACAATGGACGGCGGGGCACAACTTTGGACGGCAGGCTGAAGAGCAAGGCGATCTGCAATCCAGCAGTTGGGAGCTGAAGTAGATAACAGCTTTCCAACAGTACGCTTATGCACCGCACTGCTGCTTCGTGATATCACTTCCGTCAAGGATCAGGAGGGGACTTATCAGAAGGTCAAAAAACCGCCTTGAAACATAGCTTGGCCTCCAATCACAGTTGTGAGCAGTGCGAGACGTCATCTCCTTGATCATCAACAATCGCGATCCGAATACCTGCACATAGTATTTATTATTTATCCTGTCCAGTCAGCCAGTCTAGCTAATGCACAACTACATCGGCACCGGCAGACTTAGCGCCAGCCGCCGGATGGCGCGAGCTGGATGGAACTTCTCGCAACTCGCAAGACTATCACATCTACACTACCGACTGATGGATTGGCCAGCTCGCCAAATGACGATAGTCCAAGGACAAGCCAAGTTGATCGTCTTTCTGTCGGAGATATCTTGCTTTTAATCTATCTGGTGGTATTCTCCACTTGGATCATGAGCGATGGATGCCACTTCTGCATCTGATTCAGGCCATTTGCTGCATTGCCCAGGCCTTTTGAGCCGGTTCTTCTAAAGGAAGGTCGCTCTCGATTCTTCCTGCCCAGTCACCGAACATTGACGCTAGGTGTTGCAGAACAATGAGCAGGGCCAGCAAGGTAAGATACGTCACCTTGTGAATGGTACGTCAGTAAACGTCACTGGCACCTGCCGGGGAGGATGGTGATCGTTTCGGCTCAGGTACCCCACATTCGGCTACAACCGCCCTCCAGCTTCTTGCGGGGCGTTTGTCAGTCACGGGCGTGGAAGACGACCGTGACCTCGGCCGGGGAACCGACTCCGTGCTTCTCCTCCCGGTGCGTGTCTGGTGTGTGTCGCAAACAGCCCCGAGACTGACTGACCTTTGTGTCATAAAACACCTGATCAACACCTCATTGTGCTGTCATCAGCATAGGAGAGGTCAGCTCTAAATAACCGGGGGTCTGGTGCACGGAGCTTTACCTCAATCACATCCGCCAATTTCACCTCAAAACAACCCAGGCCAGCTCCGAGCTTCCGACTTAGTGACACGCATCGCCGCTCATCAGACTGTCGGAATCAACCGCATCAAATCCGCCTGGTTCCGAAAGTATACCGGTACATACCCACCTTATTAAGGTAGTTCCTCGCATTCGATAATAGGACCTAGCCGCCATGACCAAGACTGCAGCTTCCCCTCCAGGGGATGCATCGAGGTAAGAACTCAGACCACTGTGCGACCCCGACTCTGTGCACCGCACACGTCGGTTATCGTCGCTTGCCTGGCGCCACCTTCCACTTGCGTCTCTGCCCCCTTGTATCCTCGGTCAGCAGTTAGGCTAACGTAGTCCGTAGCCCAGTCAACATTGTCTTTGTGGGCGCTGGCGCCGTGGGATGCTTCTATGCGTCGAGGCTGCATCATGTAGGTCTCCCAGAATCTGCTGCGACCTGCAGCTGCCTGCCTGCTTTAGCTTCTTCCGACCGAGGGACCCTCGAGACTTGAAAACGCCACGTCCATGCCTGTCGCTCGAACGAGGACCGAGGCTGGTCGTGCCGTCCATGTGGACGCATGCCATGGGCCGACTCGAAGACTCAACCTCGAACACACCTTCCCCTTACCCCTTACACGTGCAGAATCGACCTGTCAACTCGAGCTAGCACTAACCAATCTCAGCCCTCACACAATATCAATGTCTCCTTGATCGCCCGCTCCAACTACAGCGCCATAGCCAGCCACGGCGTGAAGCTGCAGACCCACACCTTCGGTGACTACACCTTCACGCCGGCCTCCGTCTTCCCCTCGGTAGCAGCAGCCGTGGCGTCGGCCCTGCCGGGATCGACGGAGGTCCTCGACTGCCAACCCGGCGCCGGCAAGTCTGTAGAGTGGGACTACGTGGTGGTGACGACCAAGGCCCTGCCCGACCGGACGGACGATTCGGAGCTCATCGCCCCGCTGATCTCCCCAAGGACCGCCATCGTCCTCGTCCAGAACGGCGTGGGTGTCGAGGAGCAGTACCGCCGCCGCTTCCCACGCACGCCCATCGTCAGCGCCGTGACGGTGATCAGCGCCGAGCAGATCGCGCAGGGGGTGGTGCGGCAGAACCGGTGGACGAGGATCCACATGGGGCCCTACACAGACTCGGCCAGCCACCGAAACGACACCGGCACGGCGAAGGGCGACCTCGAGGCACTGCAACGGGAGTCGACGGAGAAGACGCGCCGGCTGGCCGACATCTTCGCCCGCCTCGGCGGGGTCCGGGACGCGGAAGTTACGGACGAGATCGGCCTGCAGACCATCCGGTGGCACAAGCTGTGCATCAACGCGGCCATGAACCCGTCGGCGGTGCTGTGCGGCGGGCTGGGTAACGCGGACATGGTGCTCGACCCGGAGCTGAGGGCGCACCTGGCCGGAGTCATGCGGGAGATCTGGGACGCGGCGCCCCGGATCCTCGGGCGGGAGGAACCCTTCAAGGGCCTGGCGGACGCCGAGAAGATATTGAGGAGCACGGAGAGGAACGTGGGCAGCAAGCCGAGCATGCTGCTGGACTGGGAGGCCGGGAGGCCGCTGGAGATCGAGGTCATTCTCGGGAACCCGGTCAGGATTGCGAGGGCGAGGGGGGTGGAGCTGCCGAGGATGCAGAGCTTGTATGCGCTGTTGAGGAGTGCGCAGAGGCTGAGGGAGGCGAGGAAAGGAGATGCGAAGGGGAAGTTGTGAGCGGGCCGAGGCTGAAGAGGTGTACCTATGGTAGATTGTTGAATACTGTGAGTTCTAACCTGTGTAGTGCCGGGACGTAGGGATATCCTATGAGTGATTTCTCTCGATGTCGGTCGAGGTACCCGCTATCGTTGGTCATTCTGTCCCTTCTACTGTGGGTATCCACGACCAGGCAGTACGCCTCGTCACCATGAATCACAAACATCCGCATCGTCCGACACTAACCAAAATTCCGACTCTTTGTTGGCACTATCAAGCGAAGGAGCAGAAGAACAATCCGCTGGAAGGGCTAACGTCTCTAGGCCTGGTATGGGGATGGACAAGCCCAGTGGTCGATGGCCCGACCATGCAAGGGTCAAGGGTGGCATCGCAGAACGTCCTCGCATAAGACCAGGGCAGCGATTTCCCACTCCCGTTTGAGCCTCCGGGACATGAACCTCGCTTCCCTGACTTAGGAGGATGTCGATGTGTTCCCGAAGTACAGCACAGTCCCCAACGCGGACGCAAACACATCGTCAGGAGAGGGCCATATACAAGCTTCCATCCTCGATGAGATCTTAGCAATGCGTTCGTCTCACACGGCGAGTCCTACGGCGCCCGGGGCCTCCGGGTGCTAGCAGTGTGACGGCTGGCACACGTGCAAGCAAGGCACGGCAGGTAAATTGTTGACTGCAGTGCGAGGTAACATCGTCATGAACGTGGCTCAGGAGCCCTCCTTCGGGAAAAGATAGGTAGGCACGGAGAGGTGCTGTGCTTGTTCTGAGATTTGGTAACCAACACGAACCATTGCCTTTTCTAGTAATCTTTATACTCGTGTCCTTGCGACATCTGTACCTCGGGACGAGTGACGAGACCATTGTGCTCGCTGTCATACTCGAGCTGTATCTAAGAAAGGCCACGAGCTGTGACAGCAAAAGCCGTAGCTGACTACTCGATACTCTGCAATACTGTCGCCGCGACGTTGTGGAATGGGCCCTTACTATCTTGCCGCTGCGCTATTAGTCGCTATGGTGATGCAGTTGCTGGAGGCAGTGTCCGGCGTGAGTACCAGAAGGCCCTACCGACAGGATGGCCTTCGTGGTCAAACACCTAGGATTGCATATGCTGTGCATCAAGTTGGTTAGGTATTACTGGTTAATGCCCAAGGGTTCTCATACTGTGTGTAGTGTAAGGGTTCCGCGTTGTGGCGAGGCACAAGTTGGGCTGCTCGGGGCAGCAAAAACCGGTTCCATGGAAGGCTTGCAGATCATGCCCCATGGAGCGAAGGAAATAGCCACGATGAGGCGACAGATCTTCGTATTGTGGCTTGACTTGGCCGATTGGAAGCGGAGCCATGGTGCCCACGGGATGGGAATCTTGTCAATTCGCTGTTTGCCCTGCAGTTTTCCATCCGAAAATCCCATCTTGCGCTCTACGTGTAGGCAACCCAGTCTGGCGATGTTCTTACCACAGTACACGTGTACCCGTGTTCAGTAGAGCTGCGATATCTGTTTTTGGAAAGCGCATTTCCCGTGGTTACTGCTCTGATGTCAATGACATGACGGATCGTACTAAACTACGGCCCAACGGGATAAGTACCTGGTAAAGGTACCTTAGCATTAAGGGTTCAAGCCACAAGATAGGGTTCTGTTGTGAAGTACACTGTGTAATGAAACAACTACGTCATCCCACTCATGTCGCCATCCCTCAACCCGACAGAGAGACCCTGCCACAGCGCCGAATTGCCGTCACCGTAACTGTTGTCTACGGAACGCTAGCAGCCAGGGGCCAAGGCGGAAGGGACTGAGGAAACACCGACAGAGATGCGCCGACTCTTTGTGGCGAACTTTTTGCGCAGTGCTCTCCGTGCAGGCCTCTCTGATGTGAGCTGTTGAGCCTGTAGTAGTCATCCATTATACTTAGACTTAGAACCAAATTGGTTCTAGGCTCGCTCCACAGTACCTTACGGCAAAGTAGTTCAGTGCTCCCATTGTTGCATTTGGGACGATCCTATCGAGTGCGGGTTAGCCTGACTAAAAATGACCTGCGAAGAGACGAGATGCAGAACCCCCCTCGAGACCAGGTTTGACTCGGGATATTCTCTGCACTTACTACCAAACTTCCCAATCATCTTGCTCTTGCCGGCCTGAGAGGAGACCAACGATCCGCGGTCTGATCATACACAGATCGAGATTTCTGTGCGCCATCAGGACGCCAGGGTCGGAAGTTGGCTAGCAATTGCAGCACACCCACGTAACTCCTAAGACTTCTGAGAAAACGACTCTTACGAGCCCAGCGCGTCATATTGCTCTATTTCTCGGGGTTCATTTCCATCGAAAGTTGCAAGGAAAAGCTGGCTGGCTGGCTGGCGGCCGTGGCAAAGGACATGGACGTGGACCAGCCCGACGTTCAGCCACACGATGATGGTCGGCGCATCGACCAAAGCCACACCCCGCGTGAGGCCCACGGTGCCGACGTCGATACCTCGGCCGTAACCAAAACAACAGCCACAGTTGCTACTCCTGCTTCCCAGCCGAACCCATCAACCGACCCCATTCTAACACTCAGTCCAATATCTGCGACGACACAGGCCGACCCCTCTGTTCCCACACCGAACGACAACAGTTCCTCCTACTCCTCCGTCACCCCGAGCGTGGCACTATCGTCATGGAGCCAATCCTCAGACCGGCAGCTCAGTCACGGCAGCCACCATGACCACACGACGGACCGGGTCTTCCCTGTGCGCTCCGTCGTGAGCGTCGACCCTGGCAGGACCTCGGGCGAATATGATGCAGTGTCCCAATGGCAGAACACGGCGACAGGGAGCGCGCCGAGCACCGTTGCACGGCCCTCTACCACGAGGGTCAACACCGTGGTGCCTATACGACGGCCAGGACGGTCGGCCAGCGGAACAAGCGATAGCATAACCTCGCCAACCCGTAGCGCACCGGAAGGCGTCAGAAGCCGCTTGCCGCGCCCACACACCACCTCGGGCTCAAAATCCAGTGTACAGGCTGACGCCGACCGGCGCGGAACCGCTAGCCAAGTCCCGTCCTTCCTGGATAATCTGCCGTGCAGCGATAACGACACAGACGATGAGAACGAGTCGAGCAGGGCCGGAGAAAGCGAGCGCGCGAGTACCGCTGGGGGACAGACGCCGTCGGTTTCTGAGCTGCCGGAGTCGCACTACACCTTGCGCTTCAAGCACGTTATGACAGGGGAAGGACACGCAGTTATCACCGGCAGGGACGGCACCATGCAGAGGTGCGAGGATGAACCAATACACACGCCCGGCGCGATCCAGGCATTCGGCATGCTGCTCACTCTGAGAGAAGAGCCGGATGGTTCATTGCAGGTTCACCATGTCAGTGAGAACTCGAAGAGGCTCATCGGCTACACGCCCCAAGAACTGTTCAAAGTGCCAAACTTCCTCGACCTCTTGACGGACGAACAGTCCGAGAACCTCCTGGATCACATCGACTTCATCAGGGACGAGGATGCGGACCCCTCAGTGAACGGACCCGAGGTGTTCAGTCTGTCTATCCGGCCGCCCAAAAAGAAATCGGTCAAGCTATGGTGCGCGATCCACATCAACCCCGTGCACCGCGAACTTGTCATCTGCGAATTCGAACTGGACGACGACGGTGACTATCCATTACGACCCTCGGACGAGCTTACCCCCGATGTGCCCGAAGACACTCTGCGCTCGAATCCGACCCTGGAGGAGCTGACGGAGAGCACCGAGATTCTGAGCAAACCATTGAGAGTGCTGAGGAGCGCGCGCAGACGGAGGGGCGAGGCAGGTGCGATGCAGGTCTTTGACATAATGGGTCAAGTGCAAGAACAGCTTGCCTCGGCACCTAACCTGGAGAAGTTCCTCAAGATCCTGGTCGGCATCGTCAAGGAATTGACCGGCTTCCACCGCGTAATGATCTACCAGTTCGACTCGTCCTTCAACGGCAAAGTTGTCACGGAACTCGTCGATCCGGTGCAGACACGCGATCTGTTCAAAGGCTTGCACTTCCCCGCCACCGACATTCCCAAGCAGGCGCGAGATTTGTACAAGGTCAACAAAGTCCGGCTCCTCTATGACCGAGACCTGGAGACGGCGAGAATGGTGTGTCGGTCGGTCGAGGACCTAGAAGTGCCGCTGGACATGACGCATTCTTACCTGCGAGCAATGTCGCCCATCCACCTCAAGTACCTTGCCCACATGGCCGTTCGGTCGTCCATGTCGATCTCGATCAACGCATTTAACGAGCTCTGGGGCCTGATCGCGTGCCACTCCTACGGCAACCAGGGCATGCGCGTGTCCTTTCCCATCCGCAAGATGTGCCGTCTAGTCGGGGATACCGCGTCGCGTAACATCGAGAGGCTATCCTACGCCTCCAGGCTGCAGGCCCGCAAACTTATCAACACCGCGCCGACGGACAAAAATCCCTCAGGCTACATCATTGCTTCGTCGGATGACCTGCTGAAGCTGTTCGATGCCGATTTTGGCATGCTTTCCATCAGAGGGGAGACCAAGATCCTGGGCAAGATCGAGCAGACGCAGGAGGCCCTGGCGATGATCGAGTACCTCCGGCTGCGCAGGTTCACCTCCGTCGTCACGACGCAAGACGTACGTGCCGATTTTCCCGACCTGCGGTACCCGCCTGGCTTCTCAGTCATAGCTGGTCTGCTCTACGTACCATTGAGCGTCGGCGGCAACGACTTCATCGTCTTCTTCCGGAGAGGCCAGGTGCGCGAGGTCAAGTGGGCCGGCAACCCATACGAGAAGACAATACAGCAGGGCACGGCGGGCTACCTGGAGCCGAGGAAGAGCTTTGCTGTGTGGCACGAGACTGTCCTCGGCAAGTGTCGCGAGTGGACCGAGGAACAGATCGAGACGTCGGCGGTCCTGTGCCTGGTGTACGGCAAGTTCATCGAAGTGTGGAGGCAGAAGGAGGCTGCGCTGCAGAACAGTCGGCTTACGCGGCTGCTGCTGGCCAACTCTGCGCACGAGGTACGCACGCCTCTAAACGCCATCATCAACTACCTGGAGATCGCACTCGAGGGGAGCCTGGACCAAGAGACGAGAGACAATCTGGCCAGGTCGCACTCTGCCTCCAAGTCTCTTATCTACGTCATCAACGACTTGCTCGACCTCACGGCAACGGAAGAGGGCAACGACCTGATCAAGGATGAGATCTTTGATCTGCCAGCTTGTATCCGCGAGGCTACCGAACCCTTCGAGAATGACGCCCGGAGGAAGGGCATCGCGTATGATGTTATCGAGTATCCCGGTGTGCCACAGTACGTGTATGGAGATCAGCGGCGGGTGAGACAGGCCGTCACCAACATCACGGCGAACGCGCTGCAACACACGACCGCAGGCTCAGTCCGAATCGAGCTATATGTAGCAGAGGTACAAGACAGCAGAGTGCGTGTCGAGATCGCCGTTCAAGATACTGGGAAGGGCATGAGCGACAGCAAAGTCGATGCGCTCTTCAGAGACCTGGAGCAGGTTACGACGGAGCTGGACACGGACACGGCAAACAGCGAGCATGAGCAGGGCAGGCCGCAGAGCTCCAAGACAATCGGCCTCGGGCTGGCCGTCGTTTCCAGAATAGTTCGCAATATGGACGGCCAGCTCCGCGTTAAATCGGAAGAGAACAAGGGATCGCGGTTTGTCATTCAGCTGCCGTTCGAGCTGCGAGTAGAAGACGACCCGGGGGTGGGCGAGGGTTCCACCCAGAAGTCGGTGACGGCATCTAGTGTTGCCTCTGTGTCAACGTCCATCCCTCAGTTACCTGACGGGGAGGTCATGCTCGTCGACAGGGGAAGCGCACCTTCTGCGCATGGCAGTTACGGAACGGTGGCAAAGCGGAGTAGCTTCGACGAGTCGGGCAGCATCAAGAGCCAGCAAAGCGCGATGAGCAGAGTCAGTGCTAGAAGCACGGCCAGCAGCGCGGATCGGCTGATCGATGCTCTCCAGTCGCCGATGCCCATGAAGCCGCCATTACATAGGGCCGCGTCCAGCCGGAGTGCTGGACACGCACCCGGTATTTCATCACCGTCCGCTATTCAGCAGGGTAGCGGGCATGCTGAGAAGACCTCCACCCATTTTACTTCCCATCCATCTCCGCATAACGAAGGCTTGATCCACAGTGATGCATCGAAGGCTGCGGGCGAGGCGTACGTCAGCGACACGCGGACACCGATCAAGCCGATCAAGGTTCCGGACACCGAGGAGTACCGGGACATAACCACAGCATACCTCAACCCTAATGCTCCAAGTGTTTCATCTGATCTCCCGGAACCGCAAGCGGAGCCGAGGAAGTCCCTCGAACAAGCAACCGACACTCCTACAGCTGAGCAGCACGTCGCACTGAACCTGCTGATCGCCGAGGACGATCCCATCAACATGAGAATCCTGCGGAAAAGGCTGGAGAGGAGTGGTCACAAGGTGTTCCACGCCGTCAACGGCGAGGAGTGCGCGGCTCAATATGGTGAGAAGTCGGACGCGTTTGACGTAATTTTAATGGACATGCAGGTAAAGTTAAACCCCTCAGTTACACCCCCAACGTATGCCGAAATATGCTGACACAAATTTGCATCCATCAGATGCCTATTGTCGACGGACTCGCCAGTACCAGGATGATCAGGCAGAAGGAGCACAAGTTGACCCTCCCGATGTCGCCCATTGCGGCGAAGCAAGGCCGGATACCTATCATTGCCGTCTCGGCCTCTCTGGTCGAGCGCGACAAGGATCTCTACGTAGGCGTCGGGTTCGACGGGTGGATTCTGAAGCCGATTGACTTTCGGCGTCTCGGTACGCTGCTAGCGGGGGCAGTCGAAGATGAGGTGCGGGATAAGGAAGTGTATGTTTCCGGGGAGTGGGAACGGGGCGGGTGGTTCGCACGCAAAGGGGCGAGGGGCCCGGAGCTGCAGTAAAGATCTGGGTTCCTCCATGAGACTCTTTTATAATACGATGATGGAAAAGGATACTGGGGCTCGATTTATGCTGCAGATGGGCGGCTCTGTTGGGCTGGGCCGCAACCCTCTCGGTCAGTTTTGCATGCGGACATGGCGTCGAACTCTGTTTCGACGTGAAGCTTTTCGGCTTCTACGGGCGGCTTCTTGACTCGATAAGGCGTAAAGTCCTCCGTCATGGCATGTGTCTGGGACTGTGGATGAAGGATGGATGGCGCATCTGCTTCTTGTGGGTATATCCTTTTTGGGGGTCCGGTTTGGATTGCATGGAGCCTCTTGTTGGGATTTGATACCCGTGTTGCCACGGCCCGGATCCGGTGGTGCGACTTGAAAGCACAGTGAGGCGTATGGTGTTCTGAAATGCAGGACTGGAGGCTTCTTTTGAGTTCTGTTTTAGACTTGGTCGACATGTGTTCGGCTCAGGGGAATCTACATGCATATGGTCACTGTTGGGGCTTATACAGTCAGAGTCGAATCAAGGATCCAGCATCTACATAAGGGACTCAAACCCCAGGGATTGATTCCCTGTGCTCTTTCTCCCTTTCCCTGCTTCTTACCTGAGCCACAACGTTCGGACCTCGTCACGCCCAGTCGTCAACTTGCAATCTCAGGTTGCCCGTGACGGTCCTCGACATCGCCTTGTGCCTGCTTCCCAAAGCCTCTATCATAATAGCAGACCTACCTAACCATACATCCTCGCAATGTATATCCTGGCTCTCTTGACGCTTGCGGCCGTCTCTCTAGCAGCGCCGAACCCCAAGCCTCAGGTGCACCAGGCGTCCACCACCCCGGCACCCTCCGCTCCCAGTGGTGCCGATGTCCCCCGGCCCTTCACCCTCTTGACCGCGTCTACTCCAGCCACCGTGACCGTCACAAATATAGAGACGAGGTTGAGTACACAGACGAAGTTGGTCACAGTCGCCACCGTTGTCACCGAACTCTTGACTTTGACAGTTCCAGCCACCACAGTCACAGAGGTAGAGCAAGGAGGCGTCCCCTCGGAAGGCCCTTGGCTCTACTGGCCCGACCCGCAATACGAGCCCGGACAACCCATCGTCACGGTCGTCGACGGCGCGACTGTGACCTGGTATCCCGCTCCGAAGGACAAGCCCGCGAGCCAGCGGCAGCAGATAGTGGCGGAGAGTGTCACTCTGACCATATCTGCATTCTCGACTTCGGTAGTAGCAGTTATCGCCGTCACAGTGGTAGCAGCCCCGGCGTTATCCCTTCCCAACAGCGCCAGAGCGGCAGCTGACGGAGGATTCCCTCCGGAGGGACCTTGGATCTGGCCCCCTGAGCCACATGTCGAAACCGGTCAGCCCATCACCCCGGTGGTCGACGGCAAGACTGTCGTCTGGTATCCCGCCGCGGAGGCGACAGCCCAGCCAGCGCCTACCGAAGCCCCGGAGAAGCGGTATGCAACAATCGTATACACCATCACCAGGACTGGTCCGGTCCAAACCATCACTCAGACCATTCGAGCCCACGCCAGGGAGCCGCGGAACGATGGAGGCTTCTGGGGCTAAGGCCCTTCGCTCTGGGCCCCCAGTCTCACCACAATAACTGGCCAATACACCGCCGGGGTGGGAGATGGCCGGGCGAGACGACAAGTGTGGAGGGGCTTGCAGTGAGAGGGATGACCTATGGGGGGTCCGAACTGTGTATTGGGGTCTGTGATGGAAAGATGTCCTACTACCACGGCGTCTTGGACCGCAAATCCTGTACCAAGCTCTGAGAAGGACTATATATTCTTTAGTGGTTTCTTCCATTGCTTCACTCGACAGAGGGAGTGGTGCAGCTGCGTGGCACAAGTCTGCTTGTTGGGTTGGTGAGACTAACTCGGATGATTAACGCAAACGGGAAAATGCCTTGTTTAGGTTCACGAGTCGTTTATGGTGGAGACTTGATACTGTCCTCAGCTGTAATGAAGAAGAAATGTTTCGATTAGACTTGTTATTATTGCTTTGAATCCCGGAGTCCCTGGTGGTTTGAGATCCTCACCTTTCTCGCCTTGTCGACGGCTAGCTCACTTGCCTGTCACCATGTTCACGCACCTGTAGTGTAGAGGCTAGCCCATCACAGCGCTTTGCGTCACAGAAGCGGCATCTCTAGTCGAGACAACCAGGTGCCTTAAGGCCACAAGGTAACCGTCTCCAGCTCGTGCAGTCAGAATCCGGGCCTGGGACGTCAAGGCAACCACATGGAGGCTGACCCGTTCCTCTACTTCGAAGCCCTGTAGGAGGGAGATTCGCACACTCATTAGGCAGGGGGACAGTTTCGTTTACGAGGGTTTGACA
>Ga0209127_100608_pt1 | contig 12341 bp, 12 predicted proteins | sample LakSupMetagenome_FD_187469 | JGI IMG/M metagenome (GOLD analysis project Ga0209127, IMG submission 187469) | Freshwater microbial communities from Lake Superior, Canada - Sta WM archaea (SPAdes) (version 2) | ecosystem: Environmental > Aquatic > Freshwater > Lake | place: Lake Superior, Canada...
TTTCCCTTCTTTGTATAATAACATAGTTCAAATACAATACTATTAACACGGCATTGTAATAGGACCGTTCCGAAAAAGTAGTATATTTCCGGTACCGTAGTATTACGCTAGGCGTATTCTCGAGAGTTCGAACGCTAGAGGCCTTCTTTAGGCGCTATATTCGTCCAATCTACCCACTATTAAATTAACGTAATAGGTAGAAATAGGCGTAAGAGGTCTAAAGGCGTTAAATAGGCTCCTATAAGTGGTGATATTCGTAGAGGGCGTTCTGGCTTGCTGCCTAAGTCGATAGGTCGAAAGGTCTTTCCGTGGGTAGTTTCTAGCTTAGCGTGCGGCCGTAGCGTTCCGGTATCTCCAGTTTCTATGTATATAGTCTCCCGTGAAGCCGTAATCGTAGCGATTGACTACAAATTCTCTATTACGTAGGCAAAATAGGTAAGGTAAAGAGAGTAAATAGTCGTCCTATAGGGGACGCGTTTTCGCGTTTGATAGTTGATACTAAGAACGTGTACTATCTGTTAGTAGGGTGGAAGTGGGGCGATAACGTGGGCGGAAAAAGCGTATAGCCGGACCCGCGCTCAAAGGGATAATCTGCGATTCGCAATGATCAAACGTGCGTACCGTCGCTCATGTTGTCGTCTCCTCGTCGTGTAGTCTACTAGTCGTGTGATCGTCTAATCATCCTTGTAACCGTTTCGTAGTTTGACCCGTTAGTTTCTTCCTCGTGTTGACCTTCTGTCGTGACCTCGAGCGAGTTTTATCTTGTGTTGACTTCTTTTTTTTCAGTACATATCTCACTTATCAAACGTCGATAGCAACATCATCTTTGAACATGTAAAATGCATTCACTTGTACATATAGGCACAGAAAAGATCGCGAAGGACGCCAGAACCCAGGGTAATCATCTCGAGCTCCAGAAACCTCTTCCCCCCCACCAGCTTGCCGTCACATACCATACAGCCACCTCGCGAGAGATTGCCTGCCCCGACCATCTCCCAGTCTCCTGCTTTATCTTTTTCACTCTTCTCTCGTCTCTTCCTGTCCCTAATCCGTATGCACATCCCGCATAGAATCCTTTAGGAAGACTTGTGAGCCTTGGCCATGGCTGGAGGAATTGTTAGTAAATGTCGAGAGCGGAACGGGAAAGGAAGTGGCTTCTCACCATTGAGCGCGGAGCCTGCCTTGAACCAGGTAATCTGGGGTTCGTTGAAGGTATGCTGGAGCTTGAGATCGAACGGCTTGCCGTCCTTGGGGTGGACGGTCATGGTGATGGGCTTGCCGACGGCGAGCTCGGTGCACTTAATGTCGACCTGAGCAGACAGAGGTTAGCAGGGGTTCAGCAACTCCCAATAGCACGAGGAAGCAACTCCCAATAGCACGAGGAGACATACCTTGGCATCGGTAGGGATCTTGTCGTAGTCGGCCGGGTCGCTGAAGGTCAGGGGAAGCATGCCCTGCTTCTTCAGGTTGGTCTCGTGGATACGAGCGAACGAGCGGGTGACGATGGCAACACCACCGAGGTGGCGGGGCTCGAGAGCGGCGTGCTCACGCGACGAACCCTCGCCGTAGTTCCAGTCACCGATAACAACCCACTTGATGCCCTTCTTCTTGTAGTCGCGGGCAGTGGCCGGCACGGCGTCGTACTCGCCGGTGGTGAAGTTCTTGACCTTGTTGGCCTCGTCGTTCTCGGCGTTGATGGCACCGATAAGCATGTTGTTGGAAATGTTGTCGAGATGTCCACGGTACTTCAACCAGGGGCCGGCCATGGAGATGTGATCGGTGGTGGTCTTGCCCTTGGTCTTGATCAGGATGGGGCAGTCAGTGTAGTCCTTGCCGTCCCACGCGTTGAAGGGCTGGAGGAGCTGGAGACGGTCGGACGAGGGGGAGACCTTGACGTCAACGGATGCGCGGTCCTTGGGGGGAGCCTGGTAGGTGTCCTGGCCCGGGTCGTAGCCTCCTGGGGGCAGGCTGTCGCCGGAGGGAGGCTGGAGCAGGAACTCGTTGCCATCCTTGTCCTTGAGCTTGTCAGTCAAGGGGTTGAAGCTGAGGCGACCGGCGATGGTCAGGGCGACGGTGAGATCGGGGGAGGTGACGAAGGAGTGAGTGGCCGGGTTGCCATCATTACGACCGGTGAAGTTACGGTTGTAGGACGACAGGATCGAGTTGGCCTCTCCCTTCTTTACATCGCGACGGTCCCACTGTCCGATGCAGGGACCGCAAGCGTTGGCGAGGACGACACCGCCGAACTCCTCAAAGGTCTGGAGCTGGCCATCCTTGGCGATAGTAGCACGAATCTGCTCGGAGCCCGGTGTGACGAAGAAAGCAGACTTGGCCTTGACGCCGTGGTTGAGAGCATCACGGGCAATGCTGGCAGCGCGGTTCATGTCCTCGTACGAGCTGTTGGTGCAGGATCCGATCAGGCCAACCTTGAGCTCCTCGGGCCAGCCGTTCTCCTTGGCAGCCTGAGCGAACTTGGAGATGGGAGTGGCAAGGTCGGGGGTGAAGGGACCGTTGATATGGGGCTCCAGCTCGGACAGGTTGATCTCGATGAGCTGGTCGTACTCGGCGCCTTCGTCCTCGCGGAGTTCGTTGGCGTAAGAGCGGGCGAAGTCTCCCTGATTCTGTGGTCAGCAAACAGCTTGTGAAAGATGAGGAGGGAAGCCAACTTACGATCGCCTGGCGTTTCGTTGCCTTGAGATAATCATACATGCGGTCATTGAAGGGGAAGACGGAGGTGGTGGCGCCGATTTCAGCACCCATGTTGCAGATGGTGCCCATACCCGTAGCCGAGATGGTCTCAACACCAGGGCCGTGGCTGTTTCACTTCTTAGCAACTCCCATCACCATGAGATTTACAGCAAGACTCACTATTCCACGATTGCGCCGGTTCCGCCCTTCACTGTGAGAATGCCCGCTACCTTGAGGATGATGTCCTTAGGAGCAGTCCAGCCAGACATCTTGCCCGTCAGCTTGACACCGATAACCTTGGGAGCCTTCAGCTCCCAGGGGAGGTTGGCCATGACATCGACAGCATCAGCACCACCGACACCTGGACAGTTGTTAGCTCTGCCACTTGCCAAGTCTGCGAACGAGCGAGCGCTTACCAATGGCAGCCATGCCGAGACCACCGGCGTTGGGAGTGTGCGAGTCGGTGCCGATAAGGAGACCACCGGGGAAGGCGTAATTCTCGAGCAGGATCTGGTGGATGATACCGGAGCCGGGCCTCCAGAAACCGATGTTGTACTTGGCGCAGGAGCTGGACAGGAAGTCGTAGACCTCCTTGTTGATGCTGACGGCGCGCTCGAGATCCTTCTGGCCGCCGACCTGGGCCTCGATCAGGTGGTCGCAGTGCACGGTGGTGGGGTTGGCGACCGAGGGCATGCCGGCCGACATGAACTGGAGGATGGCCATCTGGGCGGTGGCGTCCTGGCAAGCAACGCGGTCGGGGCGCAGCCTGAGGTAGGAGACGCCGCGCTCGATCTCCTGGCCGTGGGGGTCGTCGAGATGCGAGTACAGGATCTTCTCGGCGTATGTGAGGGGCCGGTTGAGACGGCTGCGCACAACGGCGAGGTTCTCCGACATCTTCTTGTAGTTGATGAAGTTGCCCTCCTCCCAGTTGTTCTGCTTGACCTGTTGTTTATCCGACCCATGTCAGCAAACCCAGCTCACTCGCTCCCGTCCAATGCTTGATCCTCTCATCCTGCGAACTACTCTCGAGGGGATTAAAACGAACCTTCTTGTCCAGAGGAGAATCAGACACGGTCGCCATGCGCCGGACGCCCATGCTGGCGGCGCCGAGGGCACGGCCCCGGGCAACGCCCAGGAGCTGTCGTGTGGCCAGCATCGTGAGGTGCAAGGAGGGGGATTTCCAACCCGCGGGATGCTTGGGTAACGCGAATAAATTCAATTGGAGTGGAGAGGTCGAGCCACGCTGAAGCTCAAAGGTATCACAATTGAAAGTCCCCTGGGACTGTGCGTGATGATGATTAGGAAGAATAGGAAATCTCACGAAGGAGAAGAAAGGTGGAGAGAGGTGAAAGATGCTTCGAGAGGAAAAGAGAGGGCTTTGAGATAGCAACAAACCTGGCCGATGCGCTAAAAGCATGAGGTGCAAGCTTGTGGCTCTGGGGCGGGACTGCTCCGGGCGAGGTACTTTCTCGGCTATGACGATGGGGTCGGCGGGCGAAAGGACGAATCAGAGCACTCTGATTATTCGCAACGGCATGGGGGGACAATCCCTTCCCGAAGAAAATTGAAGAAAACGTCACAGCCAAGGTGGGTTTCAACTTCGGCTTGAGGGAGACAGGGGACGTCTCTGCGTCTCCACCAGAATCTCCAGATGGACTCTGTACTGTGATCTGGATCTGTGATATACCGGAGCGAGCTGTCTTGTGCTTGCTGTTGTTGCAGAGATAAAGCTATAGATCTGTATCTTGAAAGATTTGAGGCTGCATTGAGCAACTTCGAGGACACCTGCAAAGCTCAAAGTCGAAGCTCGAGTTACTTGTACCCCAAGCTCCAAAAGCATGATCTCACTTAGTATGTATCTAGTAATGCTGCATCTCGATGCCCCGTCACAATGACATGTGCCTATCAGCTCTCCCAAACCTTCTTCAAAGCCGTAAGTAACTTGGAACCACCTCGTGTAATATGCTGCCATTGCGTATGCGATGAAATAACTGAGGGCATTCATGTCCGTTTCGTCCAATAGCTGTCCCCCGAATGTCTTGAGTCAGCAAATTCGCTCAGGAGGAAATATGGTGACCGGACGCTCGGCTCATCGCATCTGCTTTTCCAGCGTGGGGCTGAACCGCTGAAGCCGGCAGGGCGGATGGTTCTGGAGCTCAGGCAAGGCCGTTGGCCGCGAGACACCAAGGTCTTTAAATGTCACACCACCTCCTAACGGAGGACTGCCGTCAGACGGTCGAGCACAGTCTCTGGACTGAGCTTTGTACATGACACTCCTCACACAGTAACATCAACGCATTTTGCTTCTCTTGCCATATGTGATTTCGGTCTCTACTCACGCTTATACCGTCCTGAAGTCGAGCTCAGGCTGGAGCACCTGTTAGCACCAAATGTATCTCTAATTCTCTACTCCGGGACAGCTCCGACGACAAGCAGCCCGCAAAATTTGACTGACCTGGAGACCAGAATTATGTGGGGATTCCGGCGCGGTGAGCTCGGCTGCGAGAGGTGTTACGAAGGGCATAACGAGATACCTCCGAACTTGGTGCTGCGCTCGTAAAAGCGGCCGTACTTCGACAACAACGCCGCTGGAGGGCTCGCATGCACGGCTCAAACATGCTCACAGACGGCTTGGTCAGGACAGATATGATATTGGATCGATCTCAGGCAAATTTAGACAAAGGGTAAGGGTACCTAATCGTACTGCTTGACATTGCAGGCCCTGCCGTACAAAAGAAACGAACATGTAACTACTAGCCAATCAGAAGCTGTTTAGCAGAAGACCACTTTTTTTGCACTTCCTCATCTGCATTTCGCCATCACTTGAAGATACAGGTCGTGAGCCAGACCAAACCAGCTCACCGCCATAAACCAAACCGGACACTCAACTGGCATTCTCACATTCATCAAGATGGGCATCAGAAACAAGAAGACACTGACCAAGACTCGGCGGCACACCAGGTAAGCCTCTCAAACCCAAATCCAAAACCTCAATATCTAGCCCAGCCAGACTGACCCCCGATACAGAGACATCGACCAAATCAAGGCCGACCTGCTCTCGCCCAAGCATCTCGCCCAGCATAAGAACAGCCACGCGGCTGAAGACCTGCCGGGCCTGGGCAAGCACTACTGCGTCGAGTGCGCCAAGTGGTTCGATGCAGAAGTCAACCTCATCGGCCACCGGAAGGGGAAGCCTCACAGGAGAAGGTATGCCTCTGACCATTTTCTCCCAGACTCTGGCTATTTCGCGTACGATACTGACATCATATACAGAGTCAAAGCCCTGTCTGTAGAAGCCTACTCGCAGAAGGAGGCCGAGGCGGCGCGGGGTATCGGATCTCTCGAGACTACCCCTGCATCTCAGCAGACCAAGGAGGTCGAGATGTCTTCTTAAACCGCGCCTCTTCCTCTCTCTTCACGATCATCATTTTCTTTTCTGCGGGTCTAGATGTTTTCTACAGAGGCACAAAAGTGCCGTTCCGGCACGCGATGCCCAGCTCCGGGTTCAGGTTTTCCATGGCGTTGATGCATATCTGGGTGGGCGGCGTCTGGTTCTGAGGGAAGAGCTCGATGTTCTTGAGCGCGAAGTTCTGGCACGAGGTCGGCGTGTTGCACTCGATTATCACGGCCTCGGTGTGCTTGAGCGACGGGAGGCCGACGTCGTACCAGCAGGGCTAGGCCGCAGGGTCAAATCAATTTCATACGTTGGGATGGCAAGAGGCGATGAGCACTCACATCAGTCACGCAAGATCCGTCACCTGGGTTAAACGTGTTGATCGTGCCGGCAAAGTTCTCCCAGGTAAAGTCCTGCATGTTCACCGAGGAGTTGTTGGGTCGTGGGGGACCGGTGGTTGCCTGGTTAAAGTACGTCTGGGTGACGAAGATGGGGAAGGTCACATTGTAGGCGCGGATGTTGCTCCAGGTGATGTTCTTGGCGAGACCCTATGGTATATCAGCACCTGAATACAAGGGCATAACAGCGCACAGCAATATCAACTCACCTGTCCACCTATCCAGCTCTTGAAACGAGCAGCATAAACACCGTTCACCACAGTGATATCGTCAAAGTGAATGTTCTGGACATCGGCAGGCTGAGCCTGGTTGGAACCCAGCGAGCCGATGCTCATGCCGTGGGTCTGGTAGCCGATGGTGCCGCCCTGGAAGAGGACGTTCTTCGCCCCCGATCCGACGGCGATGGCGTCGTCGCCGTTGTAGATGACGCTGTTGCGGATGGTGACGTCCGTGCCGCCGACGTCGAAGCCGTCGGTGTTGAAGGGGAAGGCGGCGGAGTCGGACGTGGCTTCGATGATAGAGTCCTCGATGGTGATGTTGCTGCCCTTGATGGAGAAGTTCCAGGCGATGGGCTTGAGGGACTTGAGGTGCCGGATGTAGCCTGTTTTACGTTAGCAGGAGTACTTGGAGTCCGATCATCGTGTACTCGTTTAAGGTATTCTCCTGTCCTCCCCTTTTGGTTCTCGCCGTCGGCTGCTGACGGTCTCCTCTCAATTAAGCCCGAGTTTCAAGTAATAAGTAGCTTACCATTCTGGAAGTTGATAGACATCAGATGTGGCCTGTTAGGTGTACCGGCGGCACCAGGGGCATTGAGATCCCACCAAGCCTGCCCATAAGACTTAATCCACCCGGTGGTGATCTGCTTCTTGTTAGTCCGGATGGGCACCGGAATATCACACGAGCAGTTGATCTCACATTAGGAGTGCCCAGTATCTGCACATTCTTTCCAGCCAACGTGAGCCAGGTCAACGAGCCACCGGCGGCCGCCACAAGTTCTTGAACGGCGCTCACGTTCTGCGGCAGGTCCCAATTGCCCTTGAGCGAGATGACCACGTTGGAGAGGTTCTTCGCCGTGATCGGGGAGAAGACGTTGTAGTCGACGCCTTCCGAGAACTCGATGATGGAGTTTTGCGAGCACCTAGCGAAAACCTCGGCGATGGCAGCCGCGTCGGATGCCTTGCCCTTGGAGCAATTATACTGGGAAGGGACCACGCACGTTTGGAGGGCCGCTGCCGTGGACAAGAGGAGCCAGCCGGCTGCGAGTGATTTGACCATCATCTTGTCTGCGTGTCGAGTGCTACAGGTGGTTGACTACAAATCTGTCTTGAACCGAGAGGGATGACTCGGTCTTATACTACGCAAGATCGGGGTCCAACATCGAGGGCTAAGTTACATTGACCCGGCCATTCGGTATAGCGGCGTCGTCTTGCGCCTAAACAGAGCTCCGTCCGGGGCCCCGGATCTGGGGCTACGAGCCGCTACTGCAATGATACTCGCTTCCATAAGCTGATCTGGCCGCTTTGCAGTTGAACTTTCGCAAGGAAAACAGCAAGGAGGTGTGCGGACTTGAGCATGGGAGATTAGATGGCATCCTCCGGCGTGAAGCATTGACGGAAAGATATTTCTCCGTTAGAGCATGGAAAGGGGTGATGCCCTCTAGCAGCAGACCATGTGGGGGGTATCCCCAGATGGGAAGGTCCAAAGCACACACGGAGTGACCAGAGATGTTCCGCGACGACAGAGCCGAAGTTGAGCATCCGGCACGTCATGTCCAAAGACCCGGAGCCGCAGCGGGAGTTGGCCCGTGGACGTCCCATTCAAGGTCGGGGCGGGGTCGGGAGCGGATATGAATCAAACCGGCGGGCGATAAGATAAGCTTAATCTCACAGCAGGACCCTGCAAAAGGAAGCCGTATCCACACTTATCCTTTCCAGCTTCGCGACAGCAAAACTGCCTGCAACGGAGAACCTCCGTCCTGCCACCTCTCGAACATCGCACTCGACAATGCTGCAGCACCAGCTTATAATCGTATAGATACCGCCTGAACGACATACGACTATCCGTCGCCCATAGCCGGCCGGGATTTGTAACCCAGAGCCACTCCTTTTCGAACGGTTCACGGTCCTCCCCCTTCCCCTTCGACACGATGCCGGCGGCACTCCCGCCGAATTGGAGCCTTGCGCGCGCCAGATCATATGTATTCAGGATACCGCTGCTCACGCGATGCTTCCTGGGTGCGATAGTGCTCTTCTGGATCGTTGGGCTGCAGAGCATATGGGATGTCCGGGCTTGGGGTTCTCTTGATCCAGACCAGATCAGCTTTGCGACATGTGAGTTTAGTGACGCCCCTTTGGTGTTCAAAACCTGTTCTCGGGAGTTCCAGACGATGTGCTTGAGCGGGGGGGACGCAGTGGCCACGGAGAGTCGCAGGGAATGACAGGAGGGGACAGCGTGCTGACTGATGCCTAAACAGTGCACCGACTCAACACCTACCCCTTCATACACCTCAACTGGTTCCACGCATTGATGAACATCATCGCCCTCACACCACTGCTAGAACGTTTCGAGCGGGAGAGCGGAACTTTGACGGCTCTGGCGCTGTTCCTGGGGCCGCTGTCGACGCTGCCGGCGGGCTTATACCTCTTCTTCGAGAAGCTGATATTCAGGGGCAACACACCCGTGATGGGGGCTAGGTACGCAGCGCAGGATTAACTACCGAACGACAGAACTTGTGTGTGCCCGGGCTAACAGCTTCCCAGCGTCTGGGTCTTCCTCCTCTTCGGCGTCGAAGCGATCCGCACCTACCGCATGAACCCCAACTTCCTCGTCGCAGGCTTTAACATACCCACGTGGACGTTTGCGCTGGGGATGCTGCTCGTGGTCGAGGCCCTCGTCCCCTCGTCTAGTTTTCTGGGGCACGTGTGCGGCCTGTTGGTGGGCTACGCCTACGGCCTCGACTACCTCAAGTTCCTGGCGCCGCCGGACCGGATCCTGCGCTGGGTGGAGGGCAAGCTTAACCTCCTGGGACGGCTGCCGCATTACGTTAGTGTTGACCAGAAGACGTATGGCCGGTTTGGGGTCCTGCCTGGGAACGATAATGGTGGTCCGGGCATGTATCTCAATGGTGTGGGCCGGCGGCTAGGCCCTTAGAAGAGGCAGTTGATGGCTTCCTTGATGCGACATGCTGCTGCGGGGAACCGGCCAGATGCGTGGGGGCAGTGGATGGTGCCTCAATTCCTCACGCCGTCTGCACGGAATAGACGCCTGTTCCGTCGGACTGGACGCCTCATGTTCCGTCGGACTAGACGCCTCATGTTCCGTCGGACTAGACGCATTTTCCGTCGGATTAGACGGACGTTGCGTTGGCACAGGGTTCTACGGTGTATAAAGATGGTACTGATCATCGCTGCGGGACTACTGATGCTTCGCTGGTATGACGGACGTGTCCTTTCGGTACCTTCACTACGGTCCATGGCAGGTGGCTGCGACAACCGGGCATACAACTTCACTGTCGCCGAGTCCTTCGGCTGCTTTGTCAGGACGGTTATGGAGCGTCTTGCGTACGGCAGGCGCGTTGGATTTGATGTTCGGAGTTCGGAATGGAACGGGACTGTCATACATTGAGGCGGGTCAGGATGTTTTGATTAGAAGACAGCGATACTGACATGTACTATCAGCGACTCTGCTTCATCTTTGTAGCTTTCATCGGCATGCAGACAGAGCTTACAATCATTAAAGAGATGGTGGCTTTTGTATAGCGATTTCCGATAGCCGCATAATTGCATTAGCGCCGAACTAGCGCCGCTACATCCAGTCCCACTACAACGACGTTATTAGGTACGAATTTCTAGCGTGGCAAGGCTGAGAAAGCAGTACTCGACCTCGGCACCGCGACTCGGAAATCGTGAGCGTTCGAACGAACAGCCCTGGCGTTGGAGTCCATCTTTCCTTAATACCCATGACTCCCGTTCCATGCCTGCTGTCGGCAAGTTCTCTCGAATCATCCAGCGACAGCGCATCATGAGTCCCCCCAACGGCGGGCAGAATGGCTCTGCCCACGGCTACTACTCCGTGCTCAGCAAGCCGTCTTCCCATGGCGGAGGCACGCATACGATCACCGCGCTCAAGAGGTGGTCGATCATAAACAAGCATCTGCCAAGTATGTGGCTTTCAGAAGGGGCTTTGCTGGGTGGTGCGCAGATGTGCTAACGTGACCTCAAGATGTCCAGCAGATCAAGGCCATCCACGTCTACGACTTTGACAACACCCTCTTCAAGACTCCTCTGCCCAACCCGCACATCTGGAGCGGCCCGACCATCGGCCAGCTCGCCAACCCCGACATCTTCACAAATGGCGGCTGGTGGCACGACTCGCGCATCCTCGCCGCGACGGGCGAAGGCATCGAAAAGGAAGAACCCAAGGCATGGGAGAACTGGTGGAACGAAAAGATCGTCGAGCTCGTACGGCTCAGCGAAGAGCAGTCCGATGCTCTCACGGTCCTCCTGACAGGACGGTCCGAGTCCGGGTTCAGCGACCTGATCAAGCGCATGGTGGCGGCCAAGAAGCTCAACTTCGACCTTGTCTCCCTCAAGCCCGCCGTCGGCCCCAACAACGAGCGCTTCAGCAGCACCATGGAGTTCAAGCAGCAGTTCCTCAAGGCGATAATGGAGACGTACAAGCACGCCCAGGAGATACGCATCTACGAGGACCGGGTCAGGCACGTCAAGGGCTTCCGCGATTTCCTGGCGGAATACAACAAGGTGCAACACGGCCCGGGCGCACGCATCCGGGGCCCCATTCAGTCAGAGGTGATCATGGTGCCCGACCAGGCGACTACTCTTGACCCAGTCGCGGAGGTGGCAGAGGTGCAGCACCTCATCAACGACCACAACCAGCACGTCACGAAAAAAGGCATGCCACACCAACGGATGAAAATCAAGAAGACAGTCTTCTTGACAGGCTACTCGATCTCCCCCGCCGACTCGCAGCGCCTCTTGTCTCTAGCGCAGATCCCGGCCGCGCTGAGGAACGACGAGCTCGTGTACCACGCCAACAACATCATGATCACGCCAAAGTCCTGTCCCCCCCACATCCTCAAGAAAGTCGGCGGCATGGGCGCCAAGGTGACGTGGGAGGTGACGGGCGTCGCCTGCCTCGACAACAGCATCTGGGCCGCGGCCGTGGCGCCGGTCCCATCACACGCGAAATTCCACACCGACAACCACACACCCCACGTCGTGCTCGCGCTCCGGCGAGGCGCGAAGCCGATCGACGCCACGAGGATACAGAACTGGCAGCCCGTGCCGCCGGACAAAGGCTTCGTGTTCGAGACGGTGGTCAAGGAGAAGCTGCTCCTGAGGATCGAGGCCGAGAATCCCGGTGAGACTCCCTACGAGAGCTCATTTGCGAGCAAGGGCAAGAGGAACTACGACGACTACAACAACGGTAACAACGGCCGTGGCGGGCACGGAGGCGGACCGGGCGCGGAGGGTAGGAGACATTTCCACACCGGACGCGGCGGAGGCGGTCAAGGCCAGTTCCGCGGCGGTCGAGGAGGAGGAGGTGGTGGTGGTGGTGGACGGGGCAACTTCAGAGGAGGCCGGGGCGGTGCGCCCAAGGGGCCACGAGGCGGGAGGGGAGGAGGAGGAGGCCATCACTATAAGAGCCTCGACGATGCTGTCGCGAGGGAGAATCAAGGCGGGTTTAAGCAGCAGGTGTCTTATGAGGATTATCCGGCACCACCGTCGCAGCAGGGAGCCCAGCAGCAACAGCAACAGCAGGCGCCGCAGGTTCCGCAGGGTCCGGCGGCTTACTACAATCAGCAGCCGCAGGGGCAGTATCAGGCGCCGTATCAGCAGCAG
>Ga0209127_100609_pt1 | contig 12338 bp, 7 predicted proteins | sample LakSupMetagenome_FD_187469 | JGI IMG/M metagenome (GOLD analysis project Ga0209127, IMG submission 187469) | Freshwater microbial communities from Lake Superior, Canada - Sta WM archaea (SPAdes) (version 2) | ecosystem: Environmental > Aquatic > Freshwater > Lake | place: Lake Superior, Canada...
TAACGCTATTCTGTCTACCCCCAGTGCACCCGATGCTCCGCCGAAATCGTCTTCCGCACCGACCCCCGCAGCCAGGACTACATCTGCGAAAAGGGCGCGAAGCGCAACACGGATCCCTGGAAGCGCGGGCTGGGCGACGACCCCACCAAGGACGAGACGGACGACCAGCGGCTCGATCGGCTGGAGCGGGAGATGGCCGAGGCCGAGGGCAACGGCGACGCCGAGAGGAACGCCATGGCCGAGCTCGAGGCCAAGACGGCCGACGCCAAGCGCGAGATGGCGGTCGCCGACGCGCTGGACGAGATCCGGAGCCGGAACGCGCGGATCGAGAGGGCGAAGAAGGAAGGGGTGGAGGTCGAGGTGGTCGACAGGGGACCCACTGCCGAGGAGGAGGAGAGGAGGAGGCAGGAGAGGGAGGACGAAGAGGCTGCTAGGCGGGCGTTTGCGTTTGCTAGGGGCCAGGATGCGTTGGAGGAGGTTCTTATGGAGGATGTGGATGGGGAATGGAGAGGTTCGGGGGCGGGGACTCCGGTGTCTGAGACTAGGGGGGTGATGGGTCCGCCGCCGGTACCGTCGCCCGCTGCACCGGCGAAGGTCGTGGATGCGCCGACCGGGGTGGACGCGCCGGCGCCGAGTTTTAAGCGGACCGTGAAGAAGAAGAAGGATCACGCTGCGCTGTTGGGCATCAAGAAGAAGCAGCCGCTTGTTTAGGGGTGTGGCTGGGGATATGGGGTTGTGGCGCCAGAAATGGACAGTTACACGAGCCCGCCAGCGAAAAGAAGCGGTTGTGGTTTTGGTATGCAGACTGCTAATAATGATAACATGACCTTTACGAAGCGACGCAACTCGTCTGCTTGTTGTGGATGCATCACGCTCCAACTGTCATCCGACGCGGTTTTGGTTCGTCATCTACTTCGTATTTCCTGTATTGTGGTGTTGGGCAGCGTTCCAGGGGAGGGGGCTGTGACGATGGCACATACGTCACTGGTCAGCCCCTATTTTGCCAGGCTTGATTCTCGGCCCCTGTCCAACGGAACTTGCGGAAGTCGACAGGCGAATCCAGAGTCGGTTTGACGGCAGGTTCAGATGAGCTGGTGTATTTGGGAGGTATTGTGCAGAGCTGCCCACTGAATGGGGCCTTTGCGTTGGACTGGCGCTTTTCCGAGTATGTGTCTACCAAAACCGGGCGACTTGGGAGCAAGGTTGGGGTTGACGGCCGTCTAGCATATTCTGCAGCGCGCAGGCAGTACGAAGTTAGACTTAGTACGTAGGACTAAGTTGAGAGCCTGATGTGCGTGGTGGGCTTGCACAGCACAGCGGTGGCCTTACTTCCCGTTCAGCTTCCCGGCCCTGAGCACTGTGGTCACAATAGGCGAAGGAAGCACATTAGACCACAGAGTATGCAACGGAGATGCGATCATTTCATTCAAACACTCATAAGTCGTTACATGTATGCTAAACCCGATCGATTTTCCAGAACAGTCACAAGCTTCCAGTCCATGTTAAACGCCTCTAAAACCCCTCTGATGCCGGAACAAAGCTCAAACTCCGTCCCAAATGCATTTCTCGTGGGCGACCCATTTGGAAGCCGGCCAATCGCACAGTCAAGCAGTCATTTCGACGCGACAGTGAAGAAAACCTCGTGCGGCTGATACCTGCTGTTGTACACCGACGAGGCCAGTATTATATGGCTCGCCGGGTAGCTACTCTTCGGATGGCCGCGCGGTCGTGGTTGTCACACGAGTACCGGTTGTTGGCACCTTGATGAAGATAGTCGAATCCTGTCGAGCCACGGACTTCACAAGCTACTTAAGACTGGTAGCCGTGGTCGTCTGGGCTGCGACTGCTCCTGGATGACACGCCATTAGGCATTGAGGGCGTGGCACCGTTGACGCTACGGTTCGACGTGTGGTGGTTTGACCGCCGCTGCGAGGAGCGGTTGGCGGCATCCATCTGCCTCTTGGTGTGCTGGTGCATGAAGCGCGAGTAAGAACCGATGTCCGTGGGAGGCGAGGGAGACATGGAGAAGGAGGAGTAGTTATTTCTCGGTGACGAGGACATGTTGATTGTGTTTGTCGAAGTTGTGGGTTTAGATGAGTTTGATGATGTTGTAGTGTGATGGCTCTAGGAAGGAGTGCTTGCTTGAAGGTAGGGTGGTGGCTTGATGTGCAGGCTCTAGTGGTGAACTTATGAGGATGGAATGGAATAGTAAAGGCTGTTGACGCTTGATGCCGATGCTGAGAAACGGAGAGGGAAAGACATGCGGGCTTGACTGTGATTTTATAAACGGAAGTAAGCCTAACTGACGTGATGGGGGGAGTCCTACTGCTACGGGCATACGTAGGAGGAATGTTGGGGCTAGAGGCAGCAGCCAAAGGATGGGCTGGTAGGGAGCCAGCTCCGTCACCGCGCTCGGGGGGTCGAGCAGTTGCCTGTTCTGTTGCCGTACGTCAATCTGGACGGTTCTGGCCCGCTTAGTGCGACGACGCCCACCCTCCATTAGACAGATCTGCAATGATGTAAGCCCCTAGCAGTCTAGGAACCCCAGGGGACCCATCCCATCACCGCCTGTCTGAAGGCTTCTGCACGGTACCTTGAGAACTGCGGTTTAGTGTAGTTTTGCACGCGCAGTCACACGGCGACGATCGTCAAGGGTTGGCTGCCCGACCCCCTCTTCAGTCAGCTGTATTCGTCCCGAGATTGGACGATGACCACTATCCCAGCCCCTGTAGCGAAACAGTTGCGACAGTACGCTAGCCTGCAAGACTCAATGATGGGCGGTGGAGAGGGGTTCAAGTAGAAGTACAGCCGGTTCAAGATAATGCGGACGTGGGAACAAGCCCAGAGAGGAAGGACCCTGCAGATCGCCAGGTATCTGAGGTCATCAGTGACCCCGAATCATTGGCCACAGCCCCTTTGTTCGTGCAACGGGGCGCGGTAGGCAAACAGAGGGGAATGTGCAACCCGTGAAACCAACAGGCGATATGTCAGGAATGTAATGTCTCCCTCGGGAACGAGCTGAAAGCATCATCAGCCAAGTTGTGGTCCCTGCGATAGGGGTAGACACAGAGGTCCAGAAGCGTAGTCCACTCGGCAGCAGGACAGGAGAGCCTGTTTGTGAGGGTAAACAGAGTTTGATACTAGTTCAAAGGTGTTGCAGGAGCAGATCTACAGGCGTGATGTCCACTTGGACGCAGCCATTGCATGATGTCATTGGTCGAGTCGGTATAACAGGCCATGAAGATCGTCCATGTTCCCCCCCAATACATCTATCACGCCATGTACCTGTACGACGCCGGCTTCGGCAGGACTGCCTCGAGCACACATCGTGTCTCTTGCAGGTGGATCTTGCTCAGGGAGTTGCTGTCTGGCCCCAGCACACCTTCGGCGAGAAGCTTTGGAAGGTGGTGCCGCTGCAGGACCGCCGGTGGTGTATTAGGGTTTTCTAGTCTAGACAGCTGCCACACGGCGCGAGCCCCTGGCAATGCTTGCTGGCGTGCTGCACTGGCGGACCACATGGACGGCGCGAGCAGGAAAAACATGGCTTTTTCCTTGTTTAACATGTTGCGGAAGCCATCAACAGCCCAGATTCCCATGTATACCCGTGCCATATTCCCCACTTGTACGTTCAGGAGTCGACCAGAGAGGCTCTCTCAAGGAGGCTTCGTGCAAAACGCTGGGGCGAGACGGGTTGTCGAAGTGGTGGCAATGACGGCGTCGGAGGGGATCGAAACGAAGCCGGCGCAGAAAAGGTGCTCGATGACAACACCAATGATGGCATTCGCTCCCGGCCCTTTGGAGGCTTCGGCGCGCACAGGCCAGCTGCTAAAACTTGAGCATTAAATCGACACGAACCCGCCGCTCTCTGTAGTGCTCTGTGACGACAGCACCAGGGCAGTTGAATGCCGTTGACGTTGTATGCCTTGCTCGAGGGAAACGGTCGAAGTAACGGGTGAGGTCAGAATACGCCACCCCAATAAGTGGAGTGTGACGTAATGGCGGCTGTCACCAGCGCACCACGAACTTTATTCTGGGGACTGGCTGACTGTTCCAAGGACCCGCAAACAATCCCGTGAGGTACCTACGTACCTTTGCACACAACCCGACCTCATCCTCCGTCTCGTGGGACGGTGCATGTCAACAACCAGAGGGAGACAGGCTTTCTGCACCTGCGCCGAGAACGACTGAACGCTGCAGTCTTGTTCGGGCTTCTTCTTTCCAAGTCTACGTGCATGGTGTGTGAACTGCACAATGACGAATCATGACACGAGGTTCGACATCCGGTGCAGAGAGTGCAGACCAGCAACAGACTTGGCCGCCCGCTGTTTCCAAGGGTCCGCCGATCCGTTTGTGTGTCTCAGGGGTCGGACACTCGCGCAAACCCTTCAGGGAAGAGCAGGGCTTTGTTTGGGCGGGGCCGGATGATGCATTTCCATCTAGCCGGTCACCATGGAGCCTCATCACTGTTACCAACCAACACGGGCCCTGACGGGGTCTAAGGTCTAGAAATCTGATTGCCTGGGCCCCGTTTGGTTGGCCTTCGAAATCACGGGCGATCCGGGACAACATGTCAATCCTCTGGGCATCGTGTGACTGCTTTTCAGCTCACCTTACCCCCTCTCTGCCGATATAGTTCCGTTTGACCCGGGATGCGTGCTCTCGTTCTGCAGATGGGTCGTCCAGACATCATAGAATGTGTCGACTAGGCTCTTCTCTTTCTCAACTCGAAGCCTTGTATTTGCGCCACTAAGATCTCTCAGTCAGCCAGAGGAAAGCTATTCACAGCTTGCATCCGGTCTTACGATGGGGAGCAAGGGGGGCTTGCGACAGCTCGGTCTCTTGGCTTGGGTTACTGGTCGCCGCCGATCGCTCGTCAGGCATGGTGATCGGCAAATAGCATTTGAAGGGTGCTATAGACCAATAGTCATGGCGGGAGAAAGCACCGTGGGCCCCTATCTTCGGCTCCGGAACGGAGAATCGGTCGTCGAGAGCAGGCAATGGCCCTCAAGATCTTCCTTGACTCGCTGATGAGGGCTGCTTGGAACCCCGGGCTCCAGCAGGAGAGCTACACGTACTGTGCGCCCGTTGATCTCTCGGAATAGCGTCATCTTACTCCTCACCACCCTAACTCCCACGCCCCGACTCGAACTTGAGGGTGGGACAGACCATGGTGCCCACTGGAACCAGTGAGAACTCGGGCATGACTGTGCTCCGGAGCGATGCCCGACGTCAGTACGTTCCATTGACACACAGAATCATTAAGATAGGGGCAGTAAGCTCAAGCGCAGGTTACAAGACGACCTCCAGGCTCCCAGCGGAGAGCTGATGATGTCAACAGCCCTGGCTTCAATGCTTCATATTCGCAGAATTGCTTCAAGCGATTGGAGTATTCTGAGGCGCATGTGGAGGCGGGCTCATCTGGTAGTACACCGGGGTAAATACCTGGACCTAAGACACGCTGCCGCATGATCCTAGGCTCCATGCCAAGACTGGTTGGGAGCCCCGGAGCTCGTGAACTGGCTGCGTGTGCAATGGTCGTCGCGCTCCATTACTGCAGCAGTAGGAGTTGTTGCAGGCGAGGTCGCTTGAAACATATCATTAAGCACCAGGCAGGTCCCTGGCCGGACAGTGCTTGATTCCTAGCGTACATGGTCGGAGTGCTCGGTTCTGCAACACTCGCAAGCTCCCTTACCGGGACCCAGCGCAGAGTTGCATGTCTATCACCCCGATACGCTGCCCTGGCGCAAAGAAACCGACTGACAGGTGTCGTTGGCTCTTCGAGACAGGGTCGAGACAGGGTCGAGACAGGGCGGCGGACTCCGCTAGATCCGAACATGCTGATAGGTGACGACGATGACCCGTCATCACTTATTCATGGTGTTCTGCTACATCACCAGCGTGCTCAGTTTGATATAGAGCGACTATGCAGTCCTCAAATCCACGATTTGCAACAGGTTGTCAACTAGAACCCGGTGACCATCTGACCTTCCAGGCCCAGGGCCTCACCGAGTTCGCGTCACCATTTCCTTGAGACTATTCACCCTTGGCCTCCTTAGAGGCCATTACCTTCTGACTAACCGCAATCCGGCCGCTGGCTTCACCGAAGACACGGCTCACCCTATGTTTTTTCCATCATCTATATAACAAAGGACATCGCATGCTTTTGCTTATGATCAGCTTCGCCAACTGATGCGCGGCGCACGCAGACGGCACGACCTTGAGCGTCATGTTCTTCACCACCTTATCGAGAACAAGCGGCGGACAAGTGTCATGCCCATACTTCCATCAAGAATTCGCTTGCTACTGTCCTGATTAATACGATCATCCGCACGAAATAGGAGCCGGGCCGAGCAGATGAACCACCATACCTGTCCTTGACTCCGGGCCTGTTTCCTCGGCCATCACTTGTTTCTCGTGTTCAACAAGCCGCGTAGCTCCGCAATCCCGCAGTATGGAGTATATTATGTCGCTTTGCCCATAGGACATCAGATGTTGCGGGATTGCGGACATTGTCGATCCGGCTAATCTGAGCTCTGCCGCGTCGAGGCAATAGCGAACCGGCAAGGACACACTCGTTTCTCAACGACAAACGCCGCATTCTTCCTGTAAGTCTGGGGCACATTCCAGAAACAATCTACCGCTGGTGTGCAGAACGGTCCGATACGGCCTGCCATGGTCATATATCGCGACAAATGGGCATATCAGGCAACTCCAGCTGTGGTGGAGAAGCCTACACAATGGCCCATCATGGTTGATTGCCAACCTCTCTTCCGCTCCTCCATGTTGGGTCACATTCTGCCTTCTACCGGACCTCCCGCAAGTTCCCGCGAGCTTCAGCGTCGTCTTAAAGGTGCCAATGTTCCGTACCAAGAACGCCACGCAGGTCTTGTCCCTCGACTCCCGCACCTCCCTGCTCCAAGAGAAGCAGAGCCGCCAGTCTTGGTACCAACAAGCTTTTCCACGGGAGCCTCACTTGTGAGGGAGCAATACTGCCAAGATGGTTGCCAGCGCTGGAGGGTCCGAGAACATCATCCATCGCATGGCGATGGATGATCCGGTGCCTTGGTACAAGAAACCGAATCTGAGGGGGCTGTACTGGCTGCTGTTTCCGACTACAATTGGCATCGAGATGACCTCTGGGTTCGACTCGCAGATTATCAACGCTGTGCAGATTGTCCCGGCATGGAAGGAATGTGTGTTCCCCTTTCTCGTCCACGCCGGGATATGCCCCTTTGACTAACCTCGTGCGGGTTAGATTTTCACCATCCGACTGGCGGCTACCAGGGTATTCTGGCCTCATCTCTTCCTCTGGGATCGTGTGTTGGCCTCCCCTTCATTCCGTTTGTCAACGACACATTCGGGCGAAGGTGGTGCATCATCTTCGGCTCGACCTTGATGATCATCGGCTCTCTTCTGCAAGCCTTCTCCGTCAACGGTAAGCGCCCTCGTTAGGTTGCGACATGAACTCTCGACTAAAGCTATCCGCAGGAGCAATGTACATCATCTCCCGCGCCATAATCGGCTTCGGCCTTCCCTTTGCCATCGTAGCCGGCTCGTGCCTGATCGGCGAGCTAGGCTACCCCAAGGAACGCCCCATCCTCACTTCCCTCTTCAACGCGTGCTACTTCATCGGCGCCATCGTAGCGGCGGGGATCACCTTCGGCACCCAGACCATCCCCTCCAACTGGTCGTGGCGCATCCCCTCCCTCTTACAAATGGCGCCGTCCCTCCTCCAGGTCTGCTTCGTCTTCTTCCTCCCGGAATCCCCCCGCTTCCTCATCAGCAAGGACAAGCATGACGAGGCCTACGCCATCCTGGTCAAGTACCACGCCGAGGGCGACCCGGACTCGGAGTTCGTCAAGGCCGAGATGGCCGAGATCAAGGAGACGCTCGCCCTCGAGGCCGAGAACAGCAAGAAGTCGTGGATGGACATGGTCCGCACGGCGGGGATGCGGCGGCGCGTCCTCATCGGCTCCCTGCTAGGCGTCTTCACCCAGCTGTCGGGCAACGTCGTCATATCCTACTACCTCGGCGACGTCCTCAAGCTGATCGGCTACACCGACCCGGCCTTCCAGGCCAAGTACAACCTGGGCAACCAGTGCTGGAACCTCGTGTCGGCCATCACCATCGCCCTCGTCGTCATGCGCTTCAAGCGCCGCACCATGTACCTGGCCGCCATCGTCTCCATCCTCGTCGTCTACGTCAGCTGGACCATCTGCAGCGCCCTCTTCGTCACGACGCAGTCCCACACCGCCGCCAAGTTCAGCCTCTTCTGGATCTACGCCTACAGCCCCGCCTACAACCTCGGCTTCAACGCCCTCACCTACACGTACCTCGTCGAGCTGTTCCCTTTTACCCAGCGCGCCAGGGGCATCGCCATCTTCCAGTTCTTCGGCAAGGCGGCGCAGTTCTTCGGCACAAACGTCAACCCCGTCGGCACCAAGGCCATCGGCTGGAAGTGGCTGCTGGTCTATTGCTGCTGGATCTGCGTCGAGGCGGTGCTGATTTACTTCCTGTGGCCCGAGACGTCGGATCGCAGCTTGGAGGAGCTGGCTTTCTGTAAGTTACCCTGCACCACCACCTCATGGGCATGTTGTGAGACGTGTTGCTGTTGCTAACGTTCTGTGTCCGATACGCAGTGTTCGAGGCCGATGAGTACAAGGAGAGGACTACGAGGGTGGTGGAGAAGACGTTGCAGGCTGAGGAGCTGGAACATGTCGGGACGAAGGACTATGCGTGAAGATGACGGAGGTTTGCAGCACTCCGTCTCCCAGATGTTGGCTGCGGTAAATATGGGTAGAGCCTGGTGTGCGAAGGGCGGTCGAGACTGGGTCAGTCGGGCGATAAGACCGTTTGCATGGTGACGCTGGTAGTACAACGGGCATGTTCCTGCACCCCTGTCAGCTCTGTCAATTGCCGGTGAGTGCTTAAAATTCGCTTTGTGAACAGGACTGCAAAGTAAGGTACTGGTATTGAAAATTACATGAATGCGCATCTCTGTCCTCTACCTTGGCCCTAAGACTTGTCCACGATAATGGCCCATTGGCCGCATCGCCCTTGTCAGCTACATTAGACACTGGTGCCGGAGGACTGGTATCAATTAACTTATGCTAACTTGCGATAGCCTCATCATTCGCAACTGTGGCTGCTTCACTGACGAACAAGCTTCTATTATCTGCATACGATTCGAAAGGTCCGTCATCGCGAAAGGGAGGTTTAGGCATGAGAATTTGTCAAGTTTGAAAACAATTGATCACTAGGATGTGTCACCTCCGCCAATACACCGTATCTACCGAAACACACGCTCCGTCTAGTCTATATTCCCAACGCCGTCCAATGCATAGTTAGGTATCCGAGTAGCAACGCCTTGCCGATTCCAGACTCTTATCAGTCCGCAAACGAAGCCCGCTCGTGTTGCCACCCAAAGCACCCAACCTTCCCAAGCCTCAGCCGTCTCCGTCTCTAAGCAGAAGCAGCAACCGGCTGCTCGACGGTGCCCACGGTCTCAGCCTCGAGCGTCCCGGGAGCCGTAGCGCCGGGCTCCATCTCGCCCTCCATCTGACGTTCTGCATCCTTGTTCTCGGGCATGAACTTCTGACCTTCCTCTCCCGCCGCCGCAAGCTCCAGTTCGGTTTTCGCAGCCTGGCCGCCGAGACCGATGATGTCGATCCAACTCCAGGCTTCGATGGGACCGTCCACTTTGCGGTCGAGTATCGCCTTGTCGTCAACGATACCATCCTCGGAGTCCTTGCTCGCGCCTGGGTCAGCCTTGTTCCCCGCATCGAGCTTATCGACGTGGGCGCCTTCTACAAGATCGCCAGCCCAGGTGCGTGAGACGGGTACGTCGTTGATGCGCAGGAACTGCAGTGCTGCTCGGAGGTTCAGCCTGAGAGCGCGCTCTGGCGCATCAGAGCCGAAGACTTTCTTGCACAGCCAAGGGAACAGCACTCCGAAGTCACTCTGGTTGAGGTGAGCGCTGTTTTTGACGTAGAATACGTTGGGCTCCGGTAGACGCACTCCGGACGGCCTCTCGAAGTCGGCGGCGGAGACGACACTCGCCTTTGGGTTGGGGGAGAGGATGCGCGCTTTGGTGTGCAGATGCTCGGTCCACTTGAAGAAGGTCTCGGATTCCACGACCAGTATAGCAGCGCCACCGGGAGCAGTTGGCACGTCAGCATAGGCAGGAAGTGGGAGGTCTAGCAGTGGCGCGACCGTCTTTGACACTAACGGGAAGCACCACATGTCTAGGAGGATAGTTGGGTTTCTCTCCGTTATCTGCTTTCGTATGGCCGAGTCCGGCCGGGGTGTAAAGACGGGTTCTTCCATGGACTTGACCTCGTCGCGATCGGCGTAGTAAGTGCTCTTGAGTAGTTGAACCACGGTAGCAGCGCCGAAGGAATGACCGCCGAAGATTATCTTGCCGGGCTCATGAACGTCGAGTTTCCCGTGGAACTGCTGGAGAGCGGATACTGGCGTCGTTCCGTTCATGTTTGACTCGATGATGTGGCCAACCCCGGTGTCCAACCCCACGAGCGCCTCCATAAACAAGCCCAATTCCCAGCACCGGATGCGTATCTGCTTATCTCTCGCTCGCCACACCTCAGGTGTCTGTGTGTGACCTATCCGGACATATGGTACCGCCTGCTGAGTGTTACGCCGGAAGTAGCGGTCCTGGGCCTTGGGATTGCGGACCAGGGACAGAACGGCGCTCCCGTCTCGGTGCTCGGGGCAGAACACCACAACTCCATGTGCCGCAAGCGACCCGGCAGCGTGGCTGTATGCATTGCGACTTCCTCCAAGCCCGTGGTCAAAAACCATGACTGGCCAGCGTCCGTTTGGGATATCAGTCGGTGGTGTCTCGAGTGGCGCATTCTTGTGAACGGGTATCGATATATAATTCATGTGACGGGGGAGGAATCTGGATATGGTCAGCCACGTATGGTTGATGACGAGAGTCTAGAGGCACACTCACGATAGTACTGAAGCAACCATCGGGCCGATGCCGAGGAACTGCGTATAAGCCGAGACATGGAGGCGCTGAGGGGCGGGTAACCACGTTATCCGCTTGCCGTTGGCGTCGGGCGTAGTAGGATAGAAGACCCGGAAGAGGACAGTTTGTATGTGAGAGGCATCTTCTGGCGCCGGGCTCGCGGGATCGAGCTCGGATATGGGTATCTCGACATCGACTGTGCCAACCTTGTATGGGCCCGTGTATTCGGGAAAGCCGGGTATGGGGTTCAGGCGCGAAAGATATGACGACAGTTTCTGGCTGGCAGCCGCCATTTTGAAGAATGGTTTCGCGTATATAGCAGGCTTCGATAGGAGGCGAAAGGGGTCGAATTGGTAGACGTCGGGGTCAGGGAGCGGTAAGAATGCTCTCAAGGTCGGTGCCGGTCTTCAGGATTCAGCAAGCAAGATAAGCGCGGCGTAAAGACGTATGGCCCTGGGAGTCAGGAAAGTATAGATGCAATCTCGGAATGCAAGCGCCGAGGACGAAAGTAGATGGAGGTTATCGCATCTAGGTAGAGGATGAGGGTTGCTGGAGATGGAGAGTGTTGCCTCCTGCGGAAGAAGATGGGAGAGACGGGAGACGGATGAGTGTGCTTATCTGCAGCTTATCTGAAGTTTCGAAGACGCCATGACGACGACCGAGGCTCGTGCCCACCTTCCCGAGTTGTCAGAACCCGTCACAACCCGACGTCATCCCGACCAAGTACCTCCGTACCTCTCCGGAGCCTCTAAGTCTACACTACTCCTGGCACATCTTGCCACAGCATAGAGATTGGAGAAACAGACAATTGGTTGGTCGCTGGTAAAACTGCCGCAAGCTCAACTTCCCAGCGATACCTCAGTTGTCTTGGTATCCAGTCCCACGGTTGTGGCTCACAAGTTCAAGGTTTCCTTGCAAAGGTGGACGTCCGCCTGTCTGAATGTGTTCCGTGACGCCCGATGTGTATTGCGCGGCGGCGCGATGGCCATGTATTCCAGGATGTGAGCAGTCGGCAATGTCCGATTGTACGTACATATCCGACGAAAAGAGTGCATCTTTCAAATGCCAGTGCTGATCGCCAATGCTTTGTAGATCATTACACGTGTAGCGGACACCGGCCCAGAAACCCGCTACGGAGCCCATCCGAAGACCCCTGCCGGACCAGCACGTGGGAAGGGATATCGCGTGCCTCGATCTGAACTCTAGCATGCTTCAATCTGTACTTTGTTGGAACCTCGTCCCTTTTTGTACCACTCGGCTTGCCGTCGCCTAAAGAGGATGTTATAATGGAAACAATCTGCGGCCAGGCCACGATGTCGGTGAGCCAGACATTTATTATAACTTTTAC
>Ga0209127_100610_pt1 | contig 12331 bp, 14 predicted proteins | sample LakSupMetagenome_FD_187469 | JGI IMG/M metagenome (GOLD analysis project Ga0209127, IMG submission 187469) | Freshwater microbial communities from Lake Superior, Canada - Sta WM archaea (SPAdes) (version 2) | ecosystem: Environmental > Aquatic > Freshwater > Lake | place: Lake Superior, Canada...
AGGGTTTAGGGGAGAAACTTACAGGGTGGGATCGAATTCTCTACCATGTCGAGCACTGGAGCGTCGAAACCCCAGTCACCCTTCCAGTCGGCCATGGTATTACCGGTCTTGAAGTGCTCAGCGAGGTGGTCCACCCTGATAGTCCACGTGTCCATCACAATGCCGCAAAAACCGCAACGAGACCGAATTTCCGGCGTCGCTACCTTCCACGGCTCCATTGACCACGTCATGAACTTGGACCCGTGGACTAGCTTGAGGTGTTGGCGCAGATGGTCTTTCCGGTAGAAGGTGCGCTCCTCCAACGACCGCTCTTGGCAAGCGGAGTGATTGTGGCTCTCGACGTGAGCATCATCCGGGTTCGCTTGCCCGCAGAAGACGCAGGACACGCGATTGGTTTCCGGATCCAGGGCACGAGGCCCATCAGGGGCACATACCCAGCGCTCCAGGGACAGATGCAGAGACTTTTCGTGTCGTTGCCAGTCATGCTTGGTTCTAAAGGTCTCTGTGCAGAAGGTACATTGAAACGTCTTTAGCGGTGCCTGGAGGGGAGTCTTCTGGTCTGATGGGCGCTTTGGCGTCGCCTTTCTCCTCCTCCTCCGGCGCCCGCGGTTGATCGACATGGATCCAAACGAACCAAGGGAGCCGTGCGAGCCATGTGAGTAAGCAGAGGCAAAGGAGCCTCCGCTGGAATGGGAAGTATGGGCACTGCTGGCGCCCGTCGAGCCCGCCCAAAGCGATCTGTTGGAGCCATCGTCCGTGAAATGGCCACTGTAGGGACTATCCAGGCCTGACGAGGACAATGTCATGGTTGAAGAAGCAATGGCCCGGGCAATATCCGTGACGGAAGCAGGTTCGTGCTCCGGCGGAGAGACTTTCCACCTGTCCAGGGGCTTCATTTGTTCCAGGCTCGGGGTGCCTCGTCGTCGGGGGATGTCTATGGGGTTGGAGAAGGTACGGACACCAGGAGACGTAGAGCGCGGGGCCACAATCTTCCCTCTGCGGCGCGCATTGGCCAGCCAGTTTGTGATCTGGGTTTTGTTCAGGCCGGTCTGCTTTTGGAGCATCTCTTTCTCATCTTCAGTCGGGTAAGGATGCCGAGCGTGTGTCGACAGCCAGTTCTTCAGGATCCGGACGGACTCTCTGGAGAACCGGGCACCAATTTTAGGGCCGGTGTTCGTCGAGTTGCTGTCCTCCGGACCAGCGGTAGCAGGCGGAGCCATCAGGCCCGGAGCCGACGTAGCGTGAAGGAGTTCTGGCTGGATGTCCTCCTGGGGGATGACCCTGGGATGGTCACCGAACGTGGGCCAAGGGTTTGCAGGGAAGGCGGTCTCGGTTTCAACAGGACCCTGAGAGGAGGCGAGGCCGAAGCTGCATTCGCATCTCAAGGCGACGCAGCTGGTACAGTAACCCCTGAACTTACCCTCGTTGATCCTCTTGCACGCGAAGCCTCCCCGTTGACAGTTGCTACAAGGTGTATCCGGGATTTGGAAGGACTGCTCAAACGCTTGAGGCTGGTCTGCAGCCTCGTCGATGTTCTGGGACCCGGCGGTGACAGCAGGGTTACTGGCTTCGAAGTGCTCGAGGGCCCAGAAGGAGAAGTCGTCGCCATCGACGTTGGCGAGCACCAGGTCGAGATCATTTAGGGCCGCACCAGTCGTGTCCTGGCCGGGCGGGAAGTCCGCGGCACCGCCGATGCCAATGGTAGGGGCGGCATTGTCCCAGTTGACGAACTCGTCCATCTCGGGAATCGCGGGCATGCCAAGATAAGCCGGGAGGAGACGAAGGGCGCAGGTTTAGCGTGACAAGTCTGTTGCTGAGTTGTGCAGGGCGGAGGCAAGTGTTCCAGTCGTTGATACAACGAGACAACAGTTGATCCTCAAGGGCGTACAATGTAATGGCGAATAAAGCACCCTGATCCTCCTGCGGCCACGGATCCCTCTTTTCTATAAGAGGATCCGTTGGGGGAACGTTGGATTCACCAGAGACCAGTGGCCATTGTCAGCTTGCAGTGTTCAAGAGCTTGACGTTGACGGCTTGATAACCTGGTTCCTTCGGACAACCAGAAAGCGTCAGACTTGTAAGAACGAATGCAGCAATATCAGTCAACTCGGCAATCTCGCACGGAAGCAATCGTATAGTTTATGATCTCCGCAAGTGAAACAGAAAGATGTTGATGGAAGATAGAAGTCGACTTCAGTCAGTGTCCAGAGAGACAGAGCAGAGCATAGCTTCAAACTTGCACAGTCGTCCTACTTCGCTGCACTTTGCAGAGGGAGTCATACGGAGGGTTTGGGACTCTGGGAGGTGTGCATGCAGGGATCCAAATCCATATGACTTGCGCCCTTCAATTGACAACCTGCCAGCGGATCCGGCCAATCGCAGGACAGAATTCCTGCGCGCGCAGACCCCACGTCACCCACTGCCGGCGACAAGGACGCTACCGACACTTGGCACCACCATGTTAGTCAGTCTCAGCTGGCGCTTCCGCGGAGTGAATGGGAACATTTAAGAATGAATTTCGTCCAGTGACCATCATGGGCCGACGGCTTTTTTTTATGCAGCCGCTCATGCCTGGTATACACTACCTTATTCAGGCTGCCCTAGGATCTCGAAAATGCAGCACCAGGATCTGCTACGGTGCACACTTTCAAGGACCGAAACATGCATAAATGAGGTGCTGGTTTGTGAACATCGTAGCGATTCAATCTAGACTACAATTGAACTCCGGCGGCTCCGCCACTGTCGATTTCTCAATTCGTAATCACACCGCGTTCCATGTAGCTAGCGTCTGCGGCCTCGCCCTGGGCTGTCGGGTCGTACGCAGGAAGTCATGCGACGGCGTGCATGTTTCGGCCCGGATGGATATCGGCCTCGACTTCGGAGTGGATGCCCACGGGTACGGAAGGCTAAATGCGGAATCGCTCCCCGGCCACTGGCCGACATCGGGCACGGTATTCCTACCGCAGAGCCCTCGGCCACACTCTCCCACATGCCGCATCTGACTTTTGGGGCCATCTGTGTTTTCTCGGAAACCAAGTCAGTGGGACGCATTGGTTTGCCATACGATGCTTTCCGGATCATTTGAACTAGACTCTAGTAGCCTCAACCTGCGAGTGCGTGTTGCTCAGTCAGCAACATGTCAGCCAACGGCCGAGGCGTAAGTTCACGTACGAACTTGCAAAACGCAGCAGTACCATGACAGGTTTCGCTAACAGATAGCAAGCGCAAAGCCGCTAAGTCTAGATGCCTCTCTAAATATGACGTCGGCTCAATGGAGCATTCTCTATGCGCTGGGAAAGTGTAAATCCACCTGCCAGAGCCCATCCCGAACCAGACCAGACGCTTTGCCTCCAGACGCCGTTTCCCTCAATCCGTCCACAGTGATAACTCATACAGTCATTCATCGAATACAGAGGCTGTACCAAACCCCCTTCATTCTACCCCGTGAGAATGGCAGCATGACATTCCGTCCCGATCTGGGGTACCTCGAGCCCCGTAGCGTTCTGCGGCGTCGGCTTGAGATAGCAGTTGCCCGGCGCCTTGCCATCCTGCGCGGCCGTCCTGTTGGTCCACAGCGGGATGAAGCTCACGCCGCCGCACGTGGTGTTGTGGTTGTTGCCGAAGAACCTCGGCGTGTACATCGAGTACGAGGAGCACGCGTCAATGCACGAGTCCATGTCCGGGACGAAGAGGGACATGAACTGGTTGCCCGGGGCGTCGCGGTTGCAGTAGATAGTGAACCCTACGCTGCCGAGGACTGTTGCAACATGGTTCCGTCAGAGTTTTGTTCCCTCACGTACCGGGAGCATACGGTGCGGGCTAGCGAGGGTTGGACTTACACGAGAAGGAGGTGTATCTGGTTCCGGTGACGCCGTCTGGGTCGCTGGTGCATCCCTTGTCAATGTCGTTCCACGGCGTCGCTGTTGGAGCGGCTGTGGTGGAGGTCTTGGTAGCCGTAGCCGCGGCTGATGATACCGATGCGCTGAGCGCAGCGAGTTTCGTCGTCGCGTCGTTTGCCCTGTTCGCCTCGACGCCTGTGCCCGCGGCGAGACCGATAACAGCGGCTGATAGTACGGCGATGATGCAGGAAAGTATGAAGACGAGCAGGCTGCATCCGCACGGAACCCTCCTTGACCGCTTAGCCGTCGGGTCAGGACCAAGCATTGCATGTTGAGCGTGGGGTGAAGCCGTGGCCGTGTAAGGAGACGTTGAGGGCGCCGTGCCAGCATATGTCGAAGCGTCCGAGTACCCTTCCGGCTTCGGGTGCTGGTATGGCTGTTGGTACGCGTAGTGTGGGCTGGCGGCGTGATTCTGGAGAGCCACCTCCGGGTAGTTCTGAGGGGCTACCTCCGGAGCCTGGTCGTACTGAGCGGCCATTGTGAGTTAGCAATCCCCTGAGTATGCTAAGATGTTGTAAAATGGATGAACAGGGGATGTTCGCACCGGCGAGGACATCTGAGAGGAATATGGATAGGTGGCTGCCATCCGGACGGGCCACAACCCAAGCAAATGGGGCGAGCTGGCCGGTTGGACAGCATAGGAAATGCTACCGCCGAGGAGGGGGTTCAATGGGCAAATGGGCTGAATGGCAAGCTTTGGGTGGCACAGACACTTTGGACTCCTGCAGTCAGCAATTTGACCCAGAGAGGCAGTGATGGGACGATTCACAACCCCTGAGAGGGTTGCCATTTCGTTCCGCAATGCAATTTGATCGGGACCTCGACCGCATCCCAGGATCGTGCTTCCCTGGTCTGTTTCAGCCTTTAAGCATTTGTGGCTTGCCCACCATGGGGGATCTCAACCCTTGCCATCACGACCAGATTTCCCGCGGCAATCAGCCCTATCGGAATTCTCGGGCATCGAGGCAATCATGCAGCTGGAAGAAACGAGAGATCATGGAAGTCATTGAATGGGCACTGAGCAACTACTCGTTGCTGTGGTTGCCGTGATTGAATTGGGCAGCTCGCAATAACAGCTAAAGCGGACGGGCTGAATCATGCGGAACAATCAATCGCGGAGCATAAGCGATCCGCAATCTTCGCAACATCTATCTCCATGTCTTGAACTCCCAGAAGACGACGCATGTCGTGGTCCCCCGAGAATCGAACGACAACCCGGAGGAGAGACTTGCGGTCTGCCACTCTAGGCTTCCGGCCCCGAAGTCGCTCCCGGCAAGGCACTCCTTCCCGCATTTAAACCCTGCGTCGGCTCTTCATTGTCGGGAGTGGCTGCGTGCTAAGCCTGTGCACGGACCTTTTGACAGCAAGGAAGAAGCCATCGGACTTCCCTGAAGCTTCTGCTGAAACCACACATAAATCTAGCGAGTCACAGGGCGCATGATAACATCAGCTCCCCAGGGTATCAGCAAGGGCACCGATTTCCGTCCGGTGCCGAGTATTCGAATGCTCGCTCACGAAGGAACCGAGTCAACATCAACTCTAATTCAAGAGCAGCAAAACATTGGCCTCGTCGCAACATATGCAGGTTTGAGACGCGAACAGTACCCAGGGACAGCTCCAATATCCAATACATGCAATGACAGCCTGCTCACTCCTTGTCTGGACACACTGATTCGACGTCTTAGCAATGTCCGCAATATACCTTGTGCTCAGCGAAGCTTGTCGACGAATTCTACGAGGTCATCGATGTCGCGACCGGCATGAGTCAGGTATAGCCCTCGAACGCCAGTCGTTAGCAGACTCCTTAACCACCAGCTGGAGCGATGATGGACCTACCATGTCCAGCGTTCTCATACACCTTGAGCTCAGTCCAAGGCAGCATCTCCTTGGCAATCTTCGAGCTCGCCTCGATGGGCATTCCCTGGTCGGCATCCCCGTGAAGTATCAGAACGGCCGGTCGCCTGGCCTCCGTCACCGCCGCCAGCTCCCGCAGCTCCCCGTCCATGGTCTTCTGGTTGATCAGGGTGCACGTCTTCTCAAGAGCTATGCCATCTGCCTCTACTATGATGCGCTCGAAGTGCTCCAGAGTCTTGACGCTCAGCTGGTTGCCTGCCTGCAGAGCGAAGATGCCGGGGAGAGACTCGTGCACGAATCGCGGCCTGTCCGCTCGGAGACCGTCGAGAATGGTGGCCCAGAGTTCACTTGAAGGCCCCAAAGGGTGTTCAGGTGACTGTAGAACATCAGCAACACCATCCAAATTTTGTTTGTTTGGAAGCAATCACTTACCGCGAGAGGATAGGGCATGGTCGGCCCAATCCAGACGAACCCCTATCAGGACAAGGTCAGCGTCTGCCAGGAACACTTGGCTCCGTCAATCTTCACCTTTCACCGTTCTTGCACGAAAGGACTGGCTAAGTATGTCAGGAGACTCTCTGCCCCGCCCATACTAGCCCCCACAAACACAAAGTCCTTGATGTCGAGATGCTCCAGGAGTCCGACGACGTCAGCCGCGAAGGTATCGTAAGTGATCGGTCTGTCTGTCTGTTTGGAATTCCAATCACTCTTTCCGAAGCCGCGGCGGTCAGGCGCAAGAATGCGGAAGCGATATGTCTCGCAGAGAGGAACGAACAGGTGCTCGAACATCCTCGATTACATGGGCCACCCATGCAAGAACACAAGGGTGGTATCTGAACAGGGGCCTGAAAGACTTGTCATCCTCTTCATCCGGTGTGTAATACCGGTAGAAGAGGCTGGTGGAATCCACGGGGCTGGTGAAGAAGGGCATTGTGGGAGGTTCAGCTTGTCAAAGCATAGTTGCTTGGGCAGCTATACATCATGGCCTTTGAGGTTTGTTTTGCGCTGCTTTATATCCCGTGAGAACTTGCTTGCTGCTTGTAGTCCTGGTCGTCGACTGCTTCGTATCGGGAAGTTGCGGGTTGACGTTAGGTTGACGGATTCGGCATCCCAACACGAGTTGGTCCGTCTTATGCGCAACAACATGAACAATGCAATTGCTAGGTGCATGTTGCCCGCATACAGAGAGTCACAGGACCAGGTCAGTCGTATATAATTACCTCACTCATTGCTTTCTGATTACTATCCGTCCCTGTTGGATTTAGTCTCAGTATTTATGTACACTCGGTTGTTACCGCGCAATGCAGGCACAGCTCCGGATAGGTACTGACACAGGTCAAAACCGCGCCGGCGGAACAGGAACCCGGCAAGAAACCTGGTGCTGATGTTCTCAGGTCTAACAACTGCTTTACGCGACACCTGGAAACACCGACGAAGTTCTCTTCCAGGTAGCAAGTATGTTGCCCAACATCACCACCACCACCAAAAGCGCCCCTCCGGGCACCACATCCTACCTAGCCCATCTCCAATCACTCGTCCGAAGCCCGATCGGATGCCGATTATGCGACCGAGGCTAGGCGATGGCAACCATGAGTATCAGGAGCTTGACAGCTCATCGGATCAGCGCCAGGAACATGCCTACGCCATTTGCCAGTGCGGACGCAAAGTTAGACCTTCCTAGCAGGTGAAGAGCGTTGTGACAGAGACGTGATACGGCCTGTTGCTCAGCGACCACAATGCCTAAACACCCCTCCATCCCTACCCATCATGTCCTCCGGGGGCCCAACCTCCACGATAGCCCCCTTCTCCATCACCACCACCCTATCAAACCCCCTCAGCATCTCTAGACGATGAGTGACCATAACCACCGTGTATCCCTCAAACTCCCGATGAATGACAGTCTGCATCTGCTCCTCCGTCTCCGCATCCACAGTCGAGCTCACCTCGTCGACCAGCAAAATGCCACCACCTCCGAAAGACGTCTCACCCGCCAATCCACCGCCGCGTGTCAGCAGCTGCTTCGCAGCGCGTACCCTACGCCTTAGCACCGCTCTCGCTAGGCTGAACAGCTGCTTCTGCCCCTGCGACAGGGAACCGGCGGACAACCCCGCGTGCAGACCCCCCTGACGCTGTGCCACGGACCACAGACCGACACTCTCCAACGCGCGGCGGCACTCCGGCTCGTCGGCGAGCCCGTATGGGTCGAGGTTGGAGCGGAAGGACGTCCCGTCCGGGAGGAAGGCGGGCTCTTGGGGGATCGTGATGATCCTGTCTCGCAGGGCAGAGTGGTTGAGCGTGTGGAGGGGCGTGCCGTCGATCGTGATGTTGGCGCGGCAGCTTGGTAGGGGGTTGAGGAGCCGGAGGAGGAGCAAGATGATCGAGGATTTGCCGCTTTTGAAGGCGATAGGTTAGGCCGGTTAGTGTTGGACCGGAGAAGTTTGAAGGGGGGATGAATAGAGCAAGGGATGGGGGCCTTACCTCCCGGTGCGTCCGCAGATGGCTACTTTCTCGCCGTTTCTGATGGTGAGGCTTATGTCTCTCAAGGCTAGAGTCTCGGCTGGGCTAGCACTGTTGCAAATATTCGACGAAGGGTCGTTCAGGTCCCGGACCGTACTGTAACGGGTTGTCAGTAGCTGCAATGTCGCCAAGGGCCCCCGAGAACGTACGAATAAGAAGCTGAGACATTGTCAACCACCATATCCCCACGAAACGGCCACCCTTTTACCGGTACGACTTCCTCCTCCCCACATGTGCTTTCCGAGGGAACCTTCTCGCTGAAACCCTTCAGACGGCTGACGGCTCCGATGGAGGTCTCGATCTGCGTCCACCAGCGGATTATATAGTTGAGCACGTCGCCAAACGTCATGAGGGTGACCAAGCTCGCGCCGGTCAGGGCCGAGCTGGTCCGAAGCTGCGTGGCCAGGGCCACGACTGACGTCGCCAGGATGGCTACGACGAGCTGCAGGACGAACATCAGTGCGCGCTGGATCATTGCTAGCAGGTATGCGGGTTTTTGGGAGTCGGTAAGGAGTTCCGTGTTCTTGTCTACACCATGATCTTCCCATCGGAATGCGCGTAGGGTTGCGAGTCCTCTTATTGTATCGAGGTAGTGAGTGCTTGTTACTTGTCAGTGTGTGTCACGGTCATGATTTAGGGATGTCTCGACAAGCACTTACTAGAGGGGAGCTTTGGCCTCGAGGTCTAGCAGACGCAACTGTCTTGACGTTCGAAGGTAGAACTTCTGGATGAGGTATAGAATGCCCAAGATGGGCGGGTACGCAATTGCAAGGTATGGCGACGCGGTTGCGATGACAGCGGCCATGCCAACGGCATTGCACGCGTCAAGAGCCAAATTCGCGAACGATATGGGGAGCTCATTGTCGACAAGTGCCATGTCCTGGGAGAACAGGCTTGTAACAGCTCCGACGTCGGTTGTCGCAAAGAAGCTCAGGGGTGCCCTGGTGACGGTGTTGAGTGCGCCTTGGTGGAGCTGAGCCCCCGAGTTTGCAATGCCGTTCCGGTAGCAGACTAGGAAACACAAGATCATGGACAGCAGGAAGGCCAGCTGAAATAGCCCGTAGAGTCCTATATAGAACCCATTTGTTCGTGCTGGGTGTTCCAAGCTGGCGTCCTTGGACCAAAATGTTAGCCAGATGTTGCTCCAATTGTAGAAGAAGCCCCATCCCAAGCCAAAGATAGCAACGGCTAACAGAGACTTTCTTCCGAGACTGCGGAGATAGTGCCTGTAAACGGTAGAGTCTCCTGTCATTCTTTGCTCCTCGACCACATAGCTGTCCATGGTTGGCGGAAGTAGCGTGCTGGCTCGTTCCAACGTAGCTCTGGACTCTCCCAAGCCACTGTCATTTGGAGTATGATCTTCTCGCTCGGCACCCATCACCCTGGTTTGTCCTCCGACAGTCTTTGACAGTTGCTCCAACTTTCCCTGCTCCAGAAGGGCGCCATTCTGCAGCACGACGATGTGATCCGCAAAGTTCAACCATCGAGTCGAGTGTGTACAGAGCACAGCCGTCACCCCTCGACGTCGTAATAGGCCACCCGGTCCAAACGTCCGCTGGAACACCTGAGCAGCTGTCTCATCATCTAGCCCGCTTAGAACATCGTCGAGTATAAACATGTTTGCCTCCGTATACAGTGCTCTCGCGAGCGAGACACGTTGTCTTTGTCCGCCACTGAGGGTGCTGCCGCTGCCCCAAGCCCTTGTGAGGTCGCCTTGCGGAAGGACAGCCAAGTCGGGTAATAGTGCCGCAGCATCAAGAGCTTCATGATACCGCTGTTCGTCGAATGGTGAGAAGCCCATAGTGTTTTCTTGTATCGAAGCGTTCCACAGGTATGGGTCTTGATCACAATAGGCCACTTTCTGTTCCGTAGAATTCAGGTGCATGCACACATCGCCATGTGAAATTGGGATGGCTCCGAGTAGCACTTTGCACAGAGTTGACTTCCCGGATGCAACTGGTCCGACCACCATGGTCAAGCCTGTGGCCGGAATTGCCATATTGATACTCTTTAGGACGAGGGTATCTGGAGTCCATCCGAAGCTTCCATCTGTTATGCTGACAGCCGTCTTACTGTGATGCTCGGAGTCCTTCTCGTCTAGGTCTGAACGAGACACATATTGATGCGTGTATTCTCCTGCATCATTGAGAGAACGATAGTCAAGTTGGGTTTCCTGCGCTAAGAAGGCCTGGATCCTTTCCAGGCATGCAATGGCGGCTATGAGATGAGGCGTATTCTGGAATATGTAGCCGAGGGGGTCTGCGAGCAGAAATAAGTACGACAGAGAAGTGAAGATTGTGGTGACATCGAGCGTCTGGGCGGTTACAGCGAAAGTCATGACGGAGCAGAGAGCTGTCGGGGCATACCCGAAGCCAATAACAATGACATACACCAGTCTGTACTTGGAAGCGGAGTGAAGTTCGTCCACCCTCATTGACTGGATCAACGACTCGATTGCCGGTGTGAGACCAGACATCTTCAGTTGTCTCATGTTGGAAATAGCTTCTGCCGTCAGCCCGACTCTTGTCTGGATCTTTGCCATCCACGCCTTCTGCCGCCTCTTCGTAAACCGGTTCGTGATTGCACCGCCGATGATACAACAGATGACAACCACAATAGGCGCCACCACGGCTGTTCCGAGTTGCCGGTAGAGCAGCCATGATGCTATCGCGACTTCAATCGCATTGGCCCAAAACTCGTGGAGGTTGATGAACCCGTATCTGATCCGTTCGACATCTGTGCTCATCAGAGTGAGTGCCGCCGAGTCGCTCGCAGCAGTCAATTTTATTTGCGTTGTCTTTCTGTAGATAGCTCCGGCAAGGGCTGCGCGTGTCGCACAGAGGGTCTGTTCGTGGAAGTACCAGTAGAAAGAAGTTGAAACCGCGATACCAAGGTAGATGAGGGCTGTTGCCCCAATCAGCCCGTACCCATGGTTCTTCGGCTCATGGTCTTGATCCAGGTAGTCTAGAAGACTGAAGATCAGGAATGGCTGACAGAATTTGAAGGCTGTGAGGGCTATTCGCGGTACAATCGGCAGGACCAAAGACGTCGCCAGGGTACGCGCAAGAGATTTCAGCAGCCATAATCCAGATCTTTGGTCCGAAGAGTGAAGATGCTTCAGTAATGTGCTCTGAGCAGCTTCTGTCGATAGAACCGGCGGTAATGGGAATAGCTCATCCAAATAGAGGCGCCTCTTGTTGCCAGCTCTGAACAGGGAACCAAGCCACACAAATGAGCCGAGATCAAATATCCCTGCCGTCTCCTCTGGACTCTCAAGGTTGACATTGCTGCCAGTCCTTTTGTGCTGCGACTCGAGAATGAGAAGAACGAGTTTAACAGCTAGAGTGCCGCTTAACACGCGGCAGAAGGACGCTTCTGCAGGCTGGACAACTGACAGCCATAAGGTACGCACTTGGACAATGTCGAATAACAGGGTAAGCAGTAGGAAGCTGCAAAGAGTGGAGGAAGGTCGACGCGAGTATTGTTGTTCAATCAAGGAGAGCAGGAAGAGACAGAGGCTCGAGACGAAGGCTGTTGTTGTCGAGGCTACGAAAAGGGAGTGGCTGGGAGGCGCTCTCTGAACAGCTGCTTGGACCAACAGTACAAGTGACAAGGCCACATATGCCAGCCAGAATGACTAATACATCTAGTTAGCGTTCAAGCCTGTTAAGAAATAGAGCCCGAATACCGCACCGATTTTGCCGTAAGTAGCAGTAAACTTGCGTCGTGACTCCGGGCACCGCGTCGTATCACGGCGACAAGTTGGAGTATTGATATAGAAAAAAAGACACAATTTGGTAGTATAGAGAAAAATATCCCCTCGAATCGCATAGTGAAGTCAAAATCGCCGCGGCAGCCCTGAATGACTGGGCCGAGGGCATCATCCACGGGGCAACGGGTAAACATCATGACATCCGTCTGACTGTAGACACATCAACAACAAAATAACATGCATTGAAAGTCCTAGACTTTCAGAAACTTCATTATGTCAAGACGCCTTGTTAATCAACACCAAAGAGAGAGGTGGAAACGACATTGACATGCCTCGTGTTCATGTGTAA
>Ga0209127_100611_pt1 | contig 12324 bp, 8 predicted proteins | sample LakSupMetagenome_FD_187469 | JGI IMG/M metagenome (GOLD analysis project Ga0209127, IMG submission 187469) | Freshwater microbial communities from Lake Superior, Canada - Sta WM archaea (SPAdes) (version 2) | ecosystem: Environmental > Aquatic > Freshwater > Lake | place: Lake Superior, Canada...
CCGTCCGCTCTCCCATCGATAAGCAGGCGATCGCCAGACTAGTACTCGGGTGGGTGACCACCGGGGAATCCCTGGTGTTGTACGTTTTTTGCCCTCGCTCTCTTCGTTGCTCCTACCAACTCTAATTGGAAGACCTTTTTCTTCTAGAGTCGCCAGGTGTACTGAATGTGCTGTTCTCTCGTTGAGTACCATGATACGTTATCAGATCGTGAATATTGGCGGACAGCTGCTGTGAGCAATCGGAGGAGTGATCATAGACGATAGGGCCATCCAGCTTATTGTCTACTCCTCCCCCTAATTGAACAAGAGCGTTGGCATGGCGGAACAACACCGCGACGCTATCTTGAAGATCTGCGGGGTGTTCCGGCTGCACTCTGTTGTTTGCTACTTATTGATCGTGTCTCACTCATGTCTTGCGATCTTCCGCATTCCATTCATGTATCGGGCACCATCTCCACATATTTAAGGTTGGTACGGTTTAGCACCGGTACACTGCCGCTTCGACTGGGCAGCGGATACTTGTGGACTCCTTGCGTTCTGATACCAAAGGTAAGTTAGCAAGCAATACCCAGAGAGACTTCGTCTTCAGTTACACCCAAGTGCCAAGTCACCTTGGCGTCCTCGATTTCGGGCTCGTCGAACATATACCCCTGAGAGGTCGTCCATGTCATTGCTGTTGGCACCGATCCCAGTGGGTAAGTACTGTAAAGGAGCTTGGCTGCTCCAACGACTATTTTCTGATAACCTCTAGACCTTCGACGTCATGGCCATCGTAAATCTGAGTGAGACAAGGTTAAAATCATCCCGGCTTGATGTCTTTGTGTGTCGTCCCAGCGTCGACAGGACAGGGCCGGAAGGAAGGGAGAAATGATCACCGGAGCAACACAGCTGCCTATACCGGCCTTGCCACCACCCCCGAAATACACGCATGCCTCAGCGGCATGTCACAGGCTCATTCCCACTGGCTTCTCGAGGGATACGCCAAGTGATGGACAGTGACATCAAGTCATGGTGGCTCGAACGGGGATCGATGCTGATCCCGCAAAGAATCGCATGGCGTCGGTGGGGATGATGGTTCAGGGAATAGGGAATAGAGCAGGCGATCTTGCGAGATGACCATGGAATATACAACTGCCACTAGTGGCAGGGAGCGTCGGCATTCCGGCTTCTGATACTGTGTGTCTCGTCAATGCGTGACTCTAAAAACGTCGTTCTGAGGACTCATGAGCGTAGAATCCGAAAGAGCTTGCAACGAGATCCGGCCCGACTAACGGCATGCCTTGCCTTCATCGCATCATGATTCAGGCTGGCACCATCTAAAGATCCCATGTGCAGGCTAGGGCCTCGTCGCCTTCAGCGCTGGATGAGGTAAAATCTCCTCTTCAGACCTACCTGCGAAAGAGGATGGAAGCGACGCGTGTGACGCTATGTGCGGACGCAGGGCGAAGATAGCATGGCGCGGGCAGAGATACCTCTGACGCCGACCACGTCGGACATATTGCCATTTGCGACAGTTGACAAGGTCAGAACATGTTGCTGCGAAGGGAATATCCAAAGTGTACCTCGACCATTGTCAGGGATCTAGTGGTCGTCCCTTGGTAAGGCGGCGGAGACCGTTCGAAGCGAACTGTTTCCTCAGCTCAGCCACATCTTCATGTTGATGGCTTAAGAGATAGCATTGCGGGAAGAGCACCTCAAACGTCGATTACTGGCGCCTGGTCATCGATATCTGTGAGGTCCTGGCAAATTTCAATAGCTTGGCGCCGGACCGCGCCCCTGAATGATTAGCCCCTGGATTGTACCCGCCCGACAGCAACAGCCGCGCGTCCAATATCGCATTGGACCAAACAACATGCAGGGCCAGAATTCGGGCGTGCAAATACAGTTAGTATCGTTCGGTGGTAGAATATTGCTGTCGCCAGGAATCGCAAGACTGCTGGCGGAGACTTCCAAGACACACACAACCGAGACCCTAGACTGTAGTTGTGGGATGCCAGTAGTATGTATCTGCGGACCGGGCTTGACTGCATACCAGGTAAAGTCCATATGCGGCTATCCGGTTGCTATTGTACGATGCTGACGTTCGCGAGGTCGTACAGGCGATACGTCGTCGGATCATACCCGAATAAGGCTGAATAATGTGGTTATACACGAGTTCTCTTTCCTGACGTCCGTCGGAGGCTATGAGCAAATCGACTCGGCATCAATTCCATGTTGGTCGACTACAATCCTAATGCGTTTCTTAGCGTGACAGGCTGTTGTTGATAAGGCCAGGCGACCGTTACTAGTACGGCTCAGAGATACAGATGACCTGTTGTCGAACGTTCACGACACGTCGGAGCGTCCAGTGACACCGCCCAGTCACGGGCAAGTGCTCCGTTTTGGTGCCGAGTCTCGCCCACCGATTGTTCACCTTAGCACAATAAGTGAGTGAGCTCATCCGCAGCGTCTCAATAGCCCGGAGTTAGTGTCAACTTTACGGGCAGATATTGGTATTGCACTGCCCACTCATCGGTTTCAGCCGCATTGGGTGGGTACCGAATGCGATAGGCGTGTTGCGTCAGGCTTGACATTCGAACTCGCCGTGTCGGGATGACTGGAGAGTCAACGTCTTGGAGTATTCCGATGAATGAGTCAGCCAAGTTCAAGATCCTTTGTTCGGAGTTTGGGGTTGCGATCTCGCTTGATGACTGAGTCTAGACCTAGGGACTTTGGACGAGAGCATCAACTCATCCGAAGGGGCTCCTATTGTATGGCAGTCCTTCCATCTCTGCCTAATTGCCGACGATCATGTATCATCCCGTGGGTACCTACGATGTTCGAGTCGTAGTCCAAGGACAGTCTGAAAGAAAGCTGTTGATCGTTGCTGCTTTCACTCTTGCTCCCCAAAAATGGCTTGACGTCGGATCGTTGTGCACTGGAATTCGGCAGTCACGGCTTGGCAGCAACGGGTGTTCAGGTGGTGCCGGGACCGATACTACCAAGACACGGTACGTACCCATCAACTGGAAATTTCCTCTCGATGCCCAATTTCTGGTCGTTGATTGGTGGTAAGCCAGTGCTGCCATCCTTGCAGGACCCGCGCCCAGACCAAGTTACTCGTCCACTAGTGCGTTCGCGGCCTTCTAGCTTTTGCCGCTAACGCGCCATTGAGCTTGTATTATCTTCAGGCTAAGCTTTACCACTTGGTCCTCTTGAGGCTCTCTCTTGCGGCAACAAGCAATATATCGCAGATGACAGTCGTCCAGGTGATCCATTAATAACATGGGATTCTCGCCTACCGTCTGCATATGCTAATGGCAATCATTGCATGCCCTATGATGTTGGCCATGGGGATGACATCCCCGGGGTCTCGGCGCCAGCGTTTCCAGGATACGCCACACCCTAGCATACCATTACTGGTCTAGCCCAGGTGTTCAGCGACCCACTAGCCAGCGAAGAGCGGACGTTCTTCCTGACCATTTCGATAGTCCGTTTGTGCTGAGGCCGTGGCCCCTGGAGCGCGATCGTGACTCGGCTAGTCCACGGGCGCTTCGAGACCGCCGAAAAGCGTCCTATTTCCACGGTTTTGGAGGATGCCGAATTGGCAAACAAACCCAACAACAATGCTTGAAAGTTCAAGCGCTCGTTGTATTGTTGAATACCCGGTAGCAGACGTGTGCCAAGAGATGCCATCCGGTTACACGTGTACTGGGGCCAGGTAGATCTGAAAGGATCCGGGGACCCCTGCCGCATCTCACAGTCACAGCAGCTTGTGCACTTGCTTCTTACGGAAGTTGTGGCTGCAGAGGTACCATGCAAGGGGAAATTAAATGGACAGGGGCAGGGGATTTGGGCGCGTTGGCGAGATCCAGAGAGCATTGAGGGGAGTGACAATGTCAAGCTGAACCCAAGAGAACGGCTCTCGGTTCCAGCATGCCGTCCTTTTCTCTTCCCGGGCGCCCCCTCCTTATGTTCTCCGTGACGTACTAACCCTGCATGTTTCTTTCAATACGCCTTCTAGGCCGGCGTTCCCAGGGGCTCTGGGTGGCATCGCGCACTGGATCCCGCGCTACGATCTGACTATCGAATGCGGCTTGAAGTTCTTGGGCAGGCCTTGGCATTTTCTTTACATATACCCAGTCGCCCCGGTTGTGGTTGACAATGCGGTGCTTTCGATTCGACTTTGCGCGTCCCTATCGTCGATGTGAATAGCATCTTCAGTCCATTCATTTCGACCTCCCTTCTACCCCTTCCCTTCAACCGTAGTCCAGGATGAAGAGGATACTCGGGGCGCTGGCCACAGCTCTGTGGCCAGCTGTTGTGCTCTCATATGCCTCGACGGATTCCATTCAGGATGCCGTGAGTCGACGTCCCCTAGAATAACTATCGCCTGCTATGTTGCTAACAAGGTATCAGGACCTTGCGCAGTCCGGGTACCTCCCTAATCACAACATGGACCCTAATGTTGTTGGGGGCGCAAGTTTCGGGATCCTGTGGCAGACTACAGGAGCTCAGAACGAGGTGTGGTATGCGAAGCCACTGACTTACACACCGAACGGAGGAAGCGAGATGGTCATCACGGCGTCCAACATGAACAATGTACGGGTGCACGACTCGAAGAACGGCACTCTCATTGCCCAGAGGCAACTCTATTCTCCGTTCTTGCAGTCTGACATCGGCTGCGGCGATATTCCAAACTACATCGGTGTCACCGGTACTCCCATTATCGACCCGGCCACGGACATCGTGTACATGATGGCCAAGGGCTACAAGAACGGTGCCGCCTCGGGTGGAATGCCCAACGGCATCTACAAGCTCCATGCCCTTCAACTACCATCTTTGACCGACGCTCCTGGTTTTCCGGTGCTGATCGACGGACACAATGCCGACAATGATCCGACGAGGTACTTTGTCGGTGGGACCGTTCTCCAGCGACCGTCGCTGACGAGCCTCAACGGCGTTGTCGTTGCTGCCTTTGGCGGGCACTGCGATCTGTTCAACTACACTGGCATGCTGGTGTCGGTCAGCAAGACACCGGGAGTCGGCGTCGTTAGTATGTTTGCGATGGAGGCTTCTCCAGGCGCGCCGACACCTCAACCACTCGACCTCACCGTGCAGAATGGAGGAAAGGCCGGTATCTGGCAGAGTGGCATGGGCTTGGCCACCGACGGATCCAGAATCTTCTCTGTCACGGGTAACGGACAAGGACACGCCAACGGCAATATCCCGGCCAGTGGCCGCTTGCCCCTGACCACCCTTGACGAGGTCGTTGGCAACTTTGCCGTGTCGTCGGCTGGAAAGATCACCTTGACGGACTACTTCGAGCCTTACGACTATGTGAACATGGATGCCGGTGACCAGGATCTTGGCTCGTCGGGATTGGCTTTGCTCGACGCATCAACGTTCAACACGGCCAGCGTCAGCCGGATTGCTGTGACCGTCGGCAAGAACTCCAAGGTTTATGTGCTCAACGCCGAGAATCTGGGAGGCTTCAAGCAGGGAGCCGGAGGTACGGACAACATCATCCAGACCATCACGGCTTCCAACTCGGTCTTTGGCGGTGCCGGAAGTTATCCTCTGGAGGGGGGATACTTTTACTTCACCCCTGTCGGCGATTATACTTACGCGTACAAGTTTGGAACCGACTCCGGCGGGAAGCCTTTCTTCTCGCTTGCTGGCAAGACGCCTACTACGTCGGCCGGCCGAGCTGGCGTAGGGCAGCCGACAGTCACAACAAATGGCGGCCGGGCTGGAAGCGGCATTCTGTGGATTACGGACGTCAACACCGGCCTCAGGGCGTTCAAGGCCGTTCCCGATTCGAACGGCGTCCTGCAGTCGATTACTCTTCCCGCCACGCCCGGTATCAACAAGTACCAGCGACCCGCATTCGGAGATGGGCGCGCGTTCGTCACGGCGAATAACAAGATCATCTGCCTGGGTGCTCCCGTTAACCTTCCCATCACCTGCAGTGGCCCAATTGACTTTGGGAACGTCCAGACGGGAGACACGAGCCGGCAGATGGTATCTTGCAAGGCAAACGTCTTGGTCACCAAGGTGAATGGATGCACAACTGGCGACAAGCTGTTCCAGTGCGACAACTCCACGCTGCCTCAGGGCCAGGTCGCTGCCGGAACCACCTTCACCTTCCCAGTCATCTGGAACCTGACCCAGAAGGCCATCAACGACGCCCAGGGAGTCAGCTACGGGCGTGTTATTCCTGGTGTGGAGGGCGCTGTCCTCAACATCTTTACCACCAACGGCGTTGCCGGTTACTCGACGACTATCCCGGTCTCCCTCAGCGGTACTGTCGTCAGCAGCAACCCTTTCCTCTTCATGTCTCCCACCGAAGTCGACTTCGGCGGCTTGGTTCTCGGAAGCGAAGATGCAGCGCAGGGTCTCACGGGCTCTGCCGTCATCCAGAACATTGGCAACGGCACCCTGACCATTACCGGCGTCGCGTGGCAAGACGGCAACACCCCCGGCAGCGCTTACCACAACGTGACATATTCAGGACAGAGCGCGACTTTTGACCAGGGCTTCAGCGCGCCTGACTTTGTGGTTCCTGGTCAGACCATAGCAGCCGGAGACAGCATCGGCATGCCGCTAGTCTTCAACACTAATACCACCGGTTCATTCGCAGTCAGCGTTACGGTATGGTCGGACGGCGGCGTCGATACCGTCATCCTCTCTGCATCGGCTGGCAACCCGCCCATTGCTTCGATTGCCGTGTCGACCAGTGAAGGAGGCTGGGACAACAGCGTACCTACGGTCATGCACTTTGGCAACGTTGTAGCCGGATCGACGGTCACCAGGCAGATCCGCATTTGCAACGTTGGCGGCTCCGTCTTGACCATCACCAAGTCCAAGCCTCCTATCAGCGCTCAACTGACAGCAACCAATCCGTATGGAGAGTTGCTCGAAGGCCAGAAAATCGACGTCGGCGCCTGTGCCTATGGCTCGGTGGCAGTCTATGCGGCGCCGGTGCAGCCCAACCATCCCTCGCAGTACATCGACCTGGTCTGGGTCCTGAACACGGACGGCCTCGACGCTCTGAACCCCACCCAAGACTTCGGTGTCCACGATGTCGAGACCGACGCTACCATTGTCACCCGCCAGATCGGCCCCGTCCTCGCCAACGGCACGGCCAAGTACCAGTGGGTCGGCTGTTTCAAGGACACGTCGTCCCTCGGCCGCAACCTGCAGAACCAGGTCAACACCGCCGCCCAGCAGGCCAACAACACCAACGAGCAGTGCCAGACCCTCTGCCAGGCTGCAGGCTACTCGCTGGCGGCCACCCAGTATCAGAAGGAATGCTGGTGCGGGAATACCATTAAACACCCTACTACGTACACGGCGGACAGTCTGAACCTGTGCACGTTCGCCTGCCCGGGCGACGGCACCGAGTCGTGCGGTGGCGACAACGGTTACATGAGCCTGTATGCGGACACCACCAAGTTCGATATCCAAGCCTTCTATGCGTCTCTAAATGCTCTGACGAGCACGTCCACGTCTTCTACACCCACGAGCACGAGCACGAGCGGAGGCTCGACGTCCACCGGCGGCAGTGTGACGACAACAGGTACCTCGGCCTCGATATCCGGGGCTGCAAGTGGAACAACTAGCTCGACTATCTCGTCGAGCAGCAGCGGACCTACTACCTCGTCATCAGCCTCGCCTCTGAACCCCAACGAGCCAGACACTGTCAACGGCCAGTGGAAGTACATTGGCTGCTACCAGGACAACGTCAACGGTGTCAGGAGCTTGAGTGCTGCGAGCACCGCGGCCGACACGATGACGCTCGAGTCCTGTGCCGCCTTCTGCTCTAAGTATAACGTGTTCGGCACGGAGTATGGGCGTGAGTGCTACTGCGGCTACGCCTTGGGCGGTTCCAATACCACGAGCCTGAGCGCTACCGAGTCCGACTGCAACAGCCCCTGCGCCGCCAGCTCTGCCCAGCTGTGCGGCAGCGGCAACCGCCTGTCCGTGTACAGAAACCTCGTCTACCAGCAGCCTCCTCCGTCTCCCTCGCACGTCGCCAAGGCCGGAATCTACGGCTGGGTGGGGTGCTACACGGAGGCCACCAACGGCCGCGCGCTCAGCAGCTTCAGCTACGCGGACGACTCGATGACCGTCGACACCTGCGCCGCCTTCTGCGCGGCAAAGGGCACGGCGCTGATGGGCGTCGAGTACGGCCGGGAGTGCTACTGCGGCCAGACTCTTGCGGCCGGATCCGTGTTGACTGCCACGTCTGACTGCGGTACGCTCTGCAAGAATAACACCCTGCAGTACTGCGGTGCGGGTAGCAGGCTTGATCTGTTCTCCCAGCTGCCTCCCAGCTCCAGCACGAGCACGTCGTCGGCTTCCAGCAGCACATCCGGCATAGTGTCAAGCAGCTTGAGCAGCGTGAGCAGTGCGACAAGCGCATCGGGAACTCTTGCTAGCTTCGTCAATGCAAGCAGCACGGCGAGCGACGCCTCGAGAACTACGAGCTCGACCGTTTTCTCAACTTCCATGCTGGATCCCACCTTCACTTCGTTATCGACTTCGGGCACACTTGTAAGCACAACCGACGGACTGTCAAGCGCAACTGCAACTGCATCGACAACGAGTGACTCTTCGGTGTCTCTCGAGAGCTCGGCGTCGAGTGATCTCTCTACGTCAACCACCGATAGTATTCATTCAACAACATCTGACTCTTCAACTTCTGTTGAGAGTTCGACGTCGAGTTCTACTGAGTCTTCGACATCGATGCCAACATCTGACACCTCTGACTCGACTGTGGGCTCGACTTTGACGGATAGCTCAACGTCGACTTCAACCGAAAGTCCGTCAACTACGTCTGATGCTGTTTCTTCGACTTTCAGCTCTGATTCTAGCTCGACACTCGATCCTTCCGCGTCATCAGATGGCTCAGTCTCGTCCGATAGCGCAACGCCGACATCAGGTTCTTCCAATTCTCCTTCCATTTCGGACTCGTCCACTTCGAGCGAAAGCTCGACATCGACAGCTGCCCCTACGACATCCAGCTCAACTTCCGAATCCAGCACCAGCTCGGATCCTCCCACATCAAGCACCCAATCATCCTCATCAAGCTCGAGCTCAACGAGTGTTTCGGCCAGCTCGGACACGTCAACGTCCACCTCATCGAGCGGTCCTTCTACAAGCACATCCACATCCAGCTCCTCCATGAGTTCGACATCCACACTCCCGGCTCCAGCAACCGTATCCGCAACCACCACAACCTCGTCCTCCTCCTCGAGCATCCCCACCAGCCAGTCACCCACCTCACCCACCGCCAGCGCAACCATAATTTCCGGCTACTACCTAGCGGGCTGCTACCAAGACACCTCGAGCGGTCACGCGCTCCCCCAGCTAGCCGTGAACAACAGCATGACGCCCGAGCTCTGCATCGCGGCGGCCAACAGCATCGCGGCCAAGCAGCCTAAGCCGACGCAGTACCCCTACGTCTTTCTCGAGTACCACAACGAGTGCTACGGCGGCACCTCGTTCAACTTCAGGAGCTCTGCCGTCACCTCGCTGTACGGTGCGGGTGCCTGCACGGACGCGTGCTCCGGGAGCGCCCGCACTTACACTACCAACGGCGTGGCCAAGACGACTACCGATCTCACCAACAAGTGCGGTGGTGCGAAGCAGTTCAATCTGTATGTATTGTCCACACCGGTGGCTTGGCCGTCTTCGGCGCTGCCCGTGCAGACTGCGAGCGTCAAGGGATGAGAGATTGGATGCATGATAGGAGCTGGTAATACAAGCAGGCCTTTTTTTCTTACATCATCTAATGGTTGTCTCTTTTGGACTTATACCAGCCACATTTCACATACGTTCCTTACAATTTAGATCATTATCATCATGTTGTATTATGCCAAAAGGGGTACATATGTTGGGCGTCCGAGTCAATTCGTTTCCTATGTCATCTTCTTTTTAATATACCACTTCCGACGGATTGGTCGAGAGTCATCAAGCGTGTTTCAGTGTAGCTTTGGATGATGGTATATAGACTGGGTACATAACGACGAAGGGTTGAGATCTTGCGACTCAGCTGCTTCCCGGGGACATATAGACTTGGATTGGGGTGGGCATCAATGATTATTATCCAATTCCAAAAGAATAGCAGGCGAAGCCCTGAACCATATCATTACCTCTAGCTGGAAGAGTGAGATGCTCTGACAAGGCAGCATTGAACTCTAGCGGCGAAGCAGGCCGCTAGTGCTCCTGCGACCGAGTAGGAGACTAGGCTCTGCAGTGGCTGGGTGAGGAACAGAATGGCAGAGTGTGCTCTAGTCACAGCAAATGATGGAACAGAAGCGACAGGTGACATATATCATTACTCATTTGCTCAGAGACAAAACTATGGGTATAGAAAACGACAGGTCCGCTTTTAAAACATGATACGCAGGGCCAGCCTAGGAGGAACATCCAGCGTCCTCACCTAAACAGTAATCACATCTCACCTTATAACGCATCAGTAGGTCCCTCCTTGGCCTCCCCCTTCACCACGCCTGCGTGGTCCCCATCACCAGCCCTCTCTTGCCCTCGCTGCCCCCTAGGCTCACTCGGCTGAATATGCAACTTTTGCATGAACTGCACATGCGCACTGTTCTCCTCCCTCCTTCCCTCCTCGTCCTTCAGGACCTTCCTCTCCCTCGCCGCACTCTGGCTCTTGTCCTGCTCCTCCTCCTCCCTCCTCCTCAACTCCTCGGGCGCCACGATCCGGTCCTTCCGATGAGTCATCCGCTTCAGCAAATCCTTCCCCTTCTTCCTCGTCTTGACGTACGCCTCGAGCCCGACGAGCACCGCATAGCTCTTCGAAATCGACACGTGGCTCATGTCGACGCCCTCCTCCCTCAGGCTCCTGACGAAGGCGCGGAAGTTGGAGGCGGGCGGGCGGTAGTGCCCGCTCAGCGGGGAGAGGGAGGTGAGGCGCCCGTTCCTGATCTTGATCAGGCCGGCGGCGGAGATGCGGCTCCCCTGCAGGAAGGAGCTGTGCTGGAAGGCGCCGCTGTTCTTGATGCCCACGTACAGCCGGAAGCTGGTGTCAGCCACGAAGATCCACGTGTTCTTCTTGACCGATTTGCGTAGGAGCTTGTTGAAGACGGTCGCGGCCGACATGTGCGTCACCTTCCTGACGCCTTTGGCGCGGTCGATGCCGGGCGTCGCGTACTTGGCTGCTTGCGCAGCTTCTGCCTCTGCATCAGAGGGATGGGGTGGGTGGTTGTGGTGTTCCTCAGTCTCCTCGTCAGACGAGCTCTCGCCCGTGCTGGAGTCTCCGAGCAATCGCGTACTGTGCTGGTCCTCATCTAGCGGCTTATAAGCCGGTGTGGGATCGTCGACCGGAACGATCCCGTGGATGCTATCCTTCCACTTCTCCGTGGTGTCGATCCGCGCACCGTTGCTGGCCCAGCAGAGTCGCCCTTCCTCGTCAACTTTGACGAGGTAATGCTGTCTCTCTTCCCTGGACAGATACCGCACGCACTCGCGGTCGAGGCGTTCGCGTGGACACGCCTCGATCTCGATGTCGCGGCCCTCGCCATAGTCGAGCCAGTAGAAGAAGTTCTCGTTCGTGTCGGCCTTTTTCCACTCTTCGTGGTAGATGCGCAGGTTCGAGCCGTAGCGGTGCTTCAGGTCAACCATCTCAAGGAAATACTGCAGACCCATTGTCTTTGCGTCTTTCTTTCTCTGCTCCTTGGCTGCTTCTCGTCGCTTTCTGGCGGCTTCCTTCTCTTGCGAAGTTCGACTGCGGTCCGACGCAACCGAGGACTCGGAAGAAGAAGATTCGGAGTCAGACGAACCCGGCTCATCGGCGTCGTTACCCGCCCGCCGGGCAATGGTAGCAGCCTTCTTCCAATTCTTCTTCGCCATGGTCGTGCGACCGCCCGTCCCGCCTCCGACACCCTCAATAGATGAACGACCATCCCCCAGCGCCTCGCCTTCCTCGTCCGAAAGCCCCACTCCCCTCGCCCTCGGCCGATTGAGCTCCCTAAACTGCGCCTCGCGGATCGCATGCACCCACCGCGTCGAAGCGTCTATGCCCAGCCCCTTCATCTCCCGCCGGACCCGATAGCCCCGGTACGTGCGCTGAATCACGGCCGCGGCATGCGCGCGTTTGGAGTCCTCGTCCTTCTGCTCCTGCGACTCCCTCCCTCCCTGGCCCCTGCGGCTGAGGAAGGCGGACAGGCTGCCGTGTCCGCGGCCGCTCGTCGGCGGCGGCGGCGGCGGCGGTGACCCAGACGGCTGCGAGGAGACATCTTGCGCCGACTTGCGGTGCAGTTCGCGCGAGCGCCGCTTCAGCTCGGCTTCGCGGTCAGCTTGCACGCTGGATATGTG
>Ga0209127_100612_pt1 | contig 12310 bp, 9 predicted proteins | sample LakSupMetagenome_FD_187469 | JGI IMG/M metagenome (GOLD analysis project Ga0209127, IMG submission 187469) | Freshwater microbial communities from Lake Superior, Canada - Sta WM archaea (SPAdes) (version 2) | ecosystem: Environmental > Aquatic > Freshwater > Lake | place: Lake Superior, Canada...
TGCCAGCGTGAGATGCTTGCCGTCTCTAAAGAGCACGACTTCGTCCGGCACCTTCTTCATCTTGCTCTTGATGAAGCGCAGCAGATGCTTCTGATTCATACATGCCGAGTGGTGCACGTGGGTGTCGACCTTTCTCACGTTGTAGAAGTCGCGGTGGGGCACCTTCTTGCTGTCGGCCGTCTCCTGGTACTCGTTCAGCAGAGTGTAGAGGTTGTATTTGCCCTCGAGATACTGCAGCCGCCGGAAAGCGAAGCTCTTGCTCGGGCCGTCGGAGGAGATGTTGAGGATGTCCTCCAGGTCTACGTAGTACTCCTTGATCGTCGGCACGTTAAGCACGGGCGTATCAGCCTCCAGGGCCTGAGCATTCTCGTAGATCTGGTAGACACCGTTGTCATCTATCCGGAACGTCGTTTCGTCCGGTCCCGGCAGCGGCAGCAGGTCCTCCATATCGAAGTCCTCTCCGATGTCCTGACCTGGTTTCCGCTTCTTGGTGGCCTTCTCTGACTGAGACCCATCTGGTTTCACGGGGGTCCCGGGCGCAGATTGCCGGCCATCTGGCAACACCATGCTGTTCTGCATACTGTTTGCCACGCTGGTGGCAGCCCGAGTGCCATTGAGGGCGTTATCGCGGTCCCCAACCCACGCCGGCTCTGGCGGCGGTGGGTAGATGTTGAAGCCCGGATCGTCCTTGGGGTTGTCGTTCGGTCCCTGCAGAGACAGCCGTATATACTTGTGCCGGATGTCCAGCACCTTGTGGATGTTCTTGAAGATGGTGCTCAACTCGGTCGTGATGTGCGGGTCGGCGTCCATATACGTGCTGCTCCCTATGCCAGCCACCGCGCCCGTGTTCAGCAGCATCTGCTGCTGCACGGCCGGATCAATATGCGTTCCAGGCAAGCCGTTCGTAGTCAAGTGCGGCAGATCATTAAGCTGCGTATGGCTCTGGTTCCCCTGAGTCGCCGCGCCACTCATGCTGACCACGCTCGGGTCCCTCTTCAACTGGTTCTCTTCGCTTGCTAGGTGTGCCGTTACTGGCCAAGTATAGCCGAGCCTCTGCCCGACCGGAGACGCCATGGCGGCAGAGCCGATGTCAAACACCGCGTTGTTCGCTAGAGACGAGACGCTCGCAGACATGGCCGGACTCTCCTGTGCTGACTCGGCCAGGTTCGCCCACGAGGTCCCCGCCTTTTGACTCTCGACCTGGCTCCGCTGGTAGAACAGCTTGGCGTCCGTCTGGCTCATCTGCCTGTCCGTGACCGGATCGTAGAACGCAGTCCTCTTGGGCATATCGCGTGGTAGCATGCCGTCGGGCATCGCGCCGTGCTCGACTGACCTGCCAGCGGACGGATGCCCAGCAGCCCCGTCCGAGGTCGAGTTGTTGTCCCCCATGTTCCCACGCTTGGTGGTGCCGTCGCTTTCGTTGTCTGACGACGACTCTGCGGAATCTGTGTCACTCCCGCCGAGGTTGTGCGCGGTTGGTTCTTCGTCATCGCTGTCGACGCGGTGGCCCGGAAAGTCGGTGGCACTGAGTTTGGGCGACGTCGAGCCCGAGGCTGGGTCGTCGAAGGAAATCTCTGGACGACAGCGAAAGTTACCGTGTCAGTCTCGTCTGTTGCATGATAGGAAAGCTTCCTCTGGTCTGATCTACAGCAGTACGGCCTCTGTGTACCCCAGGGCTGCTCCTTCCTCGCGTCGCATTTCCTGCAGTGACTCCATCCCACCTTATTCCGGACAGGGGAAGGACTTACCCATGGCTCTTTCCTTCCTTGTCTGACACATCTGATTCAACAGACGACCAACGGGCCAAAGATAGACAGCATATGCCACGGAAACAACATACGACTTCTGTGTCACCTCGCTGGCTTTGTCCTTGACAAAAGTCAGCCACGATGGGACGCGGAGACTTCCCCGAAGGTCTTCGCCGGCCAGCGATAAGCTTTTTTTAGGACCTTACCGCTAGTTTGGACGATAACCCCACCAATGGATACAGTGAAGCTAAGACTTGTTATGACGCACTTTTACAGTACACCTGCATCCCAAGTGCCGGGAACGCCCCTCCATTGCCCCTGGACAAAGTACGTACGGGAATTCATGGCAGACAATGTCGTGAGTGTAGATAAACGAATGCCATCACCACTGAACCAAGAAACGCAGTCATATACTGATCCAGAAAGTTATATGGTGATTGCTATGCTACTGGTGGAGGCGGTAGATGAGCTATAGTAAAACCACGACGTGTACGGTGCCGCGATGTGCACCTCGACACATTCTCATCCAGCTTTACTAGCCCCCATCCCTCTGATCCTCGGCGGCTTCGGCTTCCCCTTGTCGAGAGAGTAAAGCCCCCCAGCCGAGAATACAACTACAGCGCCAAGTAACGTGCCCAGCGCCAGCTGATTCCCAAACAGCCATATGCTCAGCAGCAGGCTGACTAGCTTCCGTATGTTCAGCACGATCGTCACCGTCAGTGCTGACGAGGCGGCGGCTAGCAGGTTGACGCCGCGAATGCACGCGTACTGCGTCAGCACGTTGAGCGCCAGGTAGAACAGCTGGCTCGGGACCTTGACTCTGGCCAGGAGGTCCTGGATGCTGGGCTCCGCGACGCCGTTCGGGAGAGCGAGCGGGAGCGGCGGGCTGTGGGCCAGCTTCAGGAACTGCCGCGTGATGGAGGGGAGGAAGGGCATGAACAGCGGGAGAGACAGCAGGTGGGAGTAGAACAGGTTCTCCTTCCACTGCGGGCCGTAGATCCGGTACGTCTCCTCCGTGTACAGGCCCATGACGGCCGAGAGGGATTGGGCGACGAAGAGGATCAGGAGGCCGGTGCTGAAGCTCTTGTCGTTCTCGTGGTGCACCTCGTTTGTGGTTCCCTATCTTACTGTCAGCAAGTCCGATCTAATATATATCGTGAAATGAGGAGTCGTACCTTGGCTTGCGCATCAGACCAAGCAGCCATCACGACACCCACGGTAAGCAGCAGGACAGCCACAACCTGGATGCGCGAGTACCGCTTGCCGTAGAGGCAGCCGGCGACGATGGTCGTGATGCTGCCGCCGGACCGTAGGATGATGTGGACCGGCACGGAGATGTCGTAGCTGAATGCGTGGTTGTTCAAGACGTTGATAGCGAAGAACAGCACGATGTTGACGAACCACCTGCGGATCGGCACCTTGTTGGGCTTCAGGAAGAAAGGTGGCCGTTTACGGTCCAGCTGCGAGGGCAGCGAGATGATGGTGACGAACAGGAATTGCACGAATGTCAGGAGAGTACCTTGCGACCGTTAGTTCAGTGCTCAACCGTCACTCCCCGCAAACCAACCGACAGTTGCCCGGTTTGGTCGAAGCTCGCAGACCGGAGGGAGACGTACCACTCGCGGGCTCAACCTGGATAATAGCCTCCAGCGCAAACACATTCGAGCAGCAGCCCCCAAAGATGAGGCTCAGCATGGCGCCCACGGCAAGCCACTGCGGGATGGTCTCGATGAACATGCGGCCGGCCAGGGCCATGAAGCGGCTGAAGACGGGCCGGTTGTCGTCGATGCCGTACATCTCGGCCTTTTCCAGGGACGGGGCGGCGTTGATGACGCGGGTGGGACGCTCCGTCACGACGCCGGCACCCCGGCCGTTGGGGCCCAGACCGGCGGCTCCGGTGGCCGTGGCGGCGTTGACGCTACTGCTTACAAGGCCATTCTGCTGCTGTGACTTGAGCAGCGTCTGGCGACGGCGGGAGGCTGTCATGGTGGGCTAGGGTGGTGGGTGTTGGCCGGTCATGCCAAGATCCAGGTACGAAGGGGTCGAGGGGTGGAAGGAGGCGCGTATGGGAAGGCTTAAACCAGAGGTGGTGCGTCTCGTCCTCGTATCTCGAGAATGCGACTTAGAGGAGGGTGGGTCCAGTCCTCCGATATGAGCTCTGGCAGCGACCTAAGTGAAACGGATAGGTGAGAAGTGTCGAAAAGAACGAAATCCCGTGTGGATGGATAGTGTAGTCGTCGATTCGGAACGGCGTGAACCGTCAGATCAAAAAGCTCGGATCCCACCAAATTCGGCAATGATGGACAGCCCGGGGACCCCAAAAACACGTGTCAGAGTCTACGATACCTCGACTCCAAAACCAGAAAATTTCTAGCACTTCTCAGGTGCTCAGAGCTTCCGACCGCGGGTCCCCATTTACGCACTAAATATGAAAAGAAGTCGTCGATGTGGCCACAACAACGTTACGTTACGGAACGGCTTGACGGGAAAGAATGGGGCAGCCGCAGCGCCCTGCGGGCGATGACTTGCCTGTTCGCTGCACAAGTGCCGCTAAAATTACAGGGTCGGCAGGCCGCCGAAGCTTGTGAGGGCGGGACCGATCAGTGGCTTCGAGATTCACTGCGTTAGGGGCTCCACTCATGCCGTGAAAATGCCGAGACCAGGTTTATGGTTCCTGGCCTGACATGGCAGGATACACCAACAAAGACTCGAGGACACAGGATGATGAGAAGGACCAACAAGTAACCGGCCTCATGAACGCTTATCACAAGTGTCTTGCTAGACGGTGCTCCGTGATGTGCACGTGGTCTATATCCGGCCTTCAGAATCACCATAATGGTCACAAACATGATTCGAATAATAGTGTCGTCGCCTCAGGAGGTGAATAGAGTAGCCGCTCCAGCCTCCAGCAACGTGGAGCTCGGCACTTCCAGCTTGCATTTGTGCATCTGGGCTGCAAGGTACTGCACTTCCCCTATAAGGTAGTCGGGGGCGCCTTTCCGCTTGCTATTAATAGACGGGTATCGGATCTATATCCGAGAAGGATGGCAGCTGTAACCAAGATGGATGAACTGGAGCTGGAAGCCAGGCGAAAATGCGTCCTAGAGGAGATAGTATCGACCCTTGGTCAAGGGACCGCAAGAAAGTAAGAAGAGGTAAGAAGAAGATAAAAAGGGAAAAAAAAAATAAGTATGACCTGGAAACGGCTCGAAAGCGACAACTTCTCATTGAGCGGGAGCGGCCCTCGACCGGGGCGGCTGTGTCTGGGCCACAGCCCGTGCCACTGTACATGTACCTGGGTTGTTGAACACTTGCTCCGATGATTTCACCTTTCTGGCGACCTCACAGCTAGAGATTCGTAGTAGGTACCATATACCATCATCGGAAGTTCCAGGCCGTGATGGGTTTCCATGAGATACAGGGGCAGATGGTAAGGCTCATCGCATCATTTGTAGTCACTGAGGTCGTCAAGGCACGTCATCTGCCATCTTGTCTCTTGTCCGAGTGCATTGCTCTCTGAACGGGTTCTATGTCCAACCCCTAGGTCCGACATACCATTACAGCGGCGCTCCATCCTCGCCTTCCAAGCACCGTGTACTCGGTACCAGGACCACCCATAGCAGTCCCCTTTGTATCTCTACCCTATCCTACTACCTCTACCGGGGACTGACCACAAAACGGTGTCACCCAAGTCCACTCTTCCGGGCGACTTCAACCGATGACAACAGCCTGCCCCCCTTTGAGAGTTTTCCTAATGCGTGTTGGTCTACCCATGCAGCCATCATAAGCCGTAACTCGTCGCAATCACTCCGACAGCCCCTCGTCGAGGAAAGCAGCAGCGAGAAAGGGAAGAACGAGAAAACGACACTAGCTTTCAGAACGAGGCCCCTCTGTCCCAGGACCTGGTAGAGCAACGCTGCGAAAAAGAACGACGTTCCTGAACTGCCCCAAGGAATGCCCAAAGACATATGCGGTATACGAATCTAGACATCTAGAGAGCAGAAAAGACGAACAGCTAGATGTTCCGTTAGCAAGCCGGGACAATCACAGCGCTGGGGAAACTCACGTTGTTGGTAGCAGCGATTGCGATACTGTCCTCAAACGGATGCCAGCTCATGTGCAGGATCTTCTTGTTGAAGTCGATCTGATCCGCGTCCGTCTCCTTCCGCATCCTCTGACCCTGGCCGGCTCCCGCAGCTGGGCTGTTGGCCCGCGAACCGCCTTTCTTATTGCCGTTCGCAGTCGGGCTGGTAGCCGAGTTGATGGGCGTGGGCACGCCGACCTTCTTCGCCTTGAACGCCGACTTATCCGCCTGCAGGACGACCTCGACTTCCTCCTTCGGGTCTGAGGGGTAGATCATGAAGTTGTTGTTGTAGCTTCCCGTCATGACATTCTTGGCATCTCCCGAAAACACAACCTCAAACTTGTCGAAGATGCTGTCGTTCTCGTACGTGTCGCACAAGCGTGGCCGCAGGTGCTCGTGGATTGGGATGGTCTTGATCGGTTGCCTCTCCATGTTGATATCCCAGATCTTCACTGTCAGGTAGTCTCGTGAAAGTATGTACCGGCCGTCGTAGGAAAATCGGACGTCGGAGATGGAGGAGATGATCTCAGAGAAAAACGACCTCGACGAAGGGTCCTCCTCTTGCTCGAACACTGTTGTTTTTGCTACGTTAGCACTCCCGCCGTGACCGATTCCATTCCTGAACGAGAAAGGGGGAGAAACACTTACGCTTCGCGTGTTGGTCGCATAATGCGCTCTGCCGCATGTCTGCCAGCTTGATGGTGCCCTTGGAGCTTGCATACATGAACCAGTTGCAGCTCTTGGGGTGGAACTCGGCGGCTGTGATAACCTCGGTCAGCTCCTCCATGTTCGCGGGCTTGATGTCGACGATGTTGAAGCTCTGGTCTTGGATGTTGAGGTTCCACAGGTTGATGCGCAGATCGTCGCTGCTTATGAAGGTCTCGCCATCGCTGTTCACCGAGATGCTGTTGATGTGGTATGCGTGCGCATTGGCGTAGGTGCGACGCGGTACAGCTGCCACCACCGTGTCATGGTGTGTGAGCCGGGGGAGCTTGAGGTCCGAGGGATTCCTGAAGTGCGACTGAGGAGGTGCCCTGGGCGCACCACCGCCGCCCGCTATGTTTGCAGGCGTCAGGTCATGGGACAGGTTGTTCTCTGCCACCACCTTCAGCGACTTCTCGAATACCTTCCACAGCTTGATCGTCTTGTCGTTGGTCGATAACAGGTAATGGGACGCATTTTGCCGCTTGCACCACTTTATTTTGTTGATCTTCTCCTCGATCTCCAGCGACTTGAGGTAATCGAACTCGGGCTCGTGGGACTGGAATTCTGTGTGGAACTTGTACTCGCAGGTTTTTTTCTGTACGGCGAGAGTTAGTCTGTCTATACCTGACTGACGGCTCTGGGAAGCATCAAGCGGTCCTGTCTTCTTACCGTCTCGTTCCTCTCAAAAAGCACAACCCTGCCGCCCTTGTCGCCGGTTGCCAGATAGTTGCCGGTATCGTCGAACTCGACAGTCGATATGATATCCGCTAGCAAACAGTTTAGCATTCGATACCCGAGGAGGAAGTCAAGAGATCGGGCATGACATGACGGATTCTTGGATATAGAACCATATCCATACCGGAAGCGAGTCGTCCAGGAGGAGGGGCCGTACCTTCTGTTATATCTTCGACATCTCCTTTGTCACCGAAGCACCTGTGGCAGTAGAAGTCAGCACGGGACGAGGTTCCCGAGACGCCATGATCGCCCGAGGGCTAGAGCATGCGACCCCTCCAACGAAGGACTCGGGATGAGCCCAGAAGGTATTTCGCCTCGAAACAGGGCGGTAGGGGACACATACTGGGTGAACTTCCACGTCGGAGAGTTCGTGTCGGATTCCACCATCTTCCTGGCTCTGCGCTGGATGCGAACCCCGCTTTAACTGACAGCGAAAGTCAGAATATCGAATGGAAGCGGTCAAGTCCGAGAGGGAAAACGACTGCCACTAGATATGTTGACAGAAAAATGTGGTGCGTGATGCGCGAAACAGGCAGAACGGTGATGGTCGACAAGAAACGAGGCCAATCCGGGAGTGGTGGGGAAGGGTTGACCTGCAGGAGAGAAAGAGCCGCCGACTTTCTTGGAGTCGTCGATGGAAGGTGTTAAGCCAGGCACGGAGCCGTGGGTTTGCGTGTCAGGACGTGTAGAGAAAGATCCAGCCGTCAAAGAAGCTACCTATTCAGGTTGTTGGACGGCGATCGGGGTAAAAGCACGACGAGGTAAAGTAGGTAACAGGTACGGTTGCTGTAAGGCAGGAGAGAGACGTTCGAAGGAGGTGTGACGGCGCGACGTCAAGCTGGTTTGGCCTTGATGAGCGGTGCCGTAATCAAGAGATGCAGGGTGGCCTGCTTCTTGGACTCAAAGCAGTTGGAGGGGCGTCGCCAGCTGTGGCAGCTGTGGCTTGTGCTATTGCGGGTCCGATGGGGAATTTGGGAGGAAAACGAAAGCGACGGATCAGGGCGTTTCCGCACTCCGCAGACGTCACTCACTCGGCACCAGCCACACCCACTTGGTACCTACCTATTCACCGTTTGCGTCGGGACGGAATGCGTGGACAGACAAAACGCGACAGGCAAGGGTCAGGTTGGTGAGGTGGTATCGTGATGAATGCGGGGTAGCAAGAGCCGCTTTTGATAAGTAGCAAAGTGTCAGGTTACTTGTGAAAGTGCGAGTTAGGTGACTTAGTTAAGGTAGTGTGATGGAAAAGCACAGTTAAGCTTGAATCGAGCTGAGGGCGAAGCGAAGAGGCTGTCCGATGTTACACAAAGAGGCGACGCCCAACAAGAAGAAGCGACCGATGCGAAGGCTGGCATGGTCTGTGCTCTGCTTGTTCAGACGCTCTACAAGAGACTGGACTTAAGCTTGGGTAGACACCTTACAACAGAATGTCAACGAGTAAAATAACAAGGCAATCTTCTTGAAAATAACACAAGATATCACTGATCTCTACATGTACTGTCCTTCTGCCCTTCCCCGTCCTTCAATTCATCACGGCTTTTTGGGCATAAGGTATCTTACCTTTGACCCGGATTTCGGATATGTCTAAACTTAAATCATCGGCTATCTGGATAGATAGCTCATTCGGTATGCCTAGGCCCGGGCACATGTCAGCCTCGATGAGTGCACCTTTATATGCTATCAAACCATATAAAGTATATGGACTCTTCACAATTGTTGTATATAAACCCTAGGGCTGATGAGTTGGTTGCTTGACTTAACTTCAAGACATCTTTCTTTCTCGGCTACTTGTTTCACTTGCATAATCACAACCAGCAATGGACTCCAGTTCTCGAGAGACCCCACCAAACGGTGGCGATGTCGGTAGACCAGGCGGAGCGGTTAAGGAGAAAGGGAAGGAGAAAGAAACAGCGTCTCAGGATACCACGCAAGGAGCCGGAGAAGATGGCTCCTCCATGCTGTCTCGAATCACAACGTCGACGGTCGGCCTCGTCAACTCCATGGTCTCAGGTACACCAAGCAGCAGTGTCCTCGCCAGCGCCGTGTCGGAAAAGGGGTCAACATCAGCGCTGGCTCCAGGCGGGTCGAGAACACACCATGCAGAAGGTTCTACACAGTTCCGTCCAGACATTTCTGGAGGACCTGCCAAACCGTTCAGGGCGTCTCAAGCGCAAAGCCATGTCGCAGCGGAGGAAGCTGCCTTCTCAGACTTTCTGGACAGTACGCCTGTGTTCCAACCCTCTGGAGCGAGCCAGATGGACGACGCTACGTGGCATTTGACCAGCGTGAAGGAGACGGGAAGCGATCTATCCGAGCTCGGCACTATCGCGTACTCCTCCGTCGCGGAGCAAGAGCAACACGACGGAGAGGCTGTTGTCTCTCTTTTGCTGGATTCGAACGAGCACTTACCGGATTCGCTGGAGGACGATCTCCTCTCGCCGGAACAGAGGGAGAGTCTCCGCAAGGCACTCTTTGGCCAGTCGTCGAATTCGGCGCGGGAGAATGTCGACTGGAACCACGTGCTGAACTTCATTCCCGACTATTTGCGAGGCCAAGAGCCGAACATGGACTCGTACTTGGATACCGGTCTGGCGGACCCTGCAGAAGCCTGGGACAGTTGGGTTGGGCAATGGAAGGAAGTACTCACCCGGTACCAAGACGAGGTCTGGGGTGACTTGGAATCGTTAGTCAAAGAGGCGCGGCAAGAGGTGGAACAGTTAGCACAGGCACAGAAGGACGAGCTGTCACCCGAGACGCCAGCTCTGCGGCGATTGAGAGCTATCCTAGGCCATCTCCGAGGGTAGGAGGATTCCTGCTGTCATAGATAAAGTGAAATGACAGCCAACTGCTTCTTTTGGAGACGTTGACTGAGCGTGAGGCGTTGGATCCGTCAAGTCTACCGATCGTGGCTGAAACCAACCGCACAAGGAGGGTCGCAGAATCGCACTTGACATCTTGTCTGTTCAACTTTTTGTCTTTACACATAAAAAGATACGCCGCTGATGGATTTTCCGTCTCGCATGTCCTTCGTTAACGACTCGAGCCCGCTGCCTGCATTCGCTTCCGATGCCCCTCGGTGCCAACACCTTTCTTTCCCAGTGGCAGAAACTTGCCCGAGTGTGACTGCGCCAGCCGCTATTCTCCATCTGGCATCCTCTCCAGATCAGAGCCAACACTCCTGGTCCCGTATATAGCCGTCGCTTCCATCACCCGGAAGCGGTCCGGCTTAGTAGACCTTCTTCTTCTCGTCGATGCTGAACTGGCCGGGACCGCTGTTGACCAGGAGGAGCAGGCCGCCGACAATGGACAGGATCTGGAAGAAGTCGTACTTGGCAAAGTCCTTGTGGGGGTGGTGCTCGTGGAGCTATGGACCCAATATTAGCAACTCTCTTTCTCTCTCTTTCTCTCTCTCCGCTCTCTCTTGAGACCTCAACCAAGATTCCCAGAGTGTCACGACTTACCGTCCAGAAGTTGTTGACCAGCACGTTGAAAATGCTCAGGATAACCACCAGCAGCGTAGCGCTAAACTTGGCCTTGAACCCCACCACAACCATGATGCAAGCCAGCAGGCCCAGCAGACTGACAATGACCCGCCAAACGCTCCAGTCGCCGCTGAAGACGAAGCCGATGAACAGGAAGATGAGCAGGACCCTGCCCGCGAGCTGGAAGTACATCTTGCGGTCCTTCTCCTCGAGCTGGGGGAGCCCCGCGAAGGCCTTGGTCTTGCGCACCCACGAGTCGGACAGGACCATGAGCAGGCCGCCCATGACGGACAGGTTGCGCAGGAAGAAGTTGAGGTCGAAGATGAGGCCGTAGCCGAGGGCCTGGGTGATGACCACGCCGATGAGGCCGGCCACGGCGTACTCGGAGTGCCGGCGGGCGATGACGAGGACGGAGCAGGCGAACATGGCGATCACGTTGACGATCAGGAAGAGGTGGGTGATGCCGGTTGGGACTGCAACGCGTCAGTTAGCTTTTCTCTCTTGCAGTATCCGAGGGCAGCTAGCTGACTGCAACGTACTGTGGCGGTAGTCGTGTAGGTAGAGCAGCTGGTCGCTCCATTGTGTGATTATCCGGAGGGCGTCTTCGAGGAAGGTGACGACGATGAGGAAGCGGCCAATTGCGGGCAGGTAGCTGGAGAGTAACACGGTCAGCAATGCATTTCCTGAATAGCAAGCACATGCTGCATTGTCGGCACCGGGAAGACACACGGTTTGATAGGCTCGCTGACGGTATCCAGGAGGTCCTCGATCTTGCTTGTCTGCTCGCGGATGGCTGCCAGCGGACTCGAGTCTGGATTGTCCTCTTGCGGGCTTCCGAATGCCGGCACCGGTCCGGCACCTAAGCCGTAGCTGCCCTGTCCTCTCAATTGCGCCATTATTCCTGTTTGTCGAGGCTGTTGAGCTGCAGGAGTGCTCGTGGGACTAGCAGACCTGCTGGCAGAGAGGTTGAGGAGAAGAGGTTGGTGCGAAAGAGGTGGAAAAGAACTGCGACGCGGACCCCTGGAAGGGATGACGATGACGGCACTAGATCAAAACACCCCTACTTTCCCAAGGTTCCCACAAGTCACACCAGAATACCGCGTTGCTCGAATGAAAGGCAACAGAGCTGAGGGATGGAACAGACGTGTGGTAAATATAATTGTTGAAGCAGCGCTGCAGCTTGAGGGTAAGATAAGGAAGTCTTCAGAAGGGATCACAAGGGGTCAACTCGGGAAGAGGTTGACTTGCGTTGATGAGCTCAGATCGCAACTTACAATGTGTCCTCAACCAGAGAATCAGTTCACGAGCCTCCGCTGCTGCAACAAAGCCCATGTCACGGTGGGGAATGGTACGGTGAGTCTGTTAGCTCGGCAGTGTGCCCACCGTCGACTGCACTAACACAAGTACTATAACTGTGGGGTTCGGCACAGCACTTTAGCCCGGAACTTGGGAAGCTCCTTCCAGATCGAAGCCGGCGGTTTCGAAGGAACTCGATCCCCCTCAAACACCTCAAACGATAACTCCTTCCCGATTTGACGATATTGAAGGCGGCTTCG
>Ga0209127_100613_pt1 | contig 12307 bp, 15 predicted proteins | sample LakSupMetagenome_FD_187469 | JGI IMG/M metagenome (GOLD analysis project Ga0209127, IMG submission 187469) | Freshwater microbial communities from Lake Superior, Canada - Sta WM archaea (SPAdes) (version 2) | ecosystem: Environmental > Aquatic > Freshwater > Lake | place: Lake Superior, Canada...
AGACGCCGCCCCCTTCCCTGCCCCTCCACCTCCCTCCGCCATAATCTCCCTCACCACGCTCCCACTCCCACCCTTCCCCATCACATTAGCTAACACCCACTCCCCTCCACTCCTGACAATGACCCCGACCTCGGGACTTCCAGCCCACTCAACCAGCGTTGTATCCTGCGGCCCGCCAAACCTGACCTCCCCACAATCCCCACTCTCGAGATGCTTAGCGACATGCTCCATCCTGAGATCCCACGCATCAGCCCCCTTAAACTCGTCCCCGCACCCGTCGGCCGGGCAGCGCATGTACTTCGGCAGCACGATCCTGTCCCTCAGGGCGCTCTCCTGCCGGCGCCGCAGCTGCTCGTCCCAGGCCACCTTGGTCATCTCCAGTGGGGACTGGGACTGGGGTCCCGGCCCCTTCCTCCCCTTGGACGGATGGGAGGCGGACTGCGACGACGCCTTCTGCGCCGCGTCCAGCAGCTTCAGGTCCTTCCTCACGTGAGGCTGCATGTGCATCCGGCGCACGTGCTGGGTGTAGAGGTCCTTGCGGTTGAACCGGACGCCGGGCGTGGCGGGAGGGGAGGAGGGGAGGACGGAGGTGGCGACGGGTGGTGGTTGCGTGGGGCCGAAGGTGTTGCTGTACATGGCGGCGTTCGGGACCTGGGCGGCGGCCGCGCGCGGTGGCTTCGGCTGGGACCGGGAGGCGGGAGAGGCGCCGTTGACCGTCTTGCCGCATTGCCCCTCGGTGCACAGCCAGTAGTGCAGGACCAGGTGCTGCGTCGAGTTGTGCCGCTTCCACTCGTTCTTGCTGGCGAAGGTGGAGGCGCAGCCGGCGAAGTGGAAGACGCACTTGAAGGGGCGGGTGTGCTGCTTCTTGATGTGGGTTTCGAGGGTGCTCGAGTCCTTGAAGGCGGTGAGCTTGCAGTGCGGGCAGGAGAGGGACTTGGTTCTGGCCGCTGAGGACGTGGTTGGCTTGGTTGCCGGGTGTCTGGGAGTACGGTTGGACGCGGTTGGGTTCCTCGTGGGTGAGGATGGCTTGGGCAGTGGTTTAGCCCTTGTCCTCCGGGATGAGGAGGTGTTGCTGGACTTGGTCTTCTTCCCGGGTGTATAGTCGTAGTCGTCATCCTTCTTTCTCTTGGAACGGGGCCTTGCCTCCGGTACAGGCTCATCGTCGTCATCAGGGAGCGGTGGATACTGGGAGCTAGCTTCGGGCTCCGTCTTCATGGGCAGCATCTCTTCCGGGCTGGCCATGCGCCGGTGTGCCAAGGCCACGGTGATCTGGTTTTGGGCCGTGTCCGTGTCATTGTGGCTGGTGCCGCTATGCCAGCTGTAGCTTCTGTGCTCCTCAAAGCTGAATCCTGGCTGACTGGCCTCCGCATCGTGGTAGCCTAGCTGTCGACTTGGATCGACATCTTCTGGCTTGACATAAGCGGGCGGTACGGGCGGGCCCATGCTACCGAACTGGATCGCCTCCTCCTGGGAGTTGTAGTACTCAAGGTGTCCTGGGTGGTAAGAAGGAGACAAGACGGCGGTATCAGACGGGGTAGAGGGCATGTTGTTGTCGTAGAAGGAGTCCGTCTCAGCCAGGGGGCTAGGCGCAGTTAAGCCGTGGTCACTGGATGAGAAGGGGCTGGCAAATCGGGCCTGGGAGCGAGGCGGGACGGGGCAAGTTCCCATGGCAGACCGGGCAACAGATGTCGTCACGTTGGAGTAGGGATCTGCATTGAATAAGGGAGTCCTCTGGTCGTCTGAGATCCAGCGTTTGACCTGGGGCGGCTCGCGTTCCCATTGACCGAGGTACGGGTCAGTGGGTGGAGGCTGTAGGTTGGGGTCGATGTAGGAGCCTATGACAGGGCTGAAATGGCCTTGGAAAGGATGCGGCTGGAAGACAGGTTCCTCCATGGTTGAGTGCTGGTATGCGAAGGTCGCAAAGGGGAAGTTGTGGCAGTCCATGTTGAAGTGGCGGGAGGGAACAGCGTCTGCAAAAGGTACGGTGGGTGTTACAGGCTTACTGGTCCGTCAACGTGCCAGCTGTGGGGAGAGCCTTGCGAGTCTGTTGCCTGGTAGGCGCACAGGGTTGACTTCTGGGTCCCAGGTTCAGCCCTGTGGGTGGACTCAAGTTGGTAACCACAGGTCCAAAGCAGCACAAGTGTGCATCAAACACTCGGTGTGCCTCGGTGTCGTGGTAAAGAGGTCGCGTCGAAGCCAGGTAAGCTCGTGGATGTGTTGTGGAGGATAACCACATGAACAACCGGAGGATGCAAGGCTCTGAGTTGACGCAGGGGGACTGGATATATAAGAAAGGCGAGCTCCTTCACGCCCAACTACCGGTGTAAAGAGCCTGGACGTAGGAGACGACAACCTGGTGTCCATGTGTGAAAAGAGGCGAAGCAGAGCAGACGTGGGGACGACATGACTATATGGGAAGAGAGCAGTAGAGGAGTAGAGGGACATTTAGGGTCCCTCCTGGGGTGTCTGAGTGCTGGCATGGTAAGCTCCAGACTGCGGGAGGCGTCAGGCACTCTTCCACCGTGCGAGGGCCCCTCTGGTCGGTCGCCGTCCCCCGCCAGCTCGACTTGGACACTGACCAGTGAGGAGGAGGAATAGCAGAGCCGCAAAGTCACTGAGACAGCATTTCTACAGAGACCGATACTTGATCCCTCCCTTCCATAGTGAGTGCGGAGGGTATGGCAGGCTTAGCCCGAGCTAGTGGTTCACTAGATGCCCTGGCCGGTCACGAACTCTTGCTTCTGTTTCGTCAGATACCCTCGGTGGTCGCGGCAGACCGGCGCACCACTTCTGCCATCCGCAACTAGCCATGCAGCTTGTTTATTACCCCTGCAGTCGAGGATGCTGATGGGTGCGACGGGAAAAGGTGAGAGGCACCTACTCGGCCACAGGGTGACCTCGCGCGCTTGCGCCTCTCGAGCTAAGAACATTCGAGCTGCGGTCCGGTTCTTCAACTGATCTTGCATCTGGCGGTGCACCGCGGGCGGATGTTGCATTACGGACGTCCACTCCTCGGTCACAGTGAGCGTGTCTTTTCGTTTGTCCAGTTGTTGGTTGACTTGTCACAACATCCTGTCACTTTGTTGGTGTGGGTACCGGTGGGCTCTGGCCTGGAAGATGCGAACCATGCCTGCCTGCCACTGGCTCGCGCACCACATCCGCAAAGTGGAGCCCCATTTTTCAGGCGTCCGGGGCACGTACCCCACTGCAGTGACATCTCCCGATAAGATCAAGTCGCTCACACTTGAGGCTCTGCGGCTTTCTTCGGAACCGAATCCTGTGCCTCTCTGGCCAGTCAATTCTCTCCGATCGAGGTTCCCCTTTGCCAAATTACTACGTATCAGCTTACCCGGCCGTAACGTGGGAGATGAGCACTCGCATGTTTTGGTTCTCGGATGGGGACATGATCTCTTGTCGCGTGCTTCAACCTGGGATCACGAGGTGAGCGTATAGCGGCAAACCACGGGCCCATGATCCAACCATCATTGGTGCTCTGTCTTCTGAACCGGTGACGCCTCCATGATGCGTCGCCCCAGACTCCCCTGAACTCGATCGTCCCGCGATGCGCCATGGCGTGTAAACTGATGGTTCTATGGCATCCAGGAAAGCGCGGGCGGCTGAGGCGTGATGAGGCGTCCTGTGAGAAAGCGGAACCTTCCGTGTGTTCTGACGCAACATGACCTCGATGACCGTCACCACCGCTCGTCAGAGACTTTCAGGTCTGGTGCCCAGGCACACTGAGCGCTGCGGCCCCTGCGGCCCGGGGTGTCAGATCATGTCTTGGCTTCTGTAGAGACTCTTGACACGGCCGCACTGAGAGCTGTCAGATGGCGATGCTTCATGGGCCCTGCCTATTCTGGACGCTCTCGCTGCACGCGGGGGGTGTCATTACTGGCATACCCTTGAAGCGATCAGCAGCTGCATCACTAAGGTACCCTCGTTCCAAGCAAGGGTCTTCCACTGCATTCTGCAACCCCTGATGCCACACCTGATTGCTGTTGACCTTTGGTTGCATTTTCATTGTTGGTGGGGTTTGTTGCCCGACCTGGGTGAAAAGTCCCAAATCAGTTAATTGTTCGGCGTCATCAGTCGGACAATGAGCAGCTTGGGTCGCCCACACTCTCACGCGGGACCGCTTGTTGTGCTCAGAGCAGTTCAGTTCTGCCACGATCTGAGGTCCAATCTTGGTTCCTACTGTGGCATACTGAGAACAGAGCAAGGGCCAGCAATCTTTCAACTCGGTTATTGGGCAAGGTGTCGGCTGTCCACCACACCACACCACACCACACCGTCGTGCCCTGCCCGTCCATGGTATTGCTTTCTTTTTCTCCCGGCCGACAGCAAGACAGTTCAGTCAGTCCATGGCTATACCAGGTATGTCCTATGACCGACAATCCCACCTCGTGGCTTGGCCTGGGCCACCTCGAGCGGTTGGCCGTCGATCATCGTTTGGCTCAATTACCAGGGGCGCTCTTCTACGGTCCTACCATGGTTCCGGGACGTCCAGTCAGGATCATAGACAGCTAGGTCTGAAACAGCTGAAGCTGCACATCTCCCTTTGAGATCTGTTGGGACAGTCCGTTTGCATATCGGATGTCGTCCGGATTAGCACCTGGCAAGCGAATCCTATCCTTCAGGAAAGGCAGATTCCAGCCGCAACCTTTCCACCAACAACACGACATATCGCAGCTTGATCTCCGTACGAAGTACGTACAGTACCTGGATTCCTCAGCGGCTTCAGCCCAATATCCATGTGCAGCAGAAGTACGAATAGTGACCAGCCACCCCTCCGACATGCACGACAGGGAATCCGAGTCCTTTACCAGATAGACCTGATTTGGAAGCGACCTTTAACTCGTGGGCCTTCCACAAATAGCAAGGGTCCTTCTCCAGGTTCCACCTTGCCTTGTGGCTGAGCTAAAGATAGGACAAGCTGGCCGTGGGGTGCCCGCGCTTGACTAGAGTCTTCAGTGCCGATTCGCACTATTGCTTGAGGCGTCCATCAGATGTGCCATGGCCGGACGGCTTCCGCTTCCGAGCTTGTGTCCTTGTTTGCGAAAGTTACCGGGCGTATTTCGTCCCTGTCGTCCTAGCTTCGGTCTGTACTTCCGATTCACAGGTGCATAGAGCGACATACATGTCCCGTTGTCGTGTGGCCCAGCCCACATTCTGGCTCAACTCGTCAACTCGCCATGTCTCTTCTGAAGTGATCGAGGATCTGCTTTTGCACGCGCGCATTGAGTCTGATTCCGGGAATAAATCTGCAAAGCACCATAGTCTGACGGATGATCCCAAAGTATGCCTCTAGAAGTGAACCAGTGAATGCGCTGGATCTGCATCTTAACCGGTATTTACATGACACTCCCCGCATGACTACCCCAGATTCCTACTTTGCGGTAATGAACCAGTTCGGACTTCAAAGTCCGTATACTCACGCCTAAATAGATGGTAAGCGAAAGCGGGCGGATCTTCAGGTGCCAAAAGTATAAACTGTCAATGGGAAGATGTGATCACCATGGCACCACGGTCCCGACTCCAGTCCGGACTAGCGTCTCTCGACGACGTATAGAGCATGGCGTTCAAAGTCTCACTTCTCGGCCTGGCAGCGTTGCTGCTGGCCGGCCTACCCGTTGCTCTAGCCGCCGAGGAGCATCCCTTGCTGCCGACATGGAAGTGCACATCTTCGGGAGGCTGCGTGCAGCAAAACACCTCGGTCGTCCTCGATCAGGACTCCAAATACGCCAAAGGCGCTGCCGGATCGAGGACAGCGTCCGATTACGCAGCCATGGGGGTCACGACATCCGGGAACGCGGTGACGCTCTACCACTACGTGAAGACGGGCGGCAGTCTGACCCCGTCATCCCCGCGGATCTACCTCCTGGGCGCCGACGGCAAGTACGTCCTGATGAACCTCCTCAACCAGGAGCTGTCGGTCGACGTCGACCTCTCAGCCCTGCCCTGCGGCGAGAACGGCGCCTTCTACCTCTCCGAGATGGCTGCGGACGGCAAGGGCAATGCCGGCGCCGGCACGGGGTACTGCGACGCGCAGTGCCAGGGCTACTGCTGCAACGAGATGGACATCCTAGAGGCCAACTCGATGGCGACGGCCATGACGCCGCACCCGTGCAACGGCAACAACTGCGACAAGTCGGGCTGCGGCTACAACCCGTACGCCAGCGGGCAGCGGAACTTCTGGGGCCCCGGCAAGACGGTCGACACGAGCAGGCCGTTCACCGTGGTCACTCAGTTCGCCGCCAGCGGGGGCAGGCTGTCGCAGATCACCCGCAAGTACGTCCAGAACGGACGTCAGATCGGGGGCGGCGGCACTATCTCCAACTGCGGCAGCGAGGGGTCGACTGGTGGTCTTGCCGGGATGGGGCAGGCTCTGGGACGCGGCAGTAAGTGTCTCCCCGGACAGGCTGATGCTGAGCGGTTTGCTAACTTGATTTTACTCCTCACAGTGGTGCTGGCGATGAGTATCTGGAACGACCCGGCCCAGCAGATGGCTTGGCTCGACTCGGGCAACAACGGGCCCTGTACCAGCGGACAGGGTAGTCCGAGCAATATCCAGTCTCAGCACCCCGACACACACGTTGTCTTTTCTAACATTAAATGGGGTGACATTGGGTCTACCACACAGGGTTAGTGTCGATGATCGTTGAGCCAATGGTTATCCTATCCCAGCGTGATATCTATGATGACTGTCTGGATCTGGTGTAAATATTGTACTGTACGTACAAAGCAATCATCCTCAGCCAACAAACGGCTCTAAGTCTAGACCTAGGGGGCTGAGTCTCCTCAGCCCAGTGGTGAGATGACGGAATAACGCTTGCTTGCCGCAAAATGTTCCAGAAGCCTAAAGGTGGTACTGTCCTATGGAGCCCCTCGTCATGAAGAGGCGTTGCAATGGATTTGTTTCACCGCTTCTGAACAGTGAACACCGGCTGCATGACCCAAAGATGCGGCGCTTCGCTGGTGGCTTCACCACCAACCACATGTAGGTAGTCTTGACGCAGAGTCGCTATACACGCAGTGGCTGCAGGATGGCCGAAGTGCCGGATGGTTCGTCCGGCAGAACGACTACATCTGTCTCGAACCCCGTCTGATGATGGGATGTCAGCAATGAGTCACTCGAGAGGAGGCCCATTCGAGAGACCCAACTCGCGACGTCGGCGTCGAGATGTGGAGTCGGCAACCCTTCTTGACAGTCCTTGGACCTACGGAGAGGCATGGCGATCAGCACGAGCTAAGCACCAACGGCCCGGACACAGTTCAGCGATCGGCATTGCGGGATGAAGTCGTTAATGAACAACCAGCCGTAGCTTTCATGCTTGGTGAAGTGTGTCGGTGAGTCTGGAGGGCACCGTTGGGTTGCCTTGTTCCATGGCATGCAAGGCAGCCGAAGCTAGCGCGGTTGCCTCGCCGTGCCTACGAGGTGTACCATCTGCTCCTTCGGTACCTGAGGCCGACATGTTCATGTCGATCCCAAAACTGCGCCAGATAACGCAAAACATGAGTGCATGGTTGTGCACATGATCGACGGCTGAGTATACCTCGGCAGCCGGGGAACTGTCCGTTATCTGCGACTCCAGGCGTGGATATCCGCGCCCAAGCTAATCCGGGCGCGACTTGGGCGGGGAATCTACCCGCAGAACACAGACAAGACCGTAGGTATCTTCGAAGAGAGAGGGGACGGCAACCATGATTTGAGACATTCTCGCCAATGAGGCTTGAACCCTGGACCAACATCAATCATGTCAACTTTATTGCCAAGCAGACCCCCAACCTCAGGCAAACTCCCAGCATCTCCTGCTACCATTCGCACCCCTCAGACGATGACAGACGATCAGCATCTCATTGGTCAACTGCCCTAGCCGATGTGCGATCTAGCAGCGATTCAGCTTCCCGGTTAACCCCAGGCAGCCAAAACCGGAAGCCAGGGTGTGGGAGCAAGACGCAGAATGAGCAGCACCTGCAGCAGGGAGTCGAGGACAAGGCATTTTTTTTTTCTTTCGGGTCGAGGGCGATCTCCGAGAGCAGGGTCAATGGGCTGAAGACGCCGGCGTCCTGGCAGACGTCAATATTGCTTCAGCTGTTGATTCAGCTGGAGGAGCTGTGGGTGTATATCCGTCGCTTCCTGGTCGATATGTCGGGGACTTTCGGGTTTCAGGAGGAGAAGATGCAGACAGATTGAAGGATTCATGGCGAGGGCGAGACAAGTATCGTTAGGATTCTTCAGCGCACTCGCGCTTGATGGATGATAGCGGAAATACTCCGCACTGTCCAGATCAACCCTCAGTCTGGCCGTCATCTAACCAATGAGCCCAGACGCCCCAAGACATCGCAATCCCAGAAGGCACTATCAAAACGCTGCATGTTGTCCGTGTCGTATCCCATCCTATCCCGACGCCAACAAACGTAAGTCGTACCAAGCGATAAATTTAGAGACATCGCCATGACTAGCGCCCGGCCCAAGCCCTGTGAAATCATTGCATCATACCCGTAACTCCATCAACCATCCTTTCCCTTGACCTCTTCCCAGGGACAGTTGTCGCAGCGCACGTGACTGGGACAAGTGAGACAGCTCGGCACGTTGGAGACGTTCCATGGGCTGTTGCACTGGCACTGCTCTGATTATCAGTAACGGCACTCATAAGAGATACAGGCAAAGTCAGTGAAGAACAAAACTTACGCAATACCACATAATGCTTTCTCCCAGCGGACTCGTCTTGGCCCGCTTGGTGGCCCGAGCATATCCATCTCTCTTCCGCTTTCTCAACCCCTCAACCGGGGTCGAGTCGTCGTCCTCCCCTTTGTTTCTCTTCCCACCTCTCGCCACAGTCTTGACATCCTTGCCCTCAGCCGCCTCCGAATCGCCAAAATGCCAGTCGGAAGCCTTCCTCTTCACCAGCCCTTTGCGGCCGTAGTAATGGTCGTCAATATGGTTATACCGTGCGTTGCACGCGTCCTGGGCAGCCAGGTTCTCCGTATCCAGTTCAATCACGTCGCGGCAGAACCCGCACCAGAACCGCGCCTCCCCCAGCTGGCCGATGCGGCACTTCTCCAGCTTGGCCTCCTGCTTCTGGGCATCGCGGATGCCGTGGTGCGCGGCGAGGTGCTGCTTGAACGTCTCTCGGCGGTGGCACACCTTGTTGCAGACGTCGGTCAGCGGCGCCTTCAGCGGCTCGTCGCACTTCCAGATCTCGTGCTGGAAGTGCTGGCTGTTCTCGTGCCGCTTCCAGTCGTTCTTGCTGCCGAAGCGCCTCTGGCACTGCGTGCAGCCGTAGGGCTTTTCGTGGCGCTTTCCGTGTTTTCTGGACGAGGTTGTTAGCACGGGGGTTTTGTAGGTTAGGCTGAGGCGATGAAGCGTACGTCAACTCGCAGCGGCGTCTGAAACCTTTGTTGCAGCCGGGTTCGGGGCACGGAATCAGATCCGAGGAGGCATCCGTCGACTTTCTCGGCTTCGGTTGCGATTCTTCCGGCTTCACGTAGCCGAGGGTCCGCAGCACCTTCTCCAGCTTTTCCTTGTCCAGCCGCACCATCAGTTTCTGAAGCGCGGCTTCTGTTCCTTCAGAATCGATGTCGTCCGGATCCTCGGAGGGGCCTATTGAAGCCGGAACAGAAGCCACAGGCGTGCTTAGTCGGACGGCTTCCTCTGCGCCGGAAGCTGGATCTGGATGAATGTCAATCTTGGCCGACCCTTTGTTGTGCTCGACTATTTCTTCAATAAGACTTCGACTAAGCTCGTGACGATCTTGTAGCGGCTTGGGCGGCGAGCTCGGGGACCTGCGGGCATTGACCTGGACGAGGGCATCCTGATTGTTGATGCCTTCATGGGCGCCGACGTCGTCATCTCCACCGTCATCTCCATCGTCATCGCTATCTTCCTCGGAGTTATCAAGTACAATACCGTCTTCCTCTAGCTGAGTAGCAGGCGAAGCTGGGTTCGTGATGTCTGGGCTCCCTGATTTCAGGTCACTAGGCCGGACAAATCGCGGATTGCCTCCTGACGGCACGCCGTGATATGAAGCTTGCTGGGATTCATGTTGGGCTTGTTGGCTGGGATAGACACCAACGACAACGCTAGCATTCCTGGTAAGATTCCGCTCATTGGCCAGCTGAGGTTCCAGAATACCCCCGTAATGCGAGCGCACCGGCGGCGGTAGATGCTCATGACGGTTCGACCGGAGCTCCCCACTGGCTTCAGCTGTGCGACTCTCTTGCTCCAACGGAGACCAGCTAGGCCATGGACGGGTCGGGGAATCTGAAGACCCATGGACGGGCGGGGGAATCAGCTCAGGCGCAACTCCAACATTCGAGAGGATCTCCGGGTTCACAGGCCTAGTACAACGGTGTGAGCAATGTCCACGGGTAGGCGTGGGAACAATGAGGACCTACCGGTAGATGTAATCCTCGAGACTGTCTTCAGCATCAATGTGGATGCCGTGCATCTTCTTGAGGTGCGACCGGAAGTTGTCTGCCCTCGGCCAGTCCTTGGCCTTTGGCTGGCAGACGCCGTGATGGCAGCGGTATCTGATCCCATCCTTGTTGTGGACACTTTGCCGATGCCTCTCGAGGTCATTTGCGGTGCTGAAGCCCTTGGGACAATCTGGTTCGGGGCATCTATGAGGTTTCTCATGCCTCGCGATGTGCTTTCTATGACGCAAGTGCCGTCAGTTTCACGCCTGCCATTTGGGGTGCCGAAGACCTACGTGTTCTCCGACCGGCTCTTGCTTGTGTGTTGGCAATAATGACAGATATAGTTTGGTACGCTGTGACTTGGCACAGCATCCGGTCTACCAAGCGTTCCTGGCGGCCACGGATGGCCAAAGTGGTTCACGTCGTGGGCCTGGAAGCTACTGCGAGTGGATCCATGCGGGATTTGGAAGTCGGCAAGCTGGTTCAGGAGAGATTCCGGGGTCCGGTCAACGTCACCATATACCGAGGGTATTCCAACGCTCTGCTTGGCCTGGCTGCCATAGCCAGAGTCCGACTGGAGAGCTCCCTGACCTACGGAGGTTTCACATTCTGAAGTAGCAACGGTCTCGCGGAATCCGGTGAAGGACGATGGTAAGGCCTGAGGATGTTCTTTCACTCTGAACTTCTCCTGGTTCCATGGCCCATCACGGTCCCAGTAGAACTGGAGCAGACGATCATTTACTGGCCGTCCGGCGAAGCGTGAACGGTCATCTGGTGGGGGCATCGCCTTCGGGACATTATTGCCTAGGCCGGCGAAATCAAGGTCCTCGAGAAGTCCAGAAGTAGCACCGGGAACAATCCCAAACAAGTGGAGGGTTAAAGAATCAATCTCGCCAGGCCTGGGTTGTCCATCCGGTCCCGAGGATCGAGGGGTGCCATTTAGGTTGGGAGAATGCCCGTTCAAGGCTAAAGACTGAAGAGACGATCAGAGAGGGAAAGCAAGAGAGCGAGCAGTGCATGCGGGCCATCCTACAAGACGTTGGTTGCTAGAAGCATATGGCGAGTGTTGCGGCATATTGCTGTTACTTGGGAGGTCAGTTTGTTTGCGGCCCATCTTCGACGCCAGGCTGGGCATCGCGAGACTAACATGAAGCAGTACGGATGCGCTCACTGTGCTTCCTGACCTGACCCGCCCTGAGGCTAACCTTCGCAGGCACGAAAGCCACTGAAGGCTCAAGTTAGTGGAAGCTCGTTCATCGCGGTCGGATCAAACAACCGTAGCAGGAAAGTATACACCGCAGCGAAGCAAAGCAAAGCAACAGGGGCATGAGCCCTCCACTCCAGGACGAAAAGGAAAAGGAGGACAAACAAGTAGAAGCCCGCGGATACCTACCAAGCAAGAAAAAGCAGACAGGGTGCGTTGTGAAACGCTATCGCGAGCCTCGGCGGCGGTGAATGGCGGAAAGGGGCGTCAAAAGTGGTCTCGACATAGCCGCCCGGATGGGCTACCAATCCATCTTTCACGGGGGTGTCATGGGCGCTTCTTCCACTGACGTAGGTATGTTATGTGTGTTGTCCGAAGATGAATGCTGAGGTCGTGAGAGATGAAGACGAGAGGATCGGTTCCGGAGGAGACTTGGACAAGGCAACCGCAGTGACTCGTCTGACCCAGTTGTCCGCCTCACTTTTTGCGCAGTCGATGGAAAGGTGGTGGCTTTCTGGACCAATGAACTTGACGCTGGCCTGAGACTGTGCTCATCAGGCAGCAGTCGCGCCCGCGATTTTCGGTGAGCAAATGTGGCCAACGCAGGAGAGAAGTGGGTCGCCTGCTTCGGGATTTCTTCGGTTATTTCTTGAACGACCTTGAGAGTGTCCCGATTAACTTTGC
>Ga0209127_100614_pt1 | contig 12289 bp, 8 predicted proteins | sample LakSupMetagenome_FD_187469 | JGI IMG/M metagenome (GOLD analysis project Ga0209127, IMG submission 187469) | Freshwater microbial communities from Lake Superior, Canada - Sta WM archaea (SPAdes) (version 2) | ecosystem: Environmental > Aquatic > Freshwater > Lake | place: Lake Superior, Canada...
TCCTATCCGGGAACTGCTTGAGTTCAATGGCTGAAAAGAGAGGCGCTTGAAATTCCTAGCCGAGAGCTTACTCGACTTGCGAGGTCTTGTTGCCGCATATAGCGAGGTCGTCGGTCCCTTCGGCGATACGGAGTTTTTCGGATTCTCGGTGCCAGTGTGTCCATTCAACTGGACGATACACTGGTTTCCAAACTCCGTTGCCCACATAGCCTCGTTCATTGCGTTAAAGAAAACCAAGGACTGGGTGCGTAGTGTGTCCTCCTCGACTATGTCGACCTTGGGAGGGTGTATCTTTTCTGGCCACTCTGTCCTAGCCTTGCCAGTCAACTTGAGTTTGATTGCCTTTACCTTGATATTCTTGGTCACTGACAGGTAGAGGCTTCCCCGTAGCAAAGCTGGTGCGTTCTGGGGTCCTCCGCGTCCGTAAGCGTCGTGGTTGATACCTGTCAAAAAGACACATGGCTCAGCAAGTAATATGTAACAGGATACGCCGCCGCCAGACGCGACGGGCCTATCCGTCTCGGTGACTGGGCAGCTGATCAGGCTTGCGGCTGAGTGGACCGACATGATGAAGTTGCGGTCTGGCACAGTCACTGTGGCGATTTGGGGTTAAGGGATGTCGCTCAAATTTGTCCAGCTCAACTAGAGGTTGGTGGGAAAGTCAGATCTTGGTATCAACTGATTTTGAAACAGGAACCGAGCTGGGTGCTCAGTTGTACATAGCTGGCGAAGGGAGAGTCTAGTTAAGTTCCAGGCTTGGCGTGGTTACTGTAAACATAGTTACATGAGCGCGTGTGTATAAGTGGGTGATGGCATAATTTAAAACTCGGAATTATGTCGCAGTTGCGACATGCCCTTCTGGTGTGGTGATGAATGAATCAAATTGGAAGGAAGACCTAGAATACGACAGTTCTTCGGCGAGGGTCGGCTGACCGGGTCGATCTCGGATTGCCGGTGATAGAATCGAGATGCCAGTAAACCTCAACAATACGCCTGTGGCGATACACATGCCGCGGATGATATCGCGTAGAAATCGACACGGCCAGGTGATCTGCGAAGCTGTCCGACACAGCAACATATGTGATGGTAATAACGCCGCAGCTAGATACTCGAGTGGTTGATTTGCTCCAAGGTCGTACACGGAAATGTCGTAGCCGGTTGCCTGCCCGGTCTCTGTCAGCTTGGACAAAGCATTGACCAAGTTTTTCATGTAATGTGTAGTTCCAGTTAGTGCAACCGGATACTCGGAACCCCCGAGCTGTTTGAATTGGAATCGTTTCGCCCCACAGCAAACGCGGGGCAGTCGCGGAAGTGACCCACCAGTGCCCACATACTCATTGGTCGATCTGCCTTGTAGAGCGCATCTGGTACGCACCTCATCCGAAAGATGCGACTTTTGCTACACGTCATATACCGGCTACTCGGATCAATGAGACCAACCATGCAACCTACTGAGGCAGCTGAGATCGACAACTATTAGAGTTCCTCCACGTGTATTGTGCCATACTCGATCCACGGGCTGGCGTCAAGAGCGGGCGTGCTCTACAATTGACACATTACGGCGACCGCCACATGAGGTCATCCCATGTGAATGCTTGCGAGCTCTTATCCACTTATAAGTTGTATAAGTATTCGGGCTGATTTGGCTTTAGTCGCCAAGCTCGTCACACTTTGTACCTCTTGAAGGAACATTACCTCGTTATTAACTCCTCCGACTTACGTTTTCCGGCAATACACGTAGTGCGCCATGTCTCTTACGTGCGAGGATAAGGATAAGATTGATCGTGTAACCGACCGGGATCCCGGCGTCACGATCTTCCTACGACCCATCGCTCCACCAGCTGCTCTTGGTCTCGCCGGCTTTGCAGGGTCTACGTGGATTACAGCATCTTGGATTGCTGGCTGGTGGGGAAACGCGCAGTCTCCTGGAGTCTTCTTTCCATTCGTTGCATTCTGGGGCGGACTTGCTCAATTTTTGGCTGGCTTGAAGGGATACCACGCCCGGGACACACTTGTCACAGTCATCCATGTGCTCTGGGGCAGCTTTTGGATGAGCGCTGGGCTGCTTTGGTTTATGGTGGTAAGTGTGCAGAACGTTTCCTGATTTCAGCAGCTATAGGGCGTCGGTCATTCGTGTTAACACTTGACAGGCTAGCGACATTATTCCCGCTCATTCCGTCCATGACCATTACCCTGAGCTTGCCTCATGGTTTGTCGTCATGACTTTCTTCACTTGGTCCGGAGTATGCCCCTAATGCCTTAGCCATTTGATTTGATCTCGATGCAGAAGCTGATAACTGAGTAGGCGATTGCCTCAATGGCTCGGGATCTCGTTTTGTGTGGCGTCTTGACGACGCTCGCAATCGGCTCAACGATCGCATGCTGTCTCTTCGCTTTTGGCGGCGGAGTAAATGTAGGCATGTATGTGGCTGCGTACTTCTGGATCGTTAGCGCTATTCTGGCGTGGTGGCGTGTCACAGTCTATTTGCTTGAGGAAGCTTACGGTCGAGGGTTTACGAGATACGCACCAATCTTCCGGACACCGATGGAGAAGCGAAAGCCGCTGATCGTCCCCGGCTTTGGAGAGCCGGGCGTCAAGCGGGGGATGCCAGGAGTCATATAAAGGAAGTTTTGTGCAATTTGCTGGGCGCTGAGGTGTCTAGGAACCAGAGGAGCCATGCACCGATCACCATGACGGCTCTCCCCCCACTTCAACACCAGTCCGACATGGCGGATCGTTCTGGTATAACGAGGACCTGTCACCAGATTGATTTGGCACAAATTTTCCACGTCTTTTCTTTAGAATAGCTTGAGACGGCTTACATCTCGCAATCGACCCATGTCGTATCCTTGATCTTGGGCCGTCCGCACTGTTGATGATGCCTGCACCCTGCAGAATGTGTTACAATACTCCTAATGAGAAGGGTTACAACGGGGCTGTCGAGCGCTCTTGACACATATCGGAATCTGTCACCGACGTTTGTGTTGTCACGTAAGGTGAATCAAATAGTGTTAGCTATATTTACTATACAACGGTAACCTCGTCCATAGTCCTCGCTTAGATCGCCGATACATTGATATCCTTCCATCACCGCCTTTCTTACAGACTTGTCGTGTTGCGGAAGGATCCCAGTCACACCCCTCCTACATCATTTTGTCAATGTATTATCCTACTTTCCGCTCTACTGACTGGTCGCCCGGTACACCTCTCAGGTGGTCCCCAAGCTTGTATACGTGAATTGGGCTGCTACCCGTGACATCCTTCAAAGAGGAGAACATACCCTACCAGGCAGGTACGTACCTTTTCTGCCGGACATAACATACGTACCTTTCTCTCGTAAAGAACATATATCTCCTTCAAAAGTAAGTATCTTTTCTATGCCGCGCCTGAGTGGCTGACCGTTGTCAAATAATCCGGAACCAAGTGGTCGGCTAAGTTGCCCCAGTTGGCAATCAGCCACCAACAATGGTAGCGCCGTGTACAAGCGATGGCGCTCCTCTCTCGCCTATGTCAGTGCAATATTAGGCTCCTGCCCATGACTTTTTCATCTCGGGATTCGTTATGGTTAGATATGTTGTTACGTTTAGAATCCTCCTGAACACAGGCTAAGCGAGCCATTCTGACGCCTCTGGCTATGTGATGCAATCCTAGTGCTTGAAGTACCCTGTCTAAATAATGCATACGTCACATGATAATTGCTTCATGCATCCGAGCGCCAAAAATGGCTCCCTTGGTAGGCTAATACGAACCCAAAAGTGTAATGAGCTGATTAGAAAGTCTTCCTATGTCAAATATACGTGATTTTTCATCAGATATCGTATTACCGGCAAGCAACGGCCACAGGCAACGAGCTGCTGAATATCACCATCATATGATCCGTGAGATTTCCAGAAATCCATTTCTCGAAATCCCTCTTTCTAGAGGTTGGACAGCCATTTCCTAGCGGTTGCTATTCCTGATAATTTGCCCAGCTTATGATAGAAATTTTCCGAAATTGACCTCGATTGCAAGCTTCGCCCTTTTGACGAAGCAGCAGAAATCGCACAAGGGCTGATCCCTCTTGACAATCTTAATGGTTACTAGTACGAGACTAGACCAAAGTACATCTTCGAGCGATATTTCGAGTTGTATATGTCGGGAAAGCGCCTCGGAGGCGCGCGGGAGAATGCTCCAGCGGTACCGCCGCCACAGTTCCATCTTCTCCTTAAGCGCGAAGGTGAACCCCACGTCGTAACGCAAACATGACGCTCTCTGGTTCTATTTGCCAAAAGGCGCTACCATATTTGTCCAATGAATTGCAAAACACCCTAAATACACGCGTTACAGAGTAACAGCCATAGACACCACCGGCGCGCAGAAAGTGCTCCAGACGTAAGGCACAGTCTCAAAGACCAAAGACCTCCTGGTCTCAGTGGGGAACAGACTAGGTAGGACGAGACACGCGAGGAAAGAGACGCCAGAGGACCGACGACAGGACAATTAGCTGGCTATTGATCACACGTATCGTGACGATGCCACCAACGTCTCTCTGAGAGAACACACGTCAGGTTTGTCACGTGATTGCGTCTGCCAGTATGACGGTGAGGATGTGCATACACACCACGGACCACCCTGCGTCAGATCCCGAGATATCCGCATTAGAAAGAAGTAAGTTTATCCCTTTTATTCCAGCAATGAATGATGGCGCCGGCGATCAACCAAGTATCCTTGTTACCCCGCTCCATGTTCCGCGCAGTAATACTTGGATGTAGACCTAGCTTTCTCCGCGGAACAGACTGCTTCAGTACTAAAGACACGGCTGGTCCTACACAAAGTCCATGTCTTGAAAGCCACTGCCGAGCCCCATATATCACATCGACATGGCACCTCGTTATCAACCTTGGACAGTGAGCGTTAGAAAACATCCCGGTTCGTCCGCGGACGATATCAGGAACGAGCCAGACTGGCAAGGCGGTCGCCACCATCATCGCGTCGGTTTCAAGCACCGCGATCACAGGCGTCCCGGCATTACGCATGAGAGTGACGAACTAGATTATGATATTCAGCAAGCATTGAAAGACCAACAGTATCTCGATGACCAGATTTCAATCAATTGGCCACTGGGCGACTAAAATGTCAGGACTCTGTTTCCGGGTGTCATGACTCCGTTCCGGTGCCATGACTTCGATGCCATGACATTCCATGATTGACTCCGTTTCCGGATGCCACGACATTCCCACAGATACACTGTTCTTTCGACGCTAGTGCGAGTCCAGACACTCCCTCGCAGACGCAGTATGGTCCTCTCGAACAGAGCACGCAAAGACTTCTCACCAGTAACCCAGCGACCTCGACGTCAATGAACCGGTTATTCGGCCATCAACGCAGCGGCACCGCAGACACCCCGATGGAGATCGGTTCTCGACCGGACAACGACAAGAATGCGGAATGGAAGACGGCCTTAGATGTCATGCTCTCCCATGTCGGCCACATCCCAGAGAAGACTCTCAAGTCTGTCCTTGGCGGGTACAGCTTCATGTCTCTCATTCGCCACCGTCTAACAGTACTTAGGCCCCCTTCGACCGCTATAATACGACCCGGATACGCACTGGATAACGCCCACTATCCTCCACCCCTGACGAACATGGCTTTTTAGCAACCTGCTTCACATACAAATAATTTTGTCACGTCTCCTGTTAACTGCGGTGGGTACCTCCCGGCTAATAACCGGGCCTCCGGTACGGCTACCGGTTGGCTAGCTGGGCCTGGACCGAACAACACAACCTCTGTCGCAGCTCTCGGTCCGCGGCCTGGCAACCCGGAGCAACATTAACCAGACTCGGGGCCGTCCGATGCGTCTCTATCAATACACACCTTCGATGAGACAACGACACTACCTAGAGCCGGCTATGGTAGCACAGAAGTTGACGAGTGCCGCCGTGCCAAGATCAAGTGCAACGGACAGCGGCCGTGCGAGCACTGCGAGAACTACGACTATGGTGAGTAACCGCGAACACTGGCACACACCCTGGCTAACCGCAAAGAATGCACCTACGACAAGCCGCACCAGCGACGGCGGCCGGCCGTGGAGTATGTCAACGCCTTGGAGAGGCGGCTACAGCGGGCAGAGGAACTACTGCAGGTCTTGTTGCCCGGCTGCGACGCGGAGAGCACGCTGGAACGGCTCCATGACAGATCTGATACCATCGGTACAGGAGATCAGGACAAAGGCGAGTTGCTCTCTACCATCCGAGGTGTCGGCCAGCTCGACCTCACTGAGACGGGAGAATCGGATTACCATGGCATCTCGTCCGGGGCCGTGTTCCTCAGCCGCATGAAAGAGCACTTTCAGGGGCTCAAGGGTTACGACTACCGGATTCCCTTCGTAACGGACACACCAGAAAACCCCCTCCAGCTGCAGCTGGAAGTGTCCCTACCACCGAAAAACCTCGCACAGACACTCTGCCACTACTCCTTCAGCTGCGCCACCTGCCTCCTGCGCGTGGTCCATGTGCCCACCTTTTATGACATGGTCGACAGCCTGTACGAGGAGTCACACGACCGCCGGTCCCTGGCTCTCTTCTACGCCGTCCTAGCTCTTGGTTGCATGTACAACATTGACGAGGAGGACCCGTCCAACCCAAGTGAGTATAAGTCGGCCATGGAGCAGGGGTGAGTAACTGAGTACGGGTTACCTTGTTACGACTCAGCTAACAGTTGTAGCCTAAAGTATTACACCGCGGCGCGACACCTCCTCCCTGACCTCACTGAGTGTCGCGACATAACCTCGCTCCAGGCCATAATTTTCCTCATCCTCTTCTTACAAGCCACCTGCAACTTAAGAGCATGTCACGTGCTGCTCGGAGTGGCCCTCCGCTCGGCCATCGCCATGGGTCTACATCGCCACCTCCCCTCCCCAAACATCAACCCGATCGAAGAGCAGACGAGACGGCGGGTATTCCACGTGATCCGGCAGCAGGATATTTACCTCTCGAGCATCCTAGGCTCCCCACTGCTGCTGAGCGAAGACGACTTTGACCAAGCGTACCCAGAGGAGGTCGACGACGAGTACGTGACCAAGGACGGTATCACCTACCCCGGCACGCCGTCCTTTCTCCAGGCCTTCAACGCGCGCGTCCGCCTCATGGGCATCCTGGCCAAAGTGGTGCGACACGTCTACCCCCTGAATAGCATCCGAGAGGGCTACGCGATCAGCTACGCGCGGATCACAGAGATTGAGGGTGACTTACAAACGTGGAACGAAGAGCTCCCTCAAATTTGGCAGCCGAAGGGGGACCATAGTGGGCCTGTGGAGATCATAAGGCAAGTCATCACCTTGCTGCTGTCCTTTCCTAGCTGACCGGCAGATGCGGCACTCTCCTCCGCTACACCTACGCCTACGTCCAGATGATGCTATACCGCCCGTTTCTGCACTACATCTCGCCGCGCCTCACAGCGGGGAAGACGGTCGACAAGCAGGCCTATGCGTGCGCCGCGGTCGGGATCAGCGTATCGCGCAACATTGTGCGGATCGGGCTGGAAATACAGAAGATGAACGTGCTGATTGGGCCGTACTGGTTCATCTTGTACAGCCAGTTCTTTGCCACACTGTCTCTGGTGTTCTATGCGACCGAGAACTTCGAGAAGAGCGACGCCATAGAAGTGATGGCTGAGGCGCGAAAGGGGCGGGACGCTATTGCCGGGTTCAAGCAGCTGAGTCTGGCGGCGGACATGGTGGTCAAGGTTCTGGATGTGAGTTGCTTATCTATAAATGTTGCGCACGGCTGACAGTATAGTCCCTATTCGAGAGCCTTCCAGAAGTCAAGTCAGAGTCTCCACGACGGACAAGCTCCACGACACGTCGTCGGAGAGCAAACTCTGGACGGCCAGGGAAGCGGGTAGCCGAGGTCAAACAGATCACCCGCCACACCTCTGACCCGACCACAGCTGCAGAATCCGTCGGCTTCGCGGCCGAGCATACACCTCCAGGGGGGCATGACGACCTGTCTTCGCTGTTGAGTAAGCCGGTGAACCTCAATCTACCGGATCCCTTGCAAGCAAGCTGCGGCATCGCCTCGCAACCGCTCCCAGCCCTGCTTCCTCTCACTGACCCGCTGCTGGACTACTCGTTCATGTTCCCGGGCGATCCGTTTGCTTATCCACAGTACCCGGTGCAAGCTGTCCCAGACTTTGTCAGCATGAACCCAGGCGTCGGTGTCCCTAGCTATGGCATACCCAACGACATCGAAGGCCAGCTGCTCGGCCCCGAGCTGTCGCACTTGGTCCAGCCGTGGCAGCAAGGCGCGGACTTTTCGTCAGAGATGTGGCGCATGTCGGACATGTTTGGGCTGAACTGTCCAGAGTAGGGCCGTACGAAGGGCTAATGAGGCACATCCGAGGCAGGTCAGTTGAGTGGGAACGGAGGACCGAGTCCCGTCCGTCGAGCGAGACTAGGCAACGTACGTGCATGGGGTCCTCCAATCCAGGGCATCTGTTGAGAGTAATCGGGCGTGGACCTGCTCGCTCCTTAAGGGGTTCAATTGGTATTTGCTGGCTCGTCCTTGTGGCGGCGCTTTCCGCACTCTAAGCAACCTTGCAACTGCGCGTCCTTGCACTTCACATAGGCTAGTGTCTGTGTACCCTACCTTCCTGCCACTCCTTGTAGCGGGTCTCCATACTACAAGCTTTTGGCATCCGCTAGAAAGTCCTTGAATTGAAGCCAGAGTGGCTGGCTCCTTGTATACTAGTCGTCGCTAAATTATGCATACATCAGATAGAAAACATGGCTTTTCTCAACTTCTCGTACGTCCTCTTCCAGATGCCACACCCAGATACCTACCACACACCCAGATACCACACACCCAGATACCACACACCCAGATGCCACACCGAGATGCCGCACTGAGATGCTGCGCCCACAATAGCCGCTCTCGCTGTCGTCTCCTGGAGATTGCCGGCCATGTCCGCTTGGTTGGGGTCTGAGGACCGAGAAGTGCGCGAGCTGGATCACCATCTCCGCCGTTCCGTCTCCCCTGCCGTCTTTGTACAGACGGTCAGCGCGATCGACACGCTGTGCGGCTACGCGTTTGTGTCAAAGCGGGGCAAGACGCTGGACATGCACAGCCTGGTACACTTGGCCACGCGGATATGGCTGCGCAGGGAGGGCCTCGAGACACGGGTGACGGAGACTGCGATACGGCGTTTGGCAGCAGTTTCCCAGCCGACGAGTACGAAAATCGGCACAGTTGAAAAACGCATCTGCCGTACGCACTACGGATACGGCAAGGAGCCGGCGGGGGACAGGGTACCAATCCCGCTTCCAATACCAGCCTTCCTGAAGGAAGGAGCCATGGTTTGACGTCGTCCTCGTTAATGTGTGCCTCGAAGGACGAAACCATCAACCCATAGCAACTTGTCCGGTGAGACACTTCTGAGTATGCAACACACTTTACCGGCGATGATAGTATCCTCGAGACATTTGGCAACGGGAGCCATACGCGGCAGAGCAGGAGCGACGCTAGTTTTGGTAAAGACTCTGACCGTGGCGGTCAACCGTATACAACCGGACACGGAGAGTCAGTACCAGAGACGCCGGCATCCAGAGTAAATAGAAGTAGCGGTCAAACCTTAGCTAGCCTCCCGGCCGATACAATTACCGCAGGAAGTATCGCAACGTTGTAGACGTCTGCTTAACATCAAGCGGTTGAGCTGGGCAAAGTGATGTCAAGCGGCGTCTTGCGCTGCCCCATAGTTCTGTGCACCACATCTTCCGAAGCTCTGTCAAACTTCATGAGCTAAAGATAGAAGCGTGGGGTGCAGACAGGAATTTGAAGACGCTGGAACCGCAATCCAAGGAGCTGGAAAGTGCAGCCAGGGTCGCTGGAACGGGCACGCTGAGCTGAAATTCAGGACACTAGATCTGGTCTCTATTATTTACATTGAAAGATTAGCTCTGTCTGCTTGGCCAAAACTTGGCTAATGAGGGCTCAACGCTGAGCTCCTTCATCACTACTGCGCCTTATCCGCTTGTTTTCGTGGCTGGAGCGGCCGTGGGTGCCATGCATGTATGCGGGCTGACCTAATCCGCTCTTGTCCTAGGACAGGCATTCGTCTCTTTGGTCTTGGCCTCCGCCGTCTCTGTGGCTTCTCTGTTAAAGATCTCCCATCAGCTCTACAGATCTCTTAGAACCTCTTCTCTATCCAGTCGAAAACGTTATCATATCTAAAACCCTCGGCTACAAATAAGCGACGGAAAAGCCCCCGAAAGTACAAGTAGTCGGGCTAGTCGTCGAAACCTAGGGACCGGGTGTAGTCGATATACGTGGCGAATTGTCCGGGGAGAATACTGTTGTAGAGTGCCTCGCCTGATAAGCTCTCCTTTATCTACCTAATCCGCTCGTCCTTCTCATTGTTCGTCGTAGCCTTCAAGCCCTACTACGGTAACGAACCGCGAGCGAAATATACGAAGACGTATCTAAGGGACTCCAGATCGTCCCCCCGAGACTATTCTTTGCACGTATTAGCAAGTGACTAATATAGACCTAGAATAGAGTACCTACTACGGCCGTTATAGTTGCGGATACTTACGTACCGTTTGGTACCGCCTAGTCGGAGGCTCTCCGTATTCTTATAGCGCTCGGCATCGGAGAACTCCTTAGTAAGCCTAAAATCAATCGTATAGAGCGTATTTCCTTACCTACCGATCCCCATCAAGAAGTTGTCTGGCTTAATATCGCGATAGAGGAAGCCCTTCGTATAGATATATTCGATTCGGGAGATAGCCTAGTCGGCGATAAGGAGGATGGTTTTGAGCGAGAATCTTCGGCCGTAGTAGTTGAATAGGTCCTCGAGCGACGTGCCGAGGACGTCATGGACCAGGGCGTAGAAGTCGTACTCCTACCCGAACCACCGTACGCGCGGGATTCCCACCCCGCCGGCCAGCGCCTTGTATATCTCCTTCTCGCCTCGGAGCGCCTCGGGGTCATCTCGAATATACGTAAGTTTTATAGCGACTTCCTCGCCTGATTGGAGGTCGGTCCTTACCTAGGTTAGCGAAGACCGGGGCAACGAGAGTAGTAAGGGATAGCGTACCGGAATAAACAAGGCCAAAGCCTCCAGCGCCAATCTTACGATCGACGTAGTACCTATCGGCGATAAGAATATCCTAGACGGTATATAAGTAGTACTAGCCAATACTTAAAGGGGTCGAGACCTATACCTTCATTCTAAAATGGCGGTTGAAGTAACGAAATAAAACTAGGAATCTAAAAGCGGAGGGAATGAAACCCCGTTCGTACCGAGACGATCAGGACGGGCTAGAGGTCCTACGCCATCCTCGCATCAGCAAGTCTAGATAATTACGGAGGAAACGAGAAGCAGTCCCGCTCGTAGCTAGTAATGCGGGAGAACTTTCCTTTGACATTTTGCAATGCTTAACGCAGGCTGGCCGTGGCTGATTCGACTCGAGCAGTTTTTTGAAACTACCCCGCACCCTACGCCGTATCCCCGCTTTAAAGCGCGTAATGGTTAGCTGACACCTTCCGGAAGCGCGACGCGGCTCGGACAAGTCGTACCTGCTCGTAGGCAACGATGTAGTCTACGCCAATCATTCCCATAGCGTACACCTCACCTACGATTCTATAGTAGCCAGCTTAGTCATAGCCGTCGAACGCGACCTGAATATCCTCGCTGATTTCCCTCGATCGAAACCTTCGGAAGTGGCTACTTATAGCGAGAGCATAGCTTCGAAAGAGACTATACGTAGACGACCTTTCGCAAGACTACCGTCCTAATAAGAAGATCAAACCGACAAGTGAACTTTACTACCGTAACTTTCTACTGGAATTCTAGGACGGCCTATCTAAGGTTCCGCTTACGCGCCGCATACTACGAGAACTCGACCGGTAGAATAGCGCTCAAACTACTCTAGGACTAGTGATACCTATAGTATATACAACCGATCGCAACCGGTTTATACGATATGGTGGCCTAGATCTTCGCTATCTTCGAGGGGTATAACTATAATATACCTTTATAGTATAAACGTTAACTTATTATCTTTAGTATCCCGAACTAAAAGGAGTTGATCGAACTATAGCTTCTAGCCGCTCCACTTCTTTAAGCCGACGAACTAAGTCGACTAAGTCTACAAAAGCAACTACTACTATACCCGGGAGGTCGTCGGTATACGATAAGACGTTCGAGTAGAATCTTAATGACAATAATATCTATCTTTACGGCCGAAAATCGAAGCCGGACAACAATACAGACTTATATTAGACAAGACCGTCGCTTTTGCCGTCCAAGTTC
>Ga0209127_100615_pt1 | contig 12289 bp, 18 predicted proteins | sample LakSupMetagenome_FD_187469 | JGI IMG/M metagenome (GOLD analysis project Ga0209127, IMG submission 187469) | Freshwater microbial communities from Lake Superior, Canada - Sta WM archaea (SPAdes) (version 2) | ecosystem: Environmental > Aquatic > Freshwater > Lake | place: Lake Superior, Canada...
GGGACTGGGAGAGGAGGAGGGTATAGCTGTGTAGGAAGTCGGGGATGGAGGTGGCGAGGGGGAGGGTCCGGGTGAGGGTTGTGGTTGGGAGCGGAGCAGATGCCGGGGCAGGGGGAGAGGGAGGTTTCTTGTGCGGTGGAGTTGGAAGCCCGGAGTCTGATGCACCGCGGAACTCAATGCGTGGTCCGAAGAAGAGGAGGAAGGCGAGGGTAGCGATTACTCTGGACCACAGGGAGCCGTGGGGGGCTGCAGCTGGTGGCATTACCGAGGTTGTTGGGTTGGTGTGGGTGCCTGACTGGGGAGCGAGCGCTCAACCGAGCAATGAAGCCTTCGGAAGGGTCTGCCAAGTGTCAGTTACGTACTCCGAGGCGTGGATGCGGGTGTAACGGACCCTTGTTACAGCCTGGGCCGGCAGGTCTCCTTGCATCTGGTGTGGCTCAAGGTGACCACGTGACTTGCGCTGGCTGTGTTGTGTTCCAGACTCGAGAAGCCGAGCGAATGTACCCAAGTTAGGGGTATAATAGTTCGAGTCTCGGCAATATTCGTGCTGATTACGCTAGATGTCTCGCATGCTAGGGCGGAGTGGCTTCGACCTTCGATACAGTTTACAACTGACGACGAGACGAACTTTTCAGAGCTGACACCATCGCGACGGGGGATGTGGTCACCCTTTTCCTGGTCCCTATTTCCCTCTGGTTATTTTCGTCCTCTCCGTTTATTTTGGGCTTTTCTTATCCTTGTCTACTGCCGCTCTTTCTCTCCTTTTTGCGGTTTGCGAATTTGGGATGTCCGGACTGGGATGGGTGTGTGTTCTCTTTGACCGAGCTCCACAAAAGTTTGCCAGCGGCGGTGTAACGCCTGCACCACGGGCAATTGCTGTTGAAAGGAACAGCCGGATGCGTTGCATCTGTACAGTGTGGATGGTAGGCTGTTGTATTGGTATGGATTGCCACTGCTGGTTTTTTTTGGAGCTATACGCGCAGTGCTGGGCGAGGAACTTTGCTTTTACAAGTGATACTGCACAGGCTGACTTGCTGTTCGGCTTCAAGACCACGAGCATCAGCAATTCGGCGGCATCAACGGTTGATCACGTCTGACATGCCCCTTCGCCGCTTTGCCATACTTAGATGCTTCTAGACATCAGGTACCACCTGCTTGGCCGCGTAGCTGAATCCCTCTCTGCAGCTAGTCCTACCCTCGCGGTCTTCCGGAGCGGGACCCGGACGAAATGCTGCCCGGGGACCAGTGCAACCCGGCATTGGCGAGCAGGCACTGTGGGGATTCCACATGTCGGTCTACAACCCCGTTTGAGACAGCCGCGATCGGACACGGCGGTTCTGGCAGACGGCACCGGGGATCTACATCTGTCGACCACAAGCTCGTGTCCCAATGCCCGGAAGACGGGGGGCATGGACGCAGGGAATGCTGCTTGTGGTGGGCGCTAAGATCCAGATCACAGGCAGTGTGTTGGGCTTGTTGGCTTTGTCCTTGTGATTGTGCGCTCTGCGACTTGGGGGCGTGGGGCTCGTGACTCGAAGAGTCCTTTGTTCTTTGTCATTGTCTATGATGTTTCCGTGGCCACACAGCCATTCCCAGATAAATATCTGGAACGGGGATTCTTTGTTGATTTCTTTGTTCTAAGGTTGTTACTTCACCTTACCCAGCCCTCCTCTGCACAAAGCGTGCCCGTGGTCGGATCATGTGGTCCTTTTGACATGACAGTTGATGTGCATAGCATCCTTGCATTGCCCTGTTCAAGCCGCAGCTCGGCGGAGAAGAGAGGAACGTAAACAGCAGAATTGTTGCTTGCGCTGTGACGACCTTCTCCTTTGCCATGCCGACGAGTAGCTGGAATGGAATGGCAGGATAAGCTTGTGGAAAATCACGCCGGTCCTACTTAACACCACACAGCTTGATCGATAGTGTAACGACGCGAGCGATAGACGTGACGAATAAGCTTTAAGATGAATTACTGGGTAACATGATTAAACAATGCATTCCCAGGTTGCTCGAGGGAAATCGGAGTCAAACATCGTCGAGGTCTCAATGCCTTTAAACGCCGCCTCTATGTCCAAATGTCGGTCCAGATCCAATTGATAATGCATCAGCGTACACATCCAAGTCCTAATACCCAACGCCAGAACCCAAAGCTCACCCCTTCCGTCATGGGACATCTAAGCTAAGCCCAAAAAAAACCTCTCAAGCTTCCATCTCATCACCTCCCCTTCCTCCCCCTCAAGACAGGCACCCTCAAGCCCACCAAGAACATCTCCCTCCCATTATCCGACTCTGCGGCCCTCTCGACCGCCACATCAACAGCCCTGTTCCACGCCCCCCTCGTCTCCGCTACTTCAACATCTCCATCCCCGTCTCCATCGCTCCTCCGCCTCTCTTCTTGTAGTAGACAGAGCAACCTCTTCCGCCCATCCACCAACTCGGCATAGGTCAGTGTCTCGGGCGACGTGAAGAACTCCCGGAACGCGCGCCGGATATCCTCCTCTGCCACTGCCTCTTCTCCTCCTCCTCCCCGTTGCTGCCGTCGTCGGTTGCTGTGGCCGTCGTCCTCCTCGTCAGAGGAGTGAGGAGCCCGCCGCTTGAGCTGCGACTTGCGCATGATCCGCCCCTCGTGGACGGCGCGCTCGGGACAGGACACGGACCAGTGGGGCCCGAGGCACCAGTGGCACGGCGAGGGGGGCGGGTCGCCCGAGTCGGCGAGCTGGGTGAGCGTGGTTCGGTGGGCGAGGCGGAGGCGCTGGCGCCGGGTGATTCGCTTCTGGCGGCGGACGGCGCGGCCGGCTGGGGTCTGCGCGAGGAGCGGTGGTTAGTGAGAGCTTGGGGAGGGAAAGGGATAGCGGTGGGATATGGAGGAGGGTAAGGGAAAGAGAGGAGGAGATAGAGCGAGGGGAGGGAGGACGAACTTGGGCTTTTGCCTGGCGCTTGATACGGCGCTTCTCTCGGCGGCGGAGGGCGGCGGCGTAGGGATGTTTGCTGGTGGTGTCGCCGTCCGAGCCTTGGTTGTCGTCGTTACCGTTGCCGCTGTAGTTGCTGTTGTTGTTGCCAATGCCGTTGCTGTGGCTGTGCGATGCACCCGGCGTGGTGTGCTTGCTGGAGGACGCCGGCGTGGTATTCGAGGAGGAAGAGCCTTTGCTCCATGGCGTCTTGAACTTGATCGGGGTGCCTCGGCTGGACGGCGTTGTTAGGTTGGACGAGGGTCCACGGTTTGAGTCCCTGGCCTCCACCATCGTTGGCAAGTCTAGTTGACTCGGCAGTGCAAAGAGAGCCAGGGGGACAAGATACGCGCAGACTTGACTATTGGAGGAGGAGGTTGTCTGGTCAAGCCGCAGCGTGAAGAGTGGTGATGGAGCTGTTGAAGAGTGCGTTACTTCAACTGTCGCGATTGGAACTCTCTGTGAGTCGTTGAAGCCCGGGAATGCAGGGAGACCCGGGGGTAGCTGGGCTCAAAAGGTGATATCCGGCTGAACATTTTCTATATTCCTTGATCTCCCCGCCGTGCCTGGAGGGTGCTTCTTCCCGGCCGTGAAACTCTGGGCTCGCAAGCAACTGAGACTTGCAGCATGTGTTCCACCAGTTGACCGCCTGCAGCGCTGAGGTGGACTGCTCTTTTGGCCTGGTTCTGCCGATGAGACCGCGTCTGATCGCTGAGTTGCACATACGCCTGCCACGTTCAGAAGGGCGTGCTATGACTGAGACAAGCTCGCCAGAGAATAGCGTGCAGACGAGCCTCAGACGCCGGGTTGCTTGTCTCGGAAAGACCGACTGAGGAAAGAGCGTGTGGCTCAGGGCAAGTTACTCAGCCATGCTCTCTGATACTCCATTTCTGGGACTGGTCATGTTGAAGCAGGCGAAGGTGATGCCAATAAGGTAGGTTAACAGAAGTCAAGCGAGAAGTCGAAAGCCTTCAGGTTGGACCAGGTAATGTACAAGGACGTTGTTCGTCTTCTGCAACTTTGACTTCGGACTTCAAGGGTATGTGCCGTAGCTTGTGTCCAATAGGTTGTTTGGGAGTCCAGAGGGTGAGCTGCCGTTCCAACCGGGGAAAGCCAACCAGTCTGGCCAGAGAATGGATGGGAAACAGGAACCGTTTGCATGATGGCAGTTCGGGGTTTCCGGTCCACGTTGGATCCATTCTGCAAACTCCATGACCAACATTCTCAACCCGGACAAAGCGTTGAAACGATCCTCCATATGCCTTCCAATTTTTGAAGCTTTGCACCGGGATACTTGTCATATTACCGTGCAAAGCTGGAGCTGCAGGATAAAGGGTGGTGGAATTGTAACCCAGGCAGCGAAAGAGCACTCAAAGTGGTTGGGCTGGGTCTTTATTGCAGTGAGCCCAAAATGCACAAGCAATTGGGTATCGGATGTTTCACGGCGTGGACGTTTCTCTTATCGTCAGGACGTGTGAATGCCAGCAGGTGCAGTTGATTGCCCAAACTGCCCGGCATGCTGGAACGCGAGGACGTCTGAGCTGCTGGGGATGCGAATTGTATTCCTTGCACGGATTGAGGACGACGTTCACATGCGCTAAGTTTCCTGTTGAAGCATCAAGACGACGCCGTCGCTGGGCAGTGGAGGAAGACACACTCAGAGCTCGGAAATATCCAAGGACTACATACCGGTGAGGGTTCAATAGAAACGCGGCGAACTTGCACGATCATGGCCTTGTATGTAGAGGACTATGGAGGTGTAACTTGTATGACCGCCAAATGACGAATGGAGCACCAGAGAACGAAATTGCCCACTGCCGATGTCGAAAGCTAGTCATGACAGTTCATTCGCTCGGATCGGGAACATGAAGCTGGAGAACAAGTGATGCCTCCTGAAAAGTCTGGTCTTAATCTGCGACTCTCTGCAGCTGCACTGTATCTTGCTGGTTTGTATTCAAACGTCGTGGGCTTTCGAGAGACAGCAGAGCCAGGAGTTCGGTGGGGCCAGCCGGAAGTTCGGTGGAGTCAGCCAGAAATTCGGTGGAGCCAAAGCTTCGGGAGAGCCAGAACTTCGGTAGTGCAGGAATTCAATGCTCGACTTGGGGATTACATAATCAGAACCCTTGGCAGAAGACGGTTAAATGCCAAGATGGCTATTGGCTTCAAGCCTTCAACGGCTCCGACCACGCGGACAATGATGACCACGCATTCCCTTCCTGTGCTCATGTCGTTCATTTTAACCCGGTGATACTCTCCTTTTCTACTGAATATGGGTTGGTCCGGAAAACCAAGGCTTCAAGAACGACTTAGGCGCTCGCAAAAGCCTGATCTTGTGGCCACTCATGGTCTCTTCGGCCCGCCTGGGCGTTGTCGCATACCGTGCTCGGGTACAGATTGTGGGTACGTTTACGACGCGCCATCTGCTCTCGATTCTTTCCAACCTCGACGACGCCAACGCCAGTCGAGACACGATCCGAGGCCCCCGTACGGAGCCGGTCGCGCAGGAGCTCGGGAAGCTATGACAAGGCCGGCACCTCGACCGCGCGACACAGCCCGGCTCCACCGCTCCCTACAAGAAAGATGGACAGTGGCGTAAGAGGCTGTCGTCGCCTTGGTGCGCTACGTTTCGGAACGCCTTGGGACAGCTGCACCCGCCGCTGGTCCGAACACCGGAGGCTCGAAGAGGAAGGCTAGAAATGCGCAAAGCGCAGGGGAAACCGCGGTTGGGCAGTTTCGCTGAAGAGACCACTAGACTGCGAGCACCGTGGGTGTCTGCCGCTGATACAGAATGCCAAAGCCATAACTGACTGGTCCCTAGGTCGTCCGCGTGCCGTCCACAAATCTCTTGTCGAATACCGCACGACAAGCCCTCCGCGACCCCTCTATGCTCTACCGACAATTTGCTCAATTCTTGGTTGTCTCAGCAATCTCCCCTTGCTGCCAGTCTCAGCATATCGGACGAGACCCATACAGAGATCCATGGCGCGGGAAGGAGAGCGCCAGTACGTCTCGTCAAGGCGGAGTGGGGGAGGATTGGCAGCGACGAACAAGCAGACCGACGAGGTCAAGGCATAGCAAGAGCGCTATGCTAAGGTTCCAATGCTTGGGCTCCTGACGAATACGGTCACTACGGCATGCACCAGCACCAGGGAGACCAAGGCGCTGGAGGCAGCAGAGGAAGGGCCCTTGTCCGCCATTGGACACAAGCAGTCCGCACCGAGGCAAGACGGGATGTGCGGTACCGTCTCGAAGTTCAGATTCTTGATATAGACGCTGGTGCCCTGGTGTTTGCTGAGCATCCCCTGGCGAGCTGCCATTGTCGACACGCTCCTCACACTCGTGATTCTTCTGCTAGCAGCCGACACTGAACTCCCGGATTTATCACCTCTTGGGCGGGCAAACCGGTCATCATGGACTGTCTGCTGCGCTGTGGGCTGGGCCTCAACCAGCCCTACCCCGGATGCCACGCTACACCGCGCTCATCCTGCTCAATGATGCACTTTGGGGATGCGAACGGTACAGCAACGAGTAGGCCTCGCAAAGGCGTAAGGAAATCCGAGCTGAAATCAGTGACAGTTGTTACACAGCCGATATGATTCTCTTGCTGTGGATCGGATGTTGGGGTTGTTCGACCCGCAGGCTCTCAGCTCAGTCACCCAGACCTGTCCAGCGCCAGGGAAAGCCGTGACCAACCCAGCAATTTCCAGCGCCTGAAATAAAAAAAGGAACACGAGAAATGGTATCACTCAATGATAGCGCATGGCCGATATGTGACCTTTTTTTTTTTTTTTTTTTTTGGAGAGCAGCAACAACGAAGGGTCGCAAAGACTTCAGAACAATTGGACTGAGGTCACGGAGAGTTATTGCACAGTCAGCAACAGCTCATTTGGGTTTGAATCCAAATATATTGTTTATTTGGATTTTGCGGCGTCTTGAGCGTTTCACCAACTGGGAAGCGCACTGGAGATCCACTCGAAGTACTGGAGATCCACTCGAAGTACTGGAAATCCACTCGAAGTACTGGAGGTCCACTCGAAGTACTGGAGATCCACTCGAACTACTGGAGATCTACTCGGGATGCGCCTAGTCGTGGCACCCAGTTCCATCAAGGGACAGATGTCGTTGTGCAGTATCATCAGGCAAAACCGGAGGCGTGACGACATACCTGCTCCCAGAGGGAAAGAGAAAGGGAGGGAACGGTCGCGTTCGTGGTTGTCATCGACCAGCATCTTGGACAATGGCTTGCGGAAGGACCAGGACCGTGGATGGCGGTACAAGGTCGCCGAGCTCGTGTCAAAAATCTTGCCCTCTCGGCCCAACCCAACGAGTGGAAGCTGTCTACGCTCGAGCTGTCAGGTAATAAAGTCAGCAAAAAACAGCCCTTCCACATTGGGATGACCTTGCTACCGAGCCTTTCCTGCATGTTCTGACCTGTCATTACAATGCACTGAAGCAAGGTATACTCCAACTAAAGATACGCTGCGAAGGAGCTCCCTGTGCTGCAGGGCCAGCAGCAGCTTCTCGCCGCCGATACAACCGGAATCGATGGAATGGCCTGCTTGGCGGATGTCTGATGAAGTTCTCAGCTTTTCGACAAGACAAAGTCAGGCAGCCAACCGAAGGCACCCCCAGGCGGAAGGCACGGAGGGCCGGGAAGACAGCGACAGACCGGAAAAACGCACAGCTGCAGCGCGGACGGCCTCATAATACGACCCATCTCCTGGTGCAACTGCGGATTGGTGCCTTGAAGCACGACGAGCTACCGAACATGAAGAGGAGAGCTGGCGGCCATTAAGCCAGCAGGGGCTTCTCCTTCGCTTCTGGCATGTCCTCCTCGTAGGGCCGCACAAACTCGTAACACGAGAGGTGTTGGCCAACGGTCTGGCACCATGACGGCGTGCTTGCGGGGATCGCGTGCCTGGTCGGTGGTCGTGCTGGGCAGAAGGTAGCCGACGGAAGAGGAATTTCTTGGGCCCAGTGCGCACCTTCTTGGCTGCTATCTCTTTCGGGTCGGTAATGATTGTCTTAGTCTGTTGCTCTGACTCACTAGCGGCGGATCAGCAAGTACTGAGAATAGCACCGGGTAGTCACTGACTGGAGGCCATTGTAATCACCAATGGTGAGACACTTTGCAACTGCCCAGACTCCAATGCGACCTCTCACTAAGCATGAATAGCCTAGACGTCTGGTCCAGAACAAGATAATAGCTGTAACGCCATGGCCAGATGCGAGCGGTCATGATCAGTCACTCCCTGCCTTCCACTGGCACACCGACAGGCAACTGCGAGCGTGTTTCGAGACCGCGTCGCTCCTCGTCGGCGCTATGCGAGCAAAGCCAAGGCTGTCCCCTTCCTATGCTGTGTATACAGCCCTCTCATCATGCCGAGTCCCTTGTGGGGGCCACCGACCATCTCCCCATGATTAGCATCATTCTTCAGCTCTCGCAGTGCAAGGCGTGGCGCTCCACGATCATCTACCATCAACTCTACTCGAGACAGCAGCAACCCCAGTCACAAAAACTGATCAGGGGTTCATGATTAGCCACATCAGTCATCACACGGCAGCAACTTTGGCAAACTCCCGCGGCCAACAGCGGCAAGTGGGAAGCCGGCAGAGTCTCAGAAGGAGTGAAATCGAAGCAGCGAGACCTGGGCATACATCAATGCTTTCTCCCGGCGTGGATTTGTTGATCACGCTCTGTCGTACTAGTGCGAGAACATTTGCAGTGCGCTAGTTATTCCTTCGTCAATACCCTCCAGGCTACATTGCGCAGAACTCTCGGGGAACATGACCTCGGCAGCTCTGGGCTACGGTCAGAGCACTTGGCCGTCCTCCTCAACTCAATGGCACAGCCGATAGGTGCTTTGGGCCCGCTCACGTGCCCGCGCCACGGCCGCAGCTACCCTACCGTTCGAGATTGCCGGCAGCAGTATGTTCACCATCATGCTTGTGCCTCACGGACTTATCACGTGCAAATTGGCTGATGAACAGCCAAATTTTCGCGCAGAGCTTCACTCTCACGCATGGCGGAGCATTTCATACAGAACCATAGAACTTCCAATCGGGTCAGCACGACACCATCATGAAGTTTGGCCTTGCAACATGGGCTACGTTCAGGGCGACCTCTTCAACCTGGTACGCTAGAGGTCTTCGGAGTGCGAAGACCGAGGACTACACACGCACATATCTGTCTCTGTCAGGACCCAGAAGACCGAAGAATGCAGTCTTCAATCCCAGCACCTGGGGCCGTATGACCGCTGCCTCCCCTTGTCCCATATGCAGTCTGGAACGACAATCCGCAGGCGACCACATCAAGTCTGGCGGGCACAGCAACCAGCTCCCGCCCGCTGTCAAGATACCACAGGAAACACTTCATCCCAGTAAGCCGCTCGCTGATTGATGCACAACTGGTCCATCCGTATCCACGTCATAGCCATCTACAGCTGCGATGGGCCAGCAATGCGCGTGGGCGAAGACCCTCCGAGACCTCCAGGCCGACGTCGAGAACTTGACAAATTTGTAGTGCTGTATGGTGCAGATCGTGATATAACGGGGCTTGCCATGATCGCTACAGATCATGCCACTGCATCGTACCGGAGCGATGTTGTCGGACATCTTGCCTTGTGAGGGATCCTTGTCCACCTTGACAGCTATCTTCACGGCGTAGATGCATGACTATCGCAGGTCGAGACGCAGCAAGGTGCAAGAGCCCGCGGATTGCGAGACGACGACGTATATAAATTTAACCATCTCCGAGAGAGGATCCAGGGGGTAGAATATCAGCGGCCGCTCAATCCCCAATCACCAACGCTACGGTATCAGTACCCTTGGACCTTAGGTACCGCCGGCCGAACTCTCCCGCTGTCAGATATGAGCATCCCAGAATTCCAGTCTTCAGCAAGGAAAACCTCAGGCTGTCGCAGTGGAAGGCGAGCGGAATTTTCGAGCTCAGGGTCGTCTTCAAAGTGTGCCTGATTTGCCACAGAGGGCGATGATCCAGGATATGACGAGCTGAGTTATGTTCTGACTCAGGCTCCCGCGCGTTCGTGTCGGTCGGCACGATCTTGGCCACAGTTGTGACCCTCTACCCGCTGGGCACTCGAGGTGACGCCGAAGCGTCCGGGAGCGACCTGCTCGATGGCAGCGCGCATGGTGTCGCCGATGCGCCCGATGCTCAGACCAGTCAGGGCGATGATCTTGCAGGGACCAAGTTGCCTCGCTTGTGTACAAACTCGGGGCGATTGATAATCTGTAGGATAGCCCGGACAATCGCCTCGAATAGTGTGAGTGATGACAGTTGTGTTGCTCTGGACTACCGGCTGATGGGTGACGGATTTATCTAGACACTTGGACGTTATTACTTTAAGGATGTCGTAGGCGATAAGACTGTGTGTGAGTGTACTGCCATGCTGGGGCTTGAAAGGGCAAGGATGGAGGTGATTGACGGCAAGGAGGTCCAAACGTTTACTCAGTTTGCAGCGAGCAATGACGAAGCGGATGCGCTAGAGGTTAGTGTTGTTTGAATTGCCTTGTTCTCTATCGTGCTCGGAGATGCAAAAGGGCGAGGAGGAAAGGTCGAGGCGACGATTTGGTGTACACTAGGCTGGAGGCCTCTGGAGGCGCAAGTGCTCCTGCGTTCAGAAGGCCGAAGAAAAGAACGCAATGGGGGCTGCTCTCGCAGCGGAGCAATCCTGGTCGCCGGTCGTTGTTGAGCTGATTCGCCGCAGCCGGATGCAGGTTTACTCTTCACCAAGCTGATAAGGACTCGTTTATGTCATGGCCTGCCGAGATCGTAGAAGATGCACGGGGCGGGACGGCCGAGGGGCTCAATGTTCGTCCGCTTCCGCAGATCTGTTTCTGTCGAAGACTGATGTAGTGTTTTGTCAGTCCTGTTGTCGGCGGGGATGATGTTGAGGAGATTGGTCTTCCTACAAGCGGTGTTGTTCCAGCTCCAAGGACACCCAACCAAGTATAACACGCGTAACGACTTACTCGCCCTCTTTGTATTTTGTGCTCGACGTCAAGCTTAGAAGGCTGGAGTGCTGCGTCGCCCTTGAACAATCCGATTGTCGCAGTTCCATGGCTTCTCCTGGTTGTCGTTTTTTCCCACCTCTTGCGTTGATAAATCCATGAGGCATGGCTTCGTGCAATCGAGATGTTGATGGATGGGAGCGTGACGGATTCTCCCAGCCTCTGACTCTTCGCATCCGTACCACAACCTCCCCAAGCAAGCCGGCGGTTGAGTGTGATGCAGCAGCGATATCAGCCGCTCCGTGTAATCCCATGTGACGCGTGAGGGAAAAGCAAATCATCTATTTCTATCTCGTCCTCCGTACAACAACAAGCAAGTGACCTAGTAGTACACAAATGGGATCTAGAGATCCCTGACGATGCTCTCCGTCCCCCATCCCGCCTGTGAAGAGGGGGCTCGACGTGCCGGACCGTTAGATGCTGTTGCTGATGCTGATGTAACGGTGACCTCATTCCGTTTCCTGTGTCCCCATAACTCCATGACGGATGTCCGTTCTATCCTGTGTGTGTTGTTCTTCGTGTGTATCAATTATTCGTTACTCCCTCATTGCTTCTGTTTGGCCACCCGCGCGCTGCGTCTCTCTGGACCTCGGGTGGTCTTGGGCTTTGCCGCCTTCGCTGCCTTGGCCGCCTTCGCCTCCTTGGCGTCCTGTGCCTCCTGCGACGCCCGCGCCGCGTGCACCTTTCTCGCTGCGGTCATGGCGTCGCTAAACCGCTGAACGAGCAGCGTCAGTACAAGAGGCAGCACCAGGGCCAAAGCAGTAAGTACCACATACCTTCTTCAACGCAAGGAACTGCTCCGCGCGTTCGTCTCCTCCCATGATGTCCGTGTCGTCGATCTCCCTCCTCCTCTTCACCAGCTCAAAGGCAGGTACGACGTATTTCTCGCTGTCCAGCATGGTCTCGTTGGTGACGTCGTCGTGCTCCAACTGCCAGATGACGGTCTCGAGCCACTGCACGGCGTACGACCACAGCAGGACGTGGCCCCCGAAGGCCATGGTCTGCACCCCTCTCGGACGGAACACGAAATGGACCGTGCCGGTATTGAAGAACACGGTCTGTCCGGGGCGGAGCACGACATATCGCCAGTTGCCGTCGACGTATTCGGCCGTCCCCTCCGTCCACCGGTCCATTGTTGCTTTGTCGGGATGCGAGAGATAGCCAAACCCGATCTCGCCCTCCTGCACCGTGATCCATGTGGCGTAGCCATAGCTGTCGGTATGCGGCCCCGTGACGTTGCCGCCTTCGGACAGCAACACCCACTCCTCGATCTCCGTCCACCCGTCTTTGAGACCGAGTCTGGGCCTGCC
>Ga0209127_100616_pt1 | contig 12288 bp, 12 predicted proteins | sample LakSupMetagenome_FD_187469 | JGI IMG/M metagenome (GOLD analysis project Ga0209127, IMG submission 187469) | Freshwater microbial communities from Lake Superior, Canada - Sta WM archaea (SPAdes) (version 2) | ecosystem: Environmental > Aquatic > Freshwater > Lake | place: Lake Superior, Canada...
CACGCAAATCAAATGGAAAATCAAAGGCCTGGTTAGGTTGGATTAAGGTTGAAAGGAAGCAGACCGAATCCGGGGCCCCCAAAGTTTAGTACATGTGAGCAGCCCGGCGGCAGGGATTAGCGGATCGTCCCTTGCATCTCGGTTCATAACTCGATCACAGGATCTCGGGTCAGCAGGATTTTGTTAGCGCCAACATCACTTTATGCCCGTGACCTATTCATGTTGCAGTTGACACCCTAGCTTTGAACTCGGGCAATTTCTGCGGATATACCACGGCAGGGGAGCAGTTTTGCCGGTAACGTCGTACCGACTCCGAGCAGCTCCTGGAGAGCGGTCTCGCCTAATGAAGCTTCGAAGGTACAAGGGAGTCACGGCATGCTGAGTACGACAGGATTTTAGACTTATATGCCGGTTTGCGGCCGATTGTTGGGTAGCGTCATTGCTTAAGCATTTACAAGAGGTATCGCTGCATCCTCATGGCCCCCGAAATACTACCTGCGCTGGTCATACACTCGTGTCTATGTCATACGACAGACTTCTTAACCTACTTTGGCCCCTCATGGCACCGTCGTACCCGCCCTATTCGGGAAGGGACAGACCTTCTCCTCCGCATACGCCGCATATCTGGACAGCGCATCCGTCCACGCCAGGCCTCTCTCGTCGTGCGCGTGACGCTGAGGCCCAAACGCGAAGTGCACCGCGAGCCCGGTCCCATCAACGATGATGTGCCTTCCCAGCTCCTTGGACCTGACGGTGGTGAGATACCCTTCGTCGTCCTGCTCCGGGAACGGGAAGACGTCCAGGATGTCGCTGCCGCGCAGGGCGAGGAAGTTGATCGACAGACGCTCGTACTGGTAGTCCCACGTGTCGAACTTGTACTTGGCCGTGTTCCCTTGCTCGAGGTGCTGGAGGAAGGAGTAGTGCGTCTGCGCGCCGGCGGCCCAGTTGTGCAGGCTGGGTCCGAAGGCGTCGTATGTCAGGGTATTGGCTGGCGTGAGCCTCATGTCATAGGTCTCTCCTGGTTGGAGTCGCACCGGCAGCCAGCGGTGGCCTTCGTACGGTGCGGGCGTAGACCCTTCGTGGTCAAAACCTTCCGGACCCGCTGGTGGGCCGTTGTACGAGGGGAGTTCAGAGGCGCGCCACGAACGTGCGGGTTGTGGAAGGGGCTTCTGCACCTCCTGTGGGACGTCAAGTCGGTGAGTAACCTGTTTGCGTGGATGTCTGGGAAGAACGAGGGAGGGGCGGCTAAAACGAGGGCTAGGGACATACCGGCCAGTAGGGCTCGTACACGCCCAGCCTATTGTGCACCCAGGACAGCGCCGGGTTGTTCACGACGTTGGCTGAGACTGCGAAGTACTGCGGATTGTCGGAGAGGCGCTTGACAATGGTCGCTACCGTGTCATCTCCGATAAAGACCACGTCGTCGTCGATCTTGACGTAGATAGCGTCGCGATCAGACACCGCCTCCCAGTTGCTGAACCACCAGTTTCCAACCTCGTATGCTCCCGAGGGCACATGCTTGGTGTAGCTGGGATGAGTCTCGAGGAGCTCTTCGAGATAGGCCAGGTCATCTTGGTTGTCGGTGTTGACGGCGAAGATGACCTCGTCCAGGATGCCACCGTTCGCCCTGAGGTTTCGCTGGGAACAAGGTCAGCCCCTGCTAATTGGTGCCTGCAACGCGCGAGGGAGGAGATAGACGGACCTTCAGATAGCAATCTAGAACCCTCACCAACTCCCTGCGGCCATAGAAGACTAGCCCGATGACCTTGGGGCCCACCAGCGGTGCAGGTACGGAACTAGTAGGTTTGGACCCAGTCGATATCACGCTGTGATCTCCTCCTTCACCTCCATCGAAATCTTCTGGCGGCGGCGGCGGTGGGCGGGCGATGCTATCGGGTTGAGTCCATGGTGCCGACTCCAGGAGGTCGTCGGCGAGGCCCAAGTGGTAGGTCGTGGCGGTGATCAAAAGCACCACGGCGAGGAAGACCATGGTGCAGACCATGCGCGACGATATGCTGGGAACGAACATCTTGGCGGTTGCCTGACTGGTGACTGGTGGTGACCACGCTTGCGCGGGGACCAGAACGAGATCTTGCGCGACTACCGCATGACAAACAGCTGGCGAGGTGAAGAGAAAATAAAGGTGAAGTCAACAATCATCGTGAGCACCGCGCGTTGGGCGACACGCAAAGTGACTGGGAAGTCACTTTGGGGAGGAAAAGGGGAGCAGGGGAGCCGGGGGAGGTTATCTAGCCGTCTTTTGACACCTTCGCTTGGGGTGCAAATGGGACGGCGTGGCAGTAGCGGATGACCCGGTGTGCCCGGCGGTTCCTATCTACCGACCTAGCAAGATGGGGTTAAGGGTGCCCTACTAGATAGGCACGGCCGCTGTCGAGCACGCCAAGCAAGCGCTACCAAAGCTTGCCAAGGGACCCTGATCGACGAGTTGATAACTTGTGCTAGCAACTGCATTCGCATCGACCAAAGACTCGCAACCAGGACGACCGTCTGTGGCTGCCGAAGGGCGGACCCTCAAAGTCCCTTTGAAGAATGAATGCATTGTTGCTGACAGTAGTTGATCACCTTCCTAAGGTATCAAGGTACCCCGAAGGTCCGTCTCGCTTTACCTTACTACGTATCAGATCATTTATCCTCCCCCTTGCCAAGACGCCAACCCATCTGATTAAGGTTAGTTGACGAGACTAGCAAATCGAAGTGGCCCCCGTCTGTGGCGCCTTTGTACGCACCCAACCGAGTCAAGGGTGAGAAAGGCCTCGGCCGCCCGGCAAGCCAAAACCCACTTGTTCAATCTTCAGCTTCAAGCCACGCCATTTCCTCGGAGCTTGGCTCTCTCAGCTCAGGGGGGCATAGAGGGCGCCTGGGCAGTCGGCACCGGGGAGTTCTGACTGCTACCGCGTGCGCGTTTGCGACCGGGGGAGAATACCCAACATCATCACTTATCTTTAGGTGCCGCTTTTGCATCCCATAGTTTGAAGCTTCAGCTTCCCGAAAGGGACCGCTGGTTCGGCCCCGTTCCGAGCCTAGACGCGAGGCCATTGGTCGGCAGGCCAATCTCACATCGCCATGAGCCACCTCGCCCGGTGATCCACGGGCCGTGGAGTCGCGCCAAGGGCCGCTGCCACGCTCAAACACCATTTCGCCTACCAAGACCGCGCTAGTGAATGCTCGACTATGTGAAGAGGCTTGCAGATTGTGATCAGTCTACCACTTCAACCGTATTTTCTATAACAGCGCGTACATGCGCGGGTATGAAAATAGTATTACTCCAAGGCTCTAGAAGAGACGTTTCTAGTGATACTACTTGCGCGCGATTCTCGATACCGCGCCAAGGTTAAGAGATGATATCGCTTTAACGTATAAGAATGCGGTATTTCTTGGCATTTCTTTTACTGCTTTGGCCCGGTAACGGCATATCGCGCGCCATTGCTCTCTAGGGCCGCGCAATAGGCTCGCTAGAAAGCCCTTGCTCGAGGCATTCGAATGATGCTATTTTCATGCCCGCGCATGTAGGCGCTGTTGCGGAAAATACGCTTCAAGTGCATAAATTGCACCGAAAATCTTGCTGTTTTGACATAGCAGAGCAAAGCAGAAAAAGTGAGGGGGAACTGGTGTCTGAGTGTCGCAGCGGTTATGATAAAGTCTTATGTCATGTTCACCTGCCATGAAACTGCTGAAGGCGAGTGTGGTGTAGCATCCGCTCGTGGAGGCCGCAGCTCCAGCCCCCGAACCGAATTGTGACACCGAAAACCAAAAAGACGTGGATGCAGACGGGACAACGAGGCTTGGATCTCGAGTGTGCCTATCGGGCACTGCACTTGCGTGGGGGCGTCGTCCTAAGATATTGGCAAGAGACGGCATCAACCTGCATTGGCTACGCCCCCTCATCCGCACGTGCAGCCTTCCAGTATCTGCGCAGCTGCCTGATTTTGCCCGATGAACCTCATCTCATATCTCGAGGAGCTGCAACTCCGAGCTGACACGGATTTTCCGCTCAAGTTTCCGCCCCTCTACTGTTCTGTCCTCTTAACACTGATCACTGCCCCAACAAGATGAGACTCATCAACACCTCGACCTGGGAGCTGAAGGAGTATATTGGGGGCTCCAACGGAGGATACGCCATCTTGTCGCACACGTGGGGGAAGGAAGAGATCACGTTCCAGGACATGGTCAAGATCTCTACTCCGCTTGAGATCGAGAATGGCGTCCCGAAGCCAAGAGACAACTATACCTCCCTCTGCATGGCAAAGGCCGGCTACCATAAGATCTGCAAGGCGGCCGAGGTGGCTGCGAGCTTGGGATACGGGTATATCTGGATCGATACCTGCTGTATTGACAGGACCAGCAGCGCCGAGCTTCGGAAGCCATCAACTCCATGATGCGCTGGTATCAGAAGGCCGAAGTCTGCATAGCGTATCTGGCTGATGTCGGTGATGTCTACGACGGCGACATCAATGGCATACACACGCCTTGGGAAAGCCTGCTGGTTGTCGACGAGTTTGCGTCGAGCAGATAGTTTACGCGGGGCTGGACACTGCAAGAGCTGCTTATCCCGTCCAATCTCTGGTTCTCCTCGAAGGACTGGGAATACCTGGCGGACAAGTCTGACATCTCCGAGAAGCTCAGCGTTATTACGGGCATCAGTAAAGAGATATTGTCGTTTGAGGAGTCCATATCATCGACCTACGTGGCCACGCGGATGTCCTGGGTATCTAAGAGGTCGACAACACGGGCGGAAGACATGGCGTATTGCCTCCTAGCCATCTTTGGCGTCAACATGCCGCTGCTGTAGGGGGAAAAGTCAAAAGCATTCGTGCGCCTGCAGGAGGAGATCTCCAAGAAGTCGGATGATCACACGCTGTTCGCCTGGAGGCAGCCATCGCGGCAACCGGGCACCGGTTGGTATAGGGGTCTCTTCGCAAGGCTTCCCGCAGAATTCTCCAACTTTCTCGGCTACACCGCTGGCAACGTACTTGGAGGAACCTCGAGCCACAGCAGCTCGAGCCACGTCTTTACTCATCCTTCGACCCTCACGAATGTTGGACTTCAGACCCGTCTTCCGCTAAATACCTGTGCTCGAGGCCAAGAATCTCCATACTCAACCACCAGTCGACACGGATGACCCGGCAAACGAGTACCTGGCGCTACTTAGTTACCGAGACGAATGGGACTACCAATATCCTCGGCGATATGCCATCCAGCTGAAAAGACTGCTTGCAGAACATGCGTTGTACATCCGGGTCCGGCCGGACGTCACCTACCTCGTTGATCAGAAGCTCGGTCCGGCCCATACGCCGGCGTCCGACCTCATCATACAGCAAATCCCACGAATATACAAGCCGCATCACTCTCGCAGACTCGGCGGGTTCTTCCTCAAGTTGCATGGACCGTCATTCCAGGAGCCCTTTGAAACCACAATTTGCACGACCGGGCGTCCTCCAGAGCCACTCGAATCATCGATGGCGGAGGCTATTCGACCTTCCTTTCGAATAAATTGCCAGGGAGTCTGGGGCACGATCACGCGAAGGTCAACAACTGGAGAGTGCGTCGTAATGGCATTCGGGATCGATCCGGATTTCCCAGTGCCGATTGCCCGTGTGTACAAAGCCGTGTGTGACGACGCCGCTCCGGGGCTGGCTCCTGCTACGGCGACCAGCGTGGAAGAAACAAAACAGATGGCACTCAGACATGGACCCGACAACGTCCTCTCGCTCTGTTCACTACAGGATACTACCATTGCTTCCATCGTCGCTGCAAACGGGCTCGTCGAGGAATTCAGGTTGTTCCTTTCTTTACAGGTGGCAGGCATCGGGCTGCTCTGCCGCGTCAAAGTCATGTCGAGTGGTCCGCTGGCTAAGGATTGCCAGATGACAGCCGAGACCATCCGACAACTGCACGGCACACAAGAGGCTTGTCGCAATGTGAATGGCAGCCACCAAGTCAGATAACAAAAACAACAATGAGGGGGCGCGAAACAGGTCTGTCGGGCCGCTGTATGACAACTCCAGAATAGGAATTGTATCCACCTCGTTGGGGTATCTACCCTATCGCCGTATCCGGCCCGCCTTACCAAGCCTCCCACTTCTGCCCACCCATCGCCACCAACCTATTAAACAGCTCGTCCCTCAGCGGCATAGCAGTAATCTTGTACCTCTTCCCGTCCCTCGTCACGATCTCCAGCCCGTCATTGATCTCCTTCCCCAGCGACCACCCGACAACCAGCTTCGCCTTCCACCCGTACCCGCCCACTTTCTTCATCTCCACTATATCCGCGATCGCCACGCTCCATTCGGGGTCGACCTGCTCCTTCTCCTCCCCAAGCCCGCCGACCAGCTCCCGGCTCTCCCGGACGCAGAACCCGATGCTCGGTATCGTCGCCTTCTTGGTGATGTAGACGTGGCCCTTTTTCCCCTCATACCGCGCCTTGAACTCGACCGGCCCGGAGACGGGCGCCTCGCCGTCGGCGGGGATGGCGCCCAGCCGGTCCTTGGCGGCATGCGCGCCCGTGACCTTCGCGCGGAGGTGGTCCCCGCCCACGGCGGTCCGGACGGCGCCCTTGGACACGCCGCGGAAGAAGTCGATGATCTTGGGGATGCGCTTGCCCTTCACCGGCCCGGTCTTGGGCTGTTCCCTGGCCGCGTCGATGTCCGGGTCGCCCGTGGTGGTCATCTCCGCGGACGGGTCGTTGCGGATCGCCGCGTGGATCTCGGCGTCGGTCGCGTCGAGGGGGCCGTTGCCGCCGCCCGTCGCGCCGAGGTCGCCTTCGGTGAGTTTGGCGGCTTTCTGTGGTGGCGGCTCGTCGATCCGCGGCGGAGGGGGGATGGGCGCGTTGTGGGCCTCGCCGATGCGGAGGAGGGTGAGGGTCAGCTGCGCGTTGGTGGGGACGCCCTTGAGGAGGGTGCTGGACACGTCTTTGTTAGCTCACATGCATCCGAGCAGAGGAGTGAAAGGGGGCGTGGACTTGCTTTCTTAGCTCGAGCAGCTTCTGCCAGTTGGGGTAGGCCGTGTTCAGCCACTTGAGGCCGCGCGAGATGACGGGGTCGCCGAAGAAGCCGAAGCCGATGCCGAAGGTGACGCCCTTCACGAACATGTACGAAGTGACGAAGAGGGAGGCGATGAAGATTGGTAGGACTAGGCCTGCGAGTCGGAGGCGGTAGGTGTTCTCCGGGAAGGGTGCGATTGGGGAGAGGGCGCTGATACAGGTTAGTCTCGCGGGTCGGTCATGCAAAGGGGACTGGAGGGACACATACTTGGCAAACCGTTCCCAGGTGTCGATTACGTCGTTCATGCCGTGCGATATAGGTTTCATCTTGGACCACATGATGGTCTCCAGCGGCTTCTTTGTTCGGTCGGTCTTTTCCTTCTGACTCGGGATATCCCCAGCAGCTGTAACCGGTGGTTAGCTCACTCCATCACAGCATGCGGAGATTACTTACGCGTACCTGTGGCACTACTAACAGCAACAGCTGCAATGCCGTCGACGAAGTTACTAGCCTCCTTCTCGACCGCCTCGCCCTTGTGGTTCTCAGGCGCCCCAGTTGCGCTGTCATGGCTGCCGAGCACGCCGGCCGCCGGCTTCTGCACGCCCCCGGTGTTCTTGTCTACGAGCGCAAGGGGTGCAGGCGGAAACAGGAATGTGCGGGACGGCGGATATACGATCAGAGCGATAAGTGTCGCGCTGAGAAGTGGCACCACGAAATCGAAGGCCCAGGCGATGAAGTAGGCAGCGCAGAAGCCGGCGGTCCGCCTCTTCTCGCGCCACGACCGGAGTCGGGCGATGTGGTTTATGACGCCCACTATGCTGACGACGATGTTCATGTAGAAGCGTTCGATGGACGTCCGCAGCTTATCGGGCGAGAACTCCTCGTCGTCGGCGATGTTGAGGTCCAGGCCGCCGGGCGGTTGGAAGGGGGTGGTCTTGACGTGGTATATTTGCTGGGAGTCCCCTGTTAGCTGGACTGCTGGGTTGATATCCCGGCACCGTAGACACTCACCTTGTCAAACCGGCGTATTAACATCCATAGCGTTTCGTTGTCCATGCCGCCCACGAGAGGGCGCATGATGTTCTGCTTCTTCTCGTTCCAGCCCAGGTCGAGTACTTCGTGGTCGTGGTCTTGCTGCGCGAGGCCCTTGATGTCGTGGTCATCCTTCGCCAGTGCATGTGATAGCGTCGGGTCGTCCATCAGTGTCGCTGACGTCTCTTTCTTGTATGGATCGGTTACTGGGTCGGTGTCTGAGGGCAGCGGGAGCAGGTCCTTGAGGCCCGTGCCGGGACCGCTGTCCCCGGAGACAGGTGCGCGGTCCTGCGAAGGGTCCTTGACCTCCATGTTGATGTCCGCAGCCGCCATCCCGGCTGTGTGGTGTGGTGAGATTGAGATCTGAGATGGATCTAGATGATCGCCAAGTTTACAGTTTCAGTGGGAGCGGAATCTTTGGAAACAACATCTATTATAGGGGGTCCTGGCTTTAGGATGTAACTTGAGATTTACTGTTTTGAGGTTGGCATGCGACGGCGCTTTTCAGCTGAGACCCTGAATGCTGGATGACATCACTGGCTTTTGCTCTTCGCCGTTATGTGGAGAGGCACGACGGGCAGTGACGCAGCTCCCGAGCGCTTAGCCTGACAAAGATCAAGACTAGAATCATGGCTCGATGCGAGGGACAACAGGGACGGATACGTCTGTTAGCATGTATCTCAACTTCCAAGCTGACTTGCTTCTGAAGACTACTAGAAATGACACGGGCTTTTCCCATGGTGACAGTGCTCAAGAGTAGAGGTGCAGAAGAGAACGGCACGACCCGAAAGGGCTGCTTCCTCCACATTTCAGCATGTGACGTCACGGCTCCTAACCCTTGTCATGTGCAGATCGCGTCCCACATGATATCGTGTCGTTTCTTGAATGGGCTCAGAGAAAGCTGCGCCAATTCGATAATAAGAATCTTGCAGTTTCGGCACTGTTGGAGTTGCTAGAGTCAACGTTTCAAGGTACCCTCAAACCAGTTGTCCGGCCGCGCTACCGAAGGGACGGGACGGACGGACGACCGGAGGGACGGCCCCACAACGGCGCCGGAGAGCACGTCATGCCGGCGATTGGCGGAAAGGTCGGGTGTCAATGGAGCCCCACACCAGCTTTCTCTGAAGCTCTTTGTGACGACATCCATCTGTCACTGCGGTTGCAGTGCGTAAATACCTGCTAGCTTACGATTATCTTCATACCATAGCTCGATCAATCTGACCTGCTGCTGAACGCTTGAAGAGACATACACCTCTGGTCGTACCCGTGAAACCAAACGGCTTTACTGCCAGACGACGTCCCAACTATAACAATCACCACTCACCACAACTCTTGCGTAACGCTCTGCCGCAATGGGTTTCAAGGTCTTCCAGCTCAGCGGAAGCTGCAATGACTTCCCATGGGGAAAGAAGGGCAGCCAGTCTCTGGCAGCCCAGCTCTGCTCCAAGACACCAGGGACGGGCTTCGAGATCAAGGAGGACCAACCGTACTCCGAGATGTGGTTTGGCGACTATCCAGACTATCCGGCCAGGATTGCCAAGACAGGTGAACTGTTAAAGGATGCACTTGACGGGGACAAGGAGGCGCTGTTGGGCCAGAAGGTCATCAAGGAGATGGATGGACAGCTGCCGTTCTTGCCAAAGGTTGGTCATTCCCATTCTTCGTGCTCTGGCAGGTACGTTGATCCTGACATGGGACAGATTCTCTCAATCGCCAAGGCACTCCCGCTCCAGATCCACCCAAACAAGGAGCTGGCCTCCAAGCTGCATGAGAAGGACCCGGAAAACTTCACTGACCCCAACCACAAGCCTGAGATTGCAGTGGCGCTGTCAAAGTTCGAGACCTTCGCAGGTTTCAAGCCGTTGGCCCAGATTGAACCCCTTTTCAAACTGGAACCCTTACGACAGTTCGTGCCACAAGGCACAGACAAATGGACGGACGACACGTTGCGTGAAGTAACCCGCAACATCCTGAAAGCAGACGAGGCAACCATCCAGAAGGCGCAGGAGGGCCTGTCCAAGGTGTCCAAGTCCGACTTGGGTGACGCAGCCTACATCCTCGACCTCCTGCCACGGCTACAGGAGCAATACGGCGCAAAGGATCCGGGCAACCTGGTGGCGCTCACATGCATGAACTTCATGGTCTTCGGTCCCGGAGACGCCATCTACATCCCGGCGGACGGCATCCACGCGTACCTGTCCGGCAACATCGTCGAGTGCATGGCGCGCAGCAACAACGTGCTCAACTCGGGCTTTTGTCCTCCGGCGGACAGGAACAACATCGACATGTTCTGCGACACGTTGACGTTCAAGGCCCACAGCAGGGACGACGTGTATCTGCCAAGCAAGCCCAGCGACAAGAGTAAGAACGGGAAGACGGTGGTCTACGCCCCGCCAATCAGCGAGTTTAACATGCTCAAGACCAGTCTCTCGCCCGGAGAGAGCGAGGAGATTTCGCCCAGTGAGGGACCTGCGACATTGATCGTTACGCAGGGGCACGGCAAGATGCATGCGGAGCTGCAGACGTTCGACGTCTCTGAGGGCTACATCTTCTTCGTCGCGCCGGGTGTGCCCGTGAAGTTTGAGACGGACGCCGGGATGCAGATACACATGGCATACGTGTAATGGCTAGGGTCACCCTCGGCCTCAGCACGTCCGCTACTGGGGCCACCTCGCCTTTGCGCTGTAACGCCATGTTGCCTCACCTAGGTATACGACTTGTCAGCTTGATAAATCAACACGAGATTACCACGACAGTCAGCTCATGTCAGCTTAGTGCCAAATAATGCTCGTAACTCTGCACTGCTCATCCTGGCACAACGTGAACACCTTTGATGCAGCTCGCCATTCGCGTCACGCAACTCTGCTTGCGGGAACATACAGATGTGCTCGCCACATGATATTTTTGTGTCAACCGTTCGACATTGACAATTTCGGACGTTTTCAGCTATATCAATCCAGCTTTCGAGTCCTACAGCAACTAGATCCAGGAAGGGGGTCAGCCTTGCCTGCTCGCCGCGAAGTTCATGCTTTAGTCGACAGCAATCTTTAACTGCTTCTACAAGAACTAACAGCGCATCATGTGGCTGATCAATACCCAGACCTTCGAGTTAGAGTATGTCACCTCGGCCCCTCAAACCGGTTATGCCATCCTATCACACACGTGGGAGGAAGACGAGATTCTCTTCAAGGATATGGACGACATCGGCACTGCGAAACTGAAAAAGGGCTGGCAAAAAGTCCATGAGACATGTCGCCTGACCCGAGAACGGTCGCTCTCTCACGCTTGGGTCGACACGTGCTGTATCGATAAGTCCAGCAGTGCTGAGCTCAGCGAGGCCATCAACTCCATGTTTGAGTGGTACAGGAACTCGAGGGTATGTTTTGTCCACCTTACCGACTTCGCGGCACCTGACTCAACCAAACCTTCTCCCGATCTTCAAAAGCAGCTCGCCCAATGCAGGTGGTTCATGAGAGGCTGGACTCTTGCAAGCTGATATGCCCGTCGAACATCGACTTCTTTGATAATTCGTGGGCTCTGATAGGCACCAAGATGTCATTAGAGTCCGAGCTGTCTTACATCACTGGTGTGGACTCCGAAGTGCTGCGACAATGCAATCATATCTTCAGAGTACCGGTTGGAAAGAGAATGTCATATGCCGCACACCGGGTGACAACGCGTGGCGATGACATGGCCTACTGCCTTCTTGGTATCTTCTAGATGCATATGCCACTTCTATACAGCGAAGGCGCAGCAGCCGCATTCTTACGCCTCCAGGAGCAAATTGTCGTTCAGAGGACCGGAGACCTTTCCATATTTGCCTGGAATATCGGTCCTGACGACAAAGAGGCGATATTGGGTGCATTCGCAGGATCTCCTTCAATGTTCAGAGACTGTAAATATGTCAGGGCCCCAGTCGAAGCGAAAAATGGCCAAGTCTCGGTGTCCGGAAGCGCGCTGGAGCTGACCACCCCAGCTTACAACACACCTTCTGCTGAAGGAGCCTTTGGAGCATGGTGGGCCGAAGACATACATCTCGACCTCAACCTCATTGAATGCAGCCAGCGAACAGGCGACAGGCCTCTCTGGGTTACCGTACCCATGCGAAGAGCCAAAGATGCCCGTAACTTTCAAAGATCGGATTGTAGGACATTCGAGTATTACCCTACGCGGTCATGGCTTCACACCATGAAGGAACTAAAAAATAAGATATACCTGCGTAAGACTGCACGGGACCCGGAGTTCTCGATGGGTC
>Ga0209127_100617_pt1 | contig 12283 bp, 12 predicted proteins | sample LakSupMetagenome_FD_187469 | JGI IMG/M metagenome (GOLD analysis project Ga0209127, IMG submission 187469) | Freshwater microbial communities from Lake Superior, Canada - Sta WM archaea (SPAdes) (version 2) | ecosystem: Environmental > Aquatic > Freshwater > Lake | place: Lake Superior, Canada...
ATTGGATGACGGCCCTATCAATCAAGACTTGTGTGAAGTGCGGTACGTACTATTCACAAGGGTTTCACCGACTGCCGGCAAACCTTCGACTTGGCGAACGTCGGGTCCATGATGACTGTCTCTTCGAGGTGTCGGTGAAGATGCACGGCTATGCATACAAACTCCATACCATGAGCTAAACTACACTATGCAACAGGGTCTTGACCGCAACTTGTCTCCGACATCAAGAACCTCTCCAGGGTCGACGAGAACCCGTTATGGCAGTATCGACCCATTGTATCCCTACTCCAGCTCGCATTCATCAGCAAAATGTCCACTGGTATGGTTGGCCACGGGGTTCTACTGCCGTGCCCAGCAATTGTGGTTGCCATCAAGGCAGGTTCTGCCGTCAGAGAATCAGGGCTTGCCAAAGGACGATTCTGGTAATGCCGGTGGCCCGGCGCACAGCCGGACGCGCGTGGTATGCCCGCGAATATCATTACCCTGTCGCAGTCAAACCAACGGGCTAGGATCATTGTCACGGACGTAATACTTCTCGCGTGACAGACGGACAGCTTGTCTGCAGCTTGACTGTTCTTTGGCCTCACCGCCCATCTCTTGTGCGTGAGGACTACCTAATGCGACATACGGCGGGACTCGTGAGAGTCAATTGTGACGATGTCGGGAGACTTGCGACTCTAGCGAGCTCCAGAGAACCGCCTGCCACAAGTCCGGAAGATGCTTTGGGCTTTCTAAGCTTTCAGTTGTGCCAGTTCCACTGCACAATGCCACTTCAGCCACACATCAGTGTCATGGGCTGTCAAGTGACAGGATTGCTTTCACATGCTGCGATGCATGTCCAACTCGAAAGCATCCATAATGTTGAAATGTGTCTCGTTTTGTCTCAAGTCTGGAGTAGTGCTCTAGGTTTGCTGAAACGCGACGACATCGCGGAGTAGTCTCAAACACCGTTTCCTGGGTTTCTGGTCCCTCTTCTAGAAACCTTCTTTTCAGCCTGGTCGCCGCCGATACTACCTTCCTCTTTTTGCTATCAAGCTTCTATCATATACCGAACCGGGGGCAAAATCCATGCGCCGCTTTAATCGATTGCAGAAAGTGGCACATCGGCAGTACGACGGACAGATTGTTCTAGAGGCGACGCCGACGAAAGCAATATGCCGTCGATCATGAAGCTTCTGAGGGCGTCCTTTCGCCGCTCTAACAGCCGTGGAACATCTAAGTAGCTCCCGGCACCAGATGGGCTTGGTGTACCGAGCATCCGCAAAGGTGGTCCAGATGGCTGTGCGTTGTTCCGCTCATGTGCTTGAGGCACGCTGAAGGAGACGGCTATGGCTCGAATAAGAAGGGGAGACCACAGTGAGCTCGCAGCAAGATCTGGGATACGGGCGTGGTAAGGGACTCGGGGCAGGAGGCCTCGGCGCTGACAAGCATGTCAACCCTGAGCGGCATGCAATGAGGGCACTACAACCGCTGCTCCGATAGCCGTCGTCCGACGAAGCTCGACGTGTCTTGTTTATGCTGCTTCTGAAAGGAGGTCGGTGTCATAAACGAAACCACAGGACAGCAGCATGATACTAGTTCAGACTTCCTCCTGGTTATGCTAGCGACTGCAGTAATACTCAACTGATGGACAGAAGCCCTGAACTGGTGTGCCCAACACCAGCTTTGTGTGAATTATTCGAGTAACAGGTGCCAGGTAAGCACCGAGTGCCTTGATTAACTCTTGCTCTATTTGAAGGTACTCACTTGAAGGCACTTTTGGTGATGCGGTCTCTCGAGTCTGCGGTGGGACATGTCGCCGACCAGAGCGTCTTGGGTACGTTCGGTATACAGGGGAAATCATAGGGCTGCTGGGCATCTCCCGAGAGAGCGCGACGTCCAGTATAACAGCACTCACCCTTTTCGACCACCGTGTTAATGTTTTCATGGAACTTGTCGAGGAGTGACGGATGGGATGCCTTTGAGAGGTTATGCTAGCCGGCACCGTCGCTGCAGGCTTATCAGGGAGTGCTGAAGGGGATTCTCAAGGTGACGGAAAGATACACGTACAGCATCATCCTGAGATCGGATATCATGGACCCCTGTGCTGTTAGTTCGGTGAAGGGGACGTTACTTCGTAGAAGGTAGAACCCCCACGAGCAGACAGCCACCTGCCGTCAGAGGCTTGATGACCTGTCCCATATGCCGCCGCAGAACCCCCCAAGTCCCAGGGGGACAGTTCTGTGGGGGTCTTCGTCGTTCGATCATAGAGGACCCTCTGGAAGCTGAACAGGGTCCCAGTTCCAGGGAACAGGAACAGGGACCGCAGGGCCGAAACATTTGGTTCTCCTTAGATGGCGCAGTTCGTTTCACAGTGACCTGGTTCGCGGATAAGTAAAAAAGTGTCATACGCAACGTTTGTGGGAGGGGGGCCCGTGGCGCTGGGCCCTCGAGGGGCAAGGAGGCTGACGTGAAGATCTGGGAGTCGTGGAGTTTTGGCCCAGAAACAGAGGTCTTGTCCAGACGTCAAGGATAGATCTAACTCCTTCTGTTTTCGTCGAGATGGTATTTGGAGTGGATATCGGCACTACACACACATAACAGGACGAGAAATGAGAGATATCTTGACCACCCTTGGCATCACACTTCGGCTGTCGAAAGGCCCCCACCTCGACTTGGACGTGTGCCCCTGAACGCCACAACAAGTTATAGCTAGAGGCTATCGAGATTGGCAGCGGTCGCGGCTGAAGGTGGTGTAACACGAGATGTCGTCGCACGGCAGGTGGTTGTTCGTGTTCATCTTGTGTTGCCGGTTAGTTTTTATATATTTATTTACTCCAACAGTGTCGTCGCCGCCGTTTTGTTCACGTTGTCTCAAGGTAAGGTAGGTAGGTACGCAATGCCTCTCAGTGTATAAGGGGGTATTGCGACAACCATGCGTGCAAGGATCTATCATCCCAGGGTCTTTCAAAGTTCCGAAGGAAGGAAAGGAGAAAGTTCTAGCGCGGGGCTTGGAGGTTGTTGCTTGCAGGGATTGAGAGACATTCCGAGTTTCCGACATTGCAGATTCGACTCTGCGGCAGTCGTGGGATCGATAGCCGCGGGGGCTACACATAGCTGCCGACACTGAGTGAGGAGCAGACTCGCTCATGATGGCGAGGGTTGCATATAGTAGGTGGTATCTACGAGCATCATCTAGGGACGGACGTTTACGACTCTACCTCGGCGAGGCAGGCGCGAACCTTTCCTGGGGGCGAGGCCATCCGCATCAGTTCTTGTCGGCTTTAAGCCGCCGATTTGAGGGGTTCGCCTTGGCGCCGCTCTGGAGGATGCCCCTCATTCGAGTGGCTTATGCGATGAACCTTGCTCGAGCAGAAGCCCATCGCTCCTGACGCTCAATGGTCATCTAGGTAATGCAGCGACGACCGTGCTAGTACTAGTGCTAGCGAGAGATCAATCAGAAGAAGCGGCGCGGCTTCCCAGGTCTTGAGCTGGGTACCTTAGTCCAGCATTTAGAAAATTCATGTGTATGGTGCGGATGTTGGGCCGGATTGGAGCGACTTTGAGGTCCCTACCTCATTTCTAGCCTAATAACGGTCTCGCAGGGCTCCCAGAACATACCTGGACGAGACGTCAACTCGCTCGGCAAAGCACGTCCTACTGTCTCCTACATAGCCGGTACTTCGCTTCGTACATGCAGCAGAAACCCGTCGCACGGTTATGGACTTGATCCATGTGTGAGGTTGGCCCGGACGGGGCGAGACCTGGATTCTTGGGAAGCCCATGATCCGTGCATGTCCGAGGTCTGCTTCCGCCATTCTGCATCACCTTTCGCTCGCCTTGCAGCTGGCTTGCAGGATAGCGGATGGTTTTCATGTACCTTAGGTATGCACCGGGCTGGGGTTCTGAAGGCCGACGGTACTTGTCTGATGGCTGCGTCGAGTAACGTTCATTTTGTGGATGATCTACCACCAGTGGTGGTAGGTACATACGTTGGCATGTAGTACTTGTCCTTTGCCAAAGAGGTGTGAGTAACTTCCTAGACTTAGACTCCATTGCCCTCGTGGGGAAGCGATCGATTGCCAAAGCCCTCCCGAAGCTGTCCAAAGTGCCTTACACCTGCCCAGGATTCACAGAGTACTCTCTCTGTCAACTTGCATACAAAATACAAGCTGTTCTGGTCGTCTGCCGAGTTTCATTCAAGATCGTAAGCCCTGGGCAGCTCGTCAAGGGGACTTTGGTTAGGGGCCTTGGGGGTCTCCTAAGTCGCTGCGGGAGGAGGTCTCTTCTAAGTGGACCACCTAAGCTCGAGTTGAGGTCCGAGTCTGTCTCTTCTGCCCGATCCACGACATCAGCTCCATGTCAACGTTGGTCTATCCGGCCCAGTTCACGTCGTTGGTCTTGTTGTCCGGGCTGTACGTGAACTTCTTTCAGCTAGACTACCTTGGCTAAAGAGATATCTCTAGGCGTGCACACGTGATGTACATGTACATTAATCTCTGATATCACGGACCTCGCTGTGAGTGGGTGTCGACCATTTTGTGTGCGCTTGGATGACCCCCTGCAAGCCCAAGCGCGAGCCAACAGGAGGCTCTGGCGCTGCCCCAGCTTTCAGAGAAAGACAACTGAGATGCTGTCGTCTCTCGCTCACCGAGAGGGTCCCCCCGCTTCTGCCTCCTAAATAACCTTAGGGGAAAAACCAATACAACAACCAACCGTCCGTCCGTCACAACAGTGTCTCCTTCCTTCCTCCGTCACATGGTTCTTGGTCGACTGTTGGATGCCCCAAGACTTTCGGCGAGAGGAAAGAGATCGTGTGCTAGACGACTCTGAGTCTGCAGCGGTGTCGGTACACAACAGACGAGGACGAGAAGAGAGAGGTTCGCACTTTTTGTTCCACGATTCCACCCTGAGACTGAGGGAGAGGTGCGGCCCCTTGATCACTTCTCAAATCCATCCTTGGGAGGTATTCGACCTGTTGGAAATTCAATCTCGACGAATTGGACCACGACATCTCGCCATTTCCCTACCCGCCCAGACGCCAGGTCGTCCAACCACTCACACGGCCCATTTCGACCCTATTCTCCAGCGTCAACCTTCTAGCGCCCTTTTTTAACGCAGTGCCACCACCAAGACCGACCGACCAGCCAAGTGCGTGGCCTTCCTGCAACGGCCAATTGACGAACACGAAAGAGGCGCATTCCGTTCGCAACAAACAATCCGATACCTCTTGTGTCTAGTCAACAGCGCAACGGAAACCAAGGTCGCCAATTGATGGGCTAGTAAGGCTGACCTTTGGCTGAGCCATGATCTAGTGCTAGACTTCCTGGTCTTCTCCCCCCCCCTCTCCTCATCGACGACGCATCAACCGAATACCCTCGGCGCTCGACAATGCTCATGACGCAGACCGCTGTGTCGGCACTTGTTACCCAGGGTCAAAACAACTCGAGCAAGTCGTACAACTCAAACTCCACGAGGCCTGCAGCCGGCGCCTCCTCTGCCGCCACACCAGCAGCTGACCGCCGCCTCGCTTCTTCGTCAGCACAGTCTCACCTTCCAAGATCCGGCGACCAGGCTTTCTTGGATGACTCCAGCGCCAGTCGCAACAACCCCTCCTACCGATCATACGTCGACGCGCAAGCACAGGCACAGCCCTTCACCCTCCAGTACTCTCCCGACCGCACAAACACACGAACACGCGCTTCAACCCTCATGAACGGCATCGTGGGCTCGGCGCCACCTGGTGCCATGTACGTGAGGGCGCTCTACGACTACGAGGCGGACGACAGGACAAGTCTCAGCTTCCACGAGGGCGACATCATCCAGGTCATAACCCAGCTCGAGAGCGGATGGTGGGATGGCGTCATCAACGGTGTCCGAGGCTGGTTCCCGAGCAACTACTGCCAGATCATCAGCAGCCCCGACGAGCTTCCCGGATCCGAGCAGAATCTCCCACCCGAGCAACAAGAAGATGAGGTCGACGACGGCGATGTCTATGAGGAAGAATTTGACGAAGATGGCGATTCCGACCATGACGACTTCGCCTCGTTGCCGCTACAAGAGCCGGAAGGCGACAAGTCGCGGGCCGATTTCTGGATACCGCAGGCCACAGCGGACGGCCGGCTGTTCTACTATAATACCATGACTGGCGAGAGCAGCATGGAGCTGCCGCTGGAATCACCATCGTCAGTGACCGAAACGGGGCCTAGGGATCGTATGAACGCCAACATGCCGGACAAGACAAGGCCGCCTCCAGAAATGATGATGGCTAGGGGCTTGATGCAGGACGAAGGAGACGAGTCTGACACCAACTCGGCATCTGAACTAGAAGGCGAATCTATCATGCTTCGCGGTTCACTTGTAAGTTCCTCGCGCGGAGTGTCAGCCCATGACCCTGTAACTGACTCCATGCTTACCCTCCTCGTCAGGCCCGGACACGGCGTTCTTACGCCAACGACGGTATATCTCCTGCTGTATCCATGGACTCTATCAACGGACAGTCCGCAATCAGGAACGGCCGCTCCGACACCCTTCAAAGCGCCGCATTTGGCCAGACACCAGGAGCGACAGCCACCTCGTTCAACATACCGTTTAATAACCCAAACCTCCAGCCAAGCACCGTCATTCCCCGCTCATTCTTCGATGATGGCAGCACCCAGCCTCTAACCTGGAGCCGCTTGGTAACCAACATGAAGAGGGCTATCGACCGCTACCGCGATGCCATCACCCAAGGTAGCCGTTCGGATTACGTCGCCCGAGCAGAGGACATCTCCGACCACCTCCGCCTTCTTCTCGCCGCTGGTTCCGGAACCACGGACAACCACTCGGGACAGCCCTCGATCATCTCGAGCAACAAAGCCTTGTATCCGCATTTCAGGGACATGATGTCCAAGTTTTCCAAGCTCGTCATCTCGTCGCACATCGCTGCCGCCGACTTCCCAAATGCCGAGTCGGCGCAAAAGTGCCTTCAAGAAGCAGATGGTGTGCTGCTAGGCGTCTACAGCTATGTTGAGGTTGCCAGACAGCAACGAGGGGAGGAGATACCCCGACTATTCCCCGGATTCGTTATTGGCAGTCACGTCGGTGGCAGTTGGCAGAACAACGGCCTGGGACCTCGCGATCCCGTAACGGCGAACTTCCTGGATGACGAAGAGGGAGTGGCCGAGCCTACAGCAATGCTGGATGGAAAGCTCCTCGAGAGGATCGACGAGCTGAAGCGCATGCTTGTGGCAAGCATCCGGGAACTGGACAAGAACCTGGTGATTTCGGACAAGATCATAACGCCGTACAGACATGAGCTGCTCGGCAACAACGTCTGTCAAAGTGGTGGAAAGGTCCTGGAGATGTTCAAGCCGTGGATTGCAACGATTGAGTCTATCGACTTGTCCCCTCTTGGTAACAGTGTGCAGACTCCCCAGCTGTCCGACTTCAGCGTCACAAAGCAGAGCCTCTACGACAATGTCTCGGACCTCCTATTAGGCTGCCAGGCTGTTGCGGGACCTATCGCCGACGAGTGGGCTGAGGTCCGCGGCCACGCGTTGGAAGAGAGGCTGGAGTATGTTCGACAGTGTGCCAGGGCGCTAGAGGCCAACTCTTCCCACATCAGCTACTCCCTACAACTTCTGTCCGAGTCGGAGCCTATGAATGCCCAACAGCAGGTGTTCCAGCAGCTGCAACAACAGAAACAGACGCAAATGCAAATGCCAAGAAGCCAACAACAACTCCAACAGCAACAGCCCGAACCGATCCTGCGAGAAGACCGTGAACCGCTGCGAAGGGTCGATACCGTGCCATACGAGAGGACCCACCAGCGAACCGAATCAAGGGGCATCATGCGACCTGGTCTCATTGGTTCACAGTCGTTCACCGAGGGCGAGGGAATGACGCGGAATTACACCAAGGGCGACCCAGCGAAGCTCGCCAAGATTTTCGGTACGAGCAATATCCCAGGCATGGCTCCTCCACAGCTCGGCCCGACACCCCTGCCAGTGGAAGAAAAGCCTTACCTGCGGCTGGACTACGAACAGGAACTTTCGTGGGATCTCAAGGTGCAGCCGCCAACTGTCAAGGGTGGCTCTCTGCTCGCATTGGTCGAACAGCTTACACGGCACGACAAGTCGGACTTCAACTTCAACAACACCTTCCTGCTGACCTACCGGTCCTTTACCACGGCACGTGAGTTGTTTGAGCTCCTTGTCAGGAGGTTCAACATACAGCCACCCGAAGGTCTGACGCAAGCCGAGTATGAGGAGTGGAGGGAGCAGAAGCAGAAGCTCATCCGCGTCAGGGTTGTCAACAATCTCAGGACATGGCTTGACCAGTACTGGATGGAGGATCAGAGCGAGGAGACCAGGGTGCTGATCCGGGACATTTACAACTTCGCGAGGGAGACGGTCAAGTCGACAGAGACGTCGGGTGCAACTCCCTTGATCGCCGTCATCGACCAGCGGATGAGCGGCAAGGAAGTCGGGAGACGGATGATCCAGACGGTCAACCAGAATGCCCCGGCTCCCATCATGCCTCGCAACATGAAGAAGCTCAAGTTCCTGGACATTGACGTGGTCGAGTTCGCCCGCCAGCTGACAATCATCGAGTCCCGTCTGTACGGAAGGATCAAGCTCACCGAGTGCCTCAACAAGACATGGCAGAAGAAGGTGGCCGACGGAGAACCCGAACCGGCCCCCAATGTCAAGTCCCTCATTCTGCATTCTAACCAAATGACGAACTGGGTGGCCGAGATGATCCTGGCGCAGACTGATGTGCGGAAGAGAGTCGTGGTTATCAAGCACTTTGTTGCCGTTGCCGACGTGAGTTCATGCCTCGTCGTCTCCTGTCATGGAGACAATGCTAACACGAGAGAACAGAAATGCCGGTCATTGAACAACTTCTCCACGTTAACATCCATCATATCAGCACTCGGGACGGCCCCCATTGCCCGTCTGAAGAGGACGTGGGACCAGGTGCCTGCGCGAGTCCACTCTACCCTGGAGAACATGAGGACGTTGATGGCCAGCACCAAGAACTTTGGAGAATACCGAGACGCACTCCATGCCGCGAACCCGCCTTGCATCCCTTTCTTCGGTGAGTTCTACGACTGTAGCTGTTGAGGTAGTGTGTTTTCTGACCACATGGCTGTATCCTGCAGGTGTGTACTTGACGGACCTCACCTTCATTGAGGATGGCATCCCGTCGGTCATCAAGAAGACCAACATGATCAACTTCGCCAAGCGGGCAAAGACGGCCGAGGTGATCAGGGACATCCAGCAGTACCAGAACGTGGCGTACTCGCTGCAGCCGGTGCCTGAACTGCAGGACTACATTCTGAGTAACATGCAAGCCGCGGGCGACGTGCACGAGATGTACGACAAGAGCTTGCAGATAGAGCCACGCGAGCGCGAGGACGAAAAGATCGTAAGGTACGTTAGCGGGTTCTCGACTAGGAGTGTCTTCAGCTGAGGGGAGGTCTACTCTCTTGGCTGCAACCCCCTATGACGTGGATGAAGAAGTGGCTTCAATGCCGCAGCCACCACTATATTTCCTTTGATATCTTATCACCACAGAGACACACACACACACACACACACACACACGTACCAGAGGGTCCATTAACTTACATGGCTTCGCGCGTGATGCAGGGTCCTGGCCGAGTCCGGCTTCCTATAAGCCACTATTCCGCGGTGCACCAAACCTCCCTCGGCGCCACCCGGTTGCGAGATCCCTGCGTTCAGCTTAATATTTTAAGAGTTTAGTGCCGGGCACTTGTTTGTCGGGCTGCAGCTACCCAGCGAGACAAACTGACAAACCTTGGGGCGGATCGACGAATCAGCGGGACCAGTCACAAAAAAAAGGCATCATGATCAGGGTTGACGACTCGTTATTCAACCCGCAGCTGCGAGTTTGAGACGCATCTCCAGTCCCTTGGGAGGAACCGGCTGTTTGGAGACTGCACGGCGGGTGCTTGTTGGATGACGCCTGTTGGTTGTTGGGCGATAAGCACCTTTGCTGCCGGATTTTGGGCGTTGGCGATTGGCAGGGTGGCAGCGGTTGGTTCCGACCAAGGGAGCTAGGAATGACCGGGATGGTCAACGGTCGAAGATGTGCGTTCCGGTCGGTCCGAGATTCATCGATTCACCCCAACCAATACCCGGAATGCCCTCGGGATCAGGATTGCGAATTGCGAGGCGGACAGGCCGCTCTTTCGTGTGTGGTTCACAACTGGCAGTCACGATTATCGCTTCGGAGCATTTGAGATGATCTGGCTCATCGGGTGCTCTCGTGGCGTTGCCACACGCTTTTCGACCATCTCGGCGCGAGGGAAAACGCTAGTTTATCTCGATAATTCCGTCTTCGATTCGCTGCTTATATATTCGAAGCCCCAATCTTCAGTTCACTCGTTTGTCCGACGCATCCGGATAGTCCGGCGATGTAAGGGATAACGAGGCATCTGATCTTTCCTCACTTCAGTCTGGCTCGGGTACGGTTTTCATGCTTGCATGGGGCTAAAGGGCGGCCTGTTGCTATCTACGTCTAGATATAAAAGCCACCTCTGGTTGAAGAGGGTGGCGTCGGCCACGAGCGCTACGCATTTCTTTGTATATACTCGCGGATATCTCAATGAACCTGCCTCTAGCTCGATTTCGACAAACTGAGGATTGGAAGGAACCTTTGGACGTCGGTGTGATTCGTGCTCTTTATCATGGGCGATGTTGTCTCTTGATCAAACATGCCAAGGAGGGTGACAAACGTCGAGCAAACATGCCTCATCACTCTTTGTATGAGTCCGCTACTGGTGGGATAGCACAATGGGAGCCAATTATGTCGAAGGCTGCTCCTTACCTGGATCATGAAAACACGAAGGACAATGAAGACTCACTAGAGTCAAGCACCTACGGACCGCTGTGTATTTGGGCCTGCTGGCTGCTTCTGTCATGGACCGAGCACTTCAGCTGCCGCTCCCTATCATTTCCCAGATCAATTCCACAGACCGAGGCAACCTCAATGACCTCCAGACATCAGGACGAAACGCTAAAGAGCGGAGAGGCCCGTCTTCTCCATTAGTGCGTCGAAACCTGGGGTCTGGTCGCTGAAGACGTGCGTGTGAGCAGACTGGAGCAGGGTACGAGAGACGTGCTGTGATGCGGATCATCGATTCGGCCCCGCGGTCGATATCAGAGAAACTTTCAACTGAGCCTCGGTCCGTCCACCCAACTTTCCATTCGCGTTGTCGGTGTCTCGCAATGGCTTGCTGTGACTCTAGAGCGTCAGATGGACAGGCGACGTCAAGACCGCACCAGAAGTCCCAGGAAACGCGAGAAGGGCCGATTGGGGCTATTGAGCCTGAAGAGCGATCGTCTCTGCTGTTGCGCCCTCGCCTATTCTTCTCGGCATCAACTCGGTTATGCAGCCTCATACGTCGACGGAAGTCCGGGGTACATGATGCTGCAAGGGTTGCGACCTCCCGCCCACGAGACGTGGAAGCGAGAAAAGGCCGCGTCCCGTCACGAGGCTAAGTTACAATATGCTTTCTCAGACGTGGGACTGTCCTCCTCGATCCAGTGGTTTTAGCCATACAATCATAGTGCCCTGATTCATATACTCGTGATGCCCGGTGTCTATGTACACGATGCGTGCCTTGCAGTTGATCGGACTGCCAGTGTCATCCGGCTGACCAAACCAGATATCGAGCTTGTGCGAGCTCACCTAGGATAGGTATCAGCCACTTAGGCCTAGGGTCTCCTTCATCTTTCTCGTCTTCTTTCCCCTGCTCCCGTACAATCACACCACACTTCAAGCAAGGTACGTATACGAGCCGCCCTCGCGCTCGAGGTAATCCTTCTCGATCAGCCTGTCTCTCGTTAGCACGTTTGCCCCCGTATTCGAACCTTAGACCTGTCATGGAAGGGGGGGAAAACTCACTTCTCGATGTTCTTCTTTATTTCGGCCGGATCCACGGCGCCCCTGACGACGGTCTGCTCGATGACCTCGGCCACCAGCTGCGCGTGCGTCATGGTCTTGCGGCTCTTCATGATGCGCACGATGGCCGCCTGTGTCTCGAACTGCCTGTCGGCCGCGACCCGCTGGTGCGTCTCCTGGTTCTCCTCTTTCGTCTCCTTGAGCTGGATCTGGTTGATCTTGACGCGGTACTTCGGGTCCGCGAACGCCCTGTTCACGGTGAAGGTGTCGGTGGGCCTCACGTCGCGGCCCTTGGGCGCCTTGGCGAGGACGCGCGTCTTGCCGCACGCGAGGGACTGCAGGGTGCGGTCGAGGTCCGGCCCCGCCAGCCCCGTAGCGTGGCTGATCTGCT
>Ga0209127_100618_pt1 | contig 12277 bp, 4 predicted proteins | sample LakSupMetagenome_FD_187469 | JGI IMG/M metagenome (GOLD analysis project Ga0209127, IMG submission 187469) | Freshwater microbial communities from Lake Superior, Canada - Sta WM archaea (SPAdes) (version 2) | ecosystem: Environmental > Aquatic > Freshwater > Lake | place: Lake Superior, Canada...
GGAATGCTGCATCGCGGCTTGGAGCTGGTGGTGGTGAGGAAGGAGGAACTAAGCGAATGGACGGCGTATACAGCCCGTGGTGGAGGAGGATCTGACGGCGGCGATTACTTGCACATTGCCTCTTGGTTCGTCTTTTCGTGATTTGTCGGATCAAGAGCAGCGCATCGAGGTGAAGACGACAAACCCTCGGTGGGGGGGTTCAAGGTCCGTTGTTTCGAGACTTGTGGGACATGAAGATCGAATTCAACGAGCGTCTGTTCGACTCCAGTTGAAATTACGAATCCGGTCGTTTGTTCCTTGCTTTGACAAGTTGACGACCAAAGTGGAAACATCGTGTTTCATTCTCGATGGCGATTGGAAGCCAAGCAACTAACGCCACACGGCGGCGGGTTCCGCCCCGGAGATCAACCGCACCTGGGCATCCCACGTCGCGTGCACGGATCTTTCAGCCTCAGACTGCCCAGGCTCCATCTTTTTTTGGAGCCTCTTGTGAAGCTTTCCGGGACGGAATGCAAAGGACGACCTCACTCCGTCGCCCTCTTACCACGCCCGTCCACGCCGGAAGTCCGCATCACCGCCATTACGCGCATATTCGCCCGGCCTACCCATTTCTCGGCATCTTGAAAGACCGCATCCACTAGCCACACAGGTGCGAGCGAGGGCAGCTTAGTCTGCCATACGCGGTTCATCATGGCGGCAACCAAGATGACCAAGAACCAGATGCGGCGCTTGAAGAAGAAGGAACAGAAGAAGACACAGACAGAGGTATGCACACATAATCTCTGCGAGCATCGCCGTGTCAACCGACTAACCCATCAGTTGCAGCCAGCGCCATCTGAAGAGAAGGACGTTCCGGTCGAGCCTATACAGAATGGACACGTCGCCGAGGATAGGGGACCCTTCGAGGAGGCCCTGAACGACACCGAAGTCAAGAAGGAACCGGGCACAGAGGGCAAGACCGAGCCAGACGGGCCGGCGCCCGAGTTCATCCCCCTCGACGAGAACGAAGACGAAGACCCGACATTCACCATGTACAAGGACATACTCAAGAAGTTCGGCATGAGCATGGAGGACGAGGACATCACGAAGGAGGCCAACGCCGGAAACAGGGGCGACGTGTTCTTCAACGACGACGACCAGATCCCAGACGAGGAGGAGGAAGCCGACGAAGAGACCAAGCTCTCGAAGAAGAAGAGGAAGAAGCTGAACAAGCTCTCCATCGCGGAGCTCAAGGCCCTGGTGAAGAACCCGGAGGTGGTGGAGTGGAACGACGTGTCGTCATCAGATCCGCGTCTGCTGGTGCAGATCAAGGCACAGCGGAACATCGTCCCGGTACCGGGGCACTGGTCGCTGAAGAGGGAGTACCTCTCGAGCAAGAGGGGCATCGAAAAGCCGCCCTTCAAGCTCCCCAAGTTCATCGCCGAGACGGGCATCACAGAGATGAGAGACGCGGTGCTCGAGAAGCAGGCGGAGCAGAGCCTGAAGCAGAAACAGCGCGAGCGCGTCCAGCCGAAAATGGGCAAGCTCGACATCGACTACTCCAAGCTCTACGACGCCTTCTTCCGCTTCCAGACGAAGCCCGACCTCACCCGGTTCGGCGACGTCTACCACGAGGGCAAGGAGTGGGAGGCGGACTACCGCGTCTTCAAGCCCGGCGAGCTCAGCGACGCGCTTAAGGAGGCGCTCGGCATGCAGCCCGGCTTCCCCCCGCCATGGCTGCTGCAGCAGCAGCGCCTCGGCCCGCCGCCATCGTATCCGACCCTCAAGATCCCGGGCCTCAACGCCCCCTTACCGCCGGGCGCGAGCTGGGGCTTCACGGCCGGTCAGTGGGGCAAGCCGCCGCTCGACGAGTACAACCGGCCCCTCTACGGAGGCGACATCTTCGGCATCCTGGGCGCGCCAGGGGCACAGCCGGGCCAGCCGGGCTTCCAAACCGCGGCACCACCCCAACAACAACAACAACAACAACAACCACTCCAACAACAGGCCTTCCCGACAGGCGAGCCTGTCGAGCGCACCCTATGGGGCGAACTGCAACCACCGGCCGAAGAGTCGGAGGAAGAAGAGGAATCAGACGAGGAGGAAGAGGAAGAAGACGAAGACAACCCGCCAGCAACCGCCGCCGCCGGAGGACTGGAAATCCCCAGCGGCCTCGAGACGCCTGCCGGCGGCTACGCCAGCACGGTGCGCACCGACCTCCCGTCGGGCGTCGAGACGGCCATGGCGGGCGAGCTGGACCTCCGCAAGACCTCCCGGCAGCGGGCCGGGTACGAGACCGAGGAGGCCGGTGGCCCGCCGAGGTCGGCGTACACGGTCGTGCCCGAGCGGCAGGGCAGGGTGGAGGGCTTCTTCGGGTCGGACCGGACGTACGACCTGTCCCGGCAGCCGGTCCTGGGTCAGGGCGACGAAGAGGCGGGCCGGAAGAGGAAGAAGCCCGGGGACGTGGACGTGGCGCTCGACCCGGACGCGCTGGCGAGCGGGGAGGGGCTGAGCAGGGAGGAGCTGAGGAGGAGGTACGAGGCCGGCAGGAAGGAGGAGGGCCCCGGGGCGCAGTGGGCGAAGAGTGCGGAGTATGACGATGGTCTGGTCGATATGATTGCGCATGAGAGCCGGAAGAGGCAGAAGAGGGAGGAGGGGAGGAGGGAGGAGAAGAAGAAGGAGCCTAAGTACAGGTTTTAGACTGCTTTGACACGGGGGGCTTCATGTACGAAGATGGGTTGATGGTGGCTTATAGGTTGTATCTGTAGTATTGGGATGGTTGGCACAGCAGCCGTTAATCGAACAGAGCTGGCGAGCCATGATGACATTGCTAGGTTTGTCTTGTCGGTCTAAGTTGGGTGTTTGAACTAGGCATTCAAGATTTCATGCCCAGCGGTGTTGAGTACTCTGTTGAATCTGGCCCGGTCCAGCTCCGAGGCTGTGTCGCTTTAGTATGGCAGGACTTCGTCTTGAAATAAGGGGCTCTGCAATGTCTCGAGTGAAGGGCTATCTGGACCACATTATGAGACAACTGTTTGGGCGCCCGTGTCTCGTCAGGGGCAAGGTAAACCTCGTCATCGTCCCAGGCCAGCAAGGCTGACCTGCAGGGCGGAGGTTAGCAACGAACACTTACAAGGCTGAAGAACAGACGGTAGCCTTGCGCCTTGGAACGCATTGCGTGTCCAGTGAACGCAATTTATGTCATTTACCCCTGTTCCATTATGGTGACGAAACTTCTGCCATTTCCACCTTTGAAAACAGAAGTTCTTGGTCCTAACAAAACACCCATTTCACCAACTACCCAATATCGCTCCCTAGCCCACAATGCAACTGTAACGAACGCGCTATTGATTATGTCCGTCTCATGTCTCGTCTGAAGACTCCGAAGCTTATTACCTTACTTTCTCCGTCGTCCGATTCTACCCAACCCTTCTCCACCGCATACACCGTTCCGCCCGATGCTCGCAGCAATCAGCAACGTAGCACAGCCCTCCCGCGTGATCATTCGGAGTCACTCGCTCCCAGCTTTTGTACAAACCCTTCCCTCACCGCCACCTGCCGCTCTCTCCTGGACCTCCTCCGGTTCCCCTCCTAGAGACTTCCGTTTTCCTTCTTCGAACAAGAATTACACCTCCACGTGTCCCTCTTGTTCGTCTCAACCAGATTTTCCGTGGCGCAGTAATCATGCCACAGCGGTGCCTCACAGCCCTATAAGTCCTTTGTCAGCCATCATTATTCAAACAACAACCAGCTCAGCACCGTCGGATCACGACTCACTTCCCCACGACACTTGAGCCAGGCAGGCCCCCTCTCCACAAACTTCCCGCACTTCGCGCACCCCCTGGCAGTTTTCCCAGGCCGCGGTTTGTCGAGCTGTTGCTTTTCCTCGGGCTGGGCCTGCTTCTCAGCCTCCCGCTCCTGCCGCTCCCTCTCGACCCTCCGCTCGTTAGCCTCCTGGATCATCGCCGTCGCGGCGACGACGTGCTCGTCCTGGATGACGCCGCGGATCTGCAGGCAGGCCGTCTGCTTGCCGAACTCGATGCCGCGGTGCGGCTTCTCGACGATCCAGTCGGCCTTCTCCTTGGTGAAGGCTATGTAGTGGGGCGGCAGGAACAGCTCGGAGGACAGGTGGAGGGGTAGGAAGTAGGAGTCCCACATCTGCATGAATTCTATCTCTGCAGGTTCGAGGTCCGTGTAGTCGCCGAGGGTGTCGCGGTGCTTTTGGAGCAGCCAGCGCTCGTCTGCCACGTACCGGTCGAGCGTGGCGCCGGGCTCGAGGGGTGCTTTGCTGAGGGGGTGGTAGAGAGTCGTTTTGGTCTTGGGGACTGTTATTTTCCTTGGCTGCCCTCGGGGAACGAGGTCGTTGGGGTCGTTTGCCTGCGTCTTGTCAGCTACTGTTTCTGTTGAGTTTGTTTGGTTTGAGTGGAATCTTACCGGACGAGGCACAGCATCGGGCGCGGCTCTTGGGGCAATGGTGCGGTATGGATTGTTCTCCTTCCCATTCTCAGATCCCTGACGAGATGTGACCCAAGTCTCGTCCCCTTCCAGAATTGCTTGCGGGTCTAAAGGTCCGCGAGGGGGTCCCAGCTGATATTCCTCTGGCGCGAACACGAGACCGGGACGACCGAAGCTACGGCTCATACTTATCCTCATCGGATTCTTGTTGAATTCGAAGGCATATTCATGATGCGTGAGCTTGTAGTGAAGGCAGAGGAGATCGAAATCCGGATGAGACTTTGCGCACAACTGGCAGTTGAAGTCGTCCGCGCCTACGAGAAATTGGTCACGGTAAGTGTATGCGACTCCGCGATCGTCAGCAGACTCCCCAGCACCGTTTCTGGACTTCTGGTTCTGCCGCCTCCGGTGCTCCCGATGCTGCGCCTTGTCGCTTAGCAGCTTCAGGTTGTAGTTGATCTGCGGCCTCGGCCTCCGTCTTCGGCCCGGAGTGAGATCTCCCTCGGTCTGGTCGTCCACGTCTTCCATGACGTCGCCCTCGCCGTTGAGGAGATTGTCGTCGCCACCGTTGCTACCGTGCACCCCATTGACGCCATTCACATGGCCATTGACATTGTTCACACCATTGACGGCCGGAGTATCTAGATCCATCCGGTCGCCATCGGCAGAGCAAACGATGGAATGCCGGACGTCTCTGTCCAGGCGCTTCATTGTCTTGGCCGAGAGGACGGACGACCATCTCACATCAACGTCAAGCACATAGTCCGTAGGAAGTGCTTGACCTGGGCCCTTTGCAAGAGACACTGATACCGTCTTGCGTTGCGTCTGAAAGAGATCATGGATATCGGCACTCAAAATACACTTGCTTCGCGGCGTGTCCTCCGGTCCGTCCTGCCCCGCGTCGCCATAGATGAGAAAGTCGGGCGGCCAAGTACCATCTCCAGCAGGTTCCAGCCGAAGCCGAGCAGAGTAGCGGTCCGCGAGGGCGAAGACGCCGTCGTCATCGCGCGGCACGAGTATCTTGTCCTCCGGCACGTCGAATGGCTGCGGCAGATGAATGCGTACCATATTTGAAGGGCCGGCAGGGTTCTTGTACGTCCTGACGGTGCATATCTGACTGTCGACCAGTAGGTCGTGCTCCTCGCCGTCCGCTCCGTGGCCGTATATAGATATGCGGCACCGGACCTTGGCTTTGAATCCTTCATCGTTATGAGGATGCACAAGGCCGTTGAAGGGGTTACTTCGGAAACGTGATGTGTCCTTGTGTTGGATCCTCAACACATGGATACGGAGAACCTTTTCAGGCTGTCCATCGTCATCTGTGACCGCAACTGCCTCAAATGGTTCAAGCCCGATACCCGAGTCTGGAGAGTTCCTGGATACGCGGCGACGTTTAGAGGAGCGAGAATAATCATCCTCAGAATCCCTCTGGCGTATCCTTGACCCCATGGACGCAAGCCAATTTCGATGCAAAAATGTTGGGTTGCGGGCGAGTGTGGCGGCTATAGTGGTGGTGGTGGTGGTGGTGGTGGTGGCAACAGCGTCGGTGGCCATTGTGGAAAGAAGGGCAAGAATCAGGTTTTGAGGATGTCGTTGGTATTTCCAAAATATGGCACCCAACTTAGTAAATCATGTGGTGGAGGCAACAGCTTGTGTCTTTGAGAGCTTCTTTGTTTGTACAGCTGGTGAAACGTTAGAGAAAGGTTGATGCGGTCGCAGGTGAACCGCGTCGAAAGTAAATATCGACGGTTCATTTGCATGAGATGTGGCAGCAGCAGTCCATCAGGCCAAACAGTCCGTTGAATGGATGTCTTGTGACGATGGCAAGGAACTGTAGCGAGACGTGAAAGTGCAAGGCCAGACGAACCGTGAATTATCGCCGAATCGGTATGAAATTGACAACGAAAAAAGAGATCATTAATAGAACTCTAAGAAGACTGCAAATATGTAGGGACCGTGAAGAAAAAGATGATCCCATACCAAGACACGGGATAGTGGTGGCAGACACCGAGCGGGAAAGGGAGCAAAGACGCGTACCGAACCGAAACTGAGGAAATGAGATATCGCGATCTCCAGAATCCCAGAGTGTTCTTGGGCCTTGCCGACCTGCGACGGCTCTGAGCCAATGATGCGGCTTTAATCTGACTCGGAGTCGTTAGCGCAACTCCTCGCGGTAAGAGATTACTTGATGTTGGCTTGAGCAGGAGGCGTGCTTAGATGTCTCGCACTAACAGACATCGAGCCCCACGCCTTGTCATAAACAAGCAAGGGCTGAGAGAGCCAACTGTCGTCAGACAAGGGTAGGTCTCAGTGCAAAACCGCGTCTTTTTGCTGAATGATATGCGATAGAAGCGAAGCCCGGTCCGCAAGCTGTCGCAAGGTCCTCTTGGATTCTGTCTGTGGGCCCAGACGGTGAACTGAAAAATCGTCGAGCGTTGGCCTCTGCAAGGCTGGCTGACATCAGGGGAAGAGAGTCTAGGACGATGTTGGGTAATGTAAGTGGAAAATGTTGTAAAATACCTTATATCGTGACGGATCAAACGCGGCAGGCTGTCATGATCAAGGCTCGAATGACAGAGGACTTTGTGGTGGCCTCGCGGCTGCACCTGCCTCAATTGTCAAGACCTTTCGCCGGGATTGTGGCAAGGCGTGACGTCTCGAACGATCGAAGGTCCGGGAAGTCTCTGTTTGATTTTTGGAACCCCCGGGAAAAGGTTGGTGCTGGGTGTGTTTCAGGGTTTGAAAATCAGAAGAAGAACAAAAGGAAACTTCGCTAGCTGGAGAATTAAGTGTATTGGGCTGAATCCGGGTGCGTCGGGAAAGGTGAAAAGGTGAGCGATGAGGAAGAGAATCAAAATGCGAGATTGACAGTTTTGGAATGGAACCGATAATCTGGCGTGTGTTCAATGGGGTCAGCCTTCCCCATTGGATAATTCCGGGGTCGTTGCCGCGGCCCTGTACCCCCTTTTTGGATTTCGCAGCTCCCGCGACAGCTTCAACGAGGTAATCCAGATTTTGACTACCATCGGAGGAATTCCAGACGTGCAAGAATGCCGAGCAAGAGGTCCTCGTTGCATTAGGCATCGGAAACATCGGCGGCAGACTTCCACGGTTGTTTAGATTGCCAATGGGCGACGTTGCTGCCCCAAAACGTGTCTAGAAAATGAGGATGGCCAGAAATATCATGATACTGAATGTCACTAATTATCGCAGCATACAAGATCGCGTCTGGCGTTGGATGTCTGTCGATTTCGTAGACAACGACAAGTCGAATGTTGACTTACAAGGCTGTCGCTTGTGGGACTTGCCCCTCGTCCGCCGGGCAGGGGACGTCGCAAAATCAAACCATGAATTGTACTGTACATGGTAAGATCTTGGTATATAAGGAGATAAATTAAGCATGGTTTCGACTCCAACCATGGTGGTTGTGACTTGATTTGTGGCCCAGCTGGTTAGTGGTGGCCCAGTTCATTGCGAGGTTGCCATGGCAGGAAGACACCAGAATACACCGAAGATCCCGGTTAAAAGCGCGATCGATGGATCATGTCTCCTATGACTATGGCTTGATATTGATGATTCGAGAAAGCAAACGCGAGTGTGCCTGCTCAGGCTGTTTGTTGGTGCCTGCTGGCTCCTGCCTGCTGGCTCCTTGGAATCATAGACAGCAGACACACAGCCAACCAGCACAACTCCGTGGGGCAAGCCAGTCATCAGAAAACAGAGACTAATGCACTGTTGGAATGTTTATGAGAGTCATACTACTATGGATCAGTGATCATGGTTCAAACTCTGTACACAGTAGAGTCTTCCTATTCGTGGAGCAAGGTGCTGCCCGTTTTGCCAAGACATGGCGAGCACAGTTGAAGGGGCCCAGCCACAGTCGATGATATACCCAATGCTCTCTTCCTTGTGGGAACACATCCCTGGCGTCGCGATGACATATCTTGGGAGTTGCTAAGAAGCGCTATGGAATAAAGAAAGAATTGTCTACTTTCCATGGAGTGAAAGGCACGGCCAGTGACCAACACGGAGATCTGAACAGCCGAGGTCGTCTGAAAAAAAAACACCATAGCCACCTCACAAGATGTCTTCAAAGCATGTATTAACTGCCATGCCAGCCATAATAGCTAAATGTAGCCAGGCAGCGGTGGGGACTTTCCTCCATCGACTGCGTGGCAGGGCCATTACAGGAACAATAACAAAAAATCTGGGGGTCCTGTCCCCGAATCTGGTGGTTTGACTCGCGGAGTATTTGTGTCACCAGAACCTAGAGACGCGGCAAGAAGCTACAGACTCGCTTCTTACAGTCGCACGTTTATCTTTCTGGCTCCTTCAGAGGCCCTTCGTCTGCCCATGCTTTTACTAGGCCATATTAAAGACACTTACAGCATGGACCAGTGGATCATAGATTCACACATTGTTATTCGGGGCTTTGACGATCAACTATGAATAGGTGCCACTCCTCTTACCGGTGGGTGGAATTTCCTCCTGACCAGAGGCGGTGGAGAGTCACCCGTGATGCAACTCGGATCATAGTGCCCATATTCTCAGACAAAAGATAATATGGCTGTAGGAACCGCGGTATGCTTCAAGCTCGGCAGAAGTTTGTGGTGGGTTTGAAAGTTGATACCTGTCAACAACTTCAGCGCCCAGATATCGAATCACCTCATTCCATCAGACGAACAACGAACTGTCGACTGACGGATAGTATTCAGGAACATCTCGAAGTGAAAAACTATTACTTTATGGGTGCCTCTTCTTGCAGCCTAGAACAGTGATCGGTTGATCGTGTAGTTGATGTTCAAGGGTGCTTCAAGAGACTGCCCGGAATAGGAGGGGGGATGAAGAGATGTCAGGCCATTGAAAGCAACAAGATTTATCTTTCCGAGCTTGTTTCAGAGAAGAATCCATTTCAGGACCTTCGAGAACAAGTCCAGACCGGTGACCACTGCTCCCTCTAGGCCAGACGACGATTTATGGAAGCATATGTCGCTAAAAAGTGCAATGACCGTCCCATTGATAACGTCAAAGGCTTCAACACAGCTCAAAATGTCCCTATCCAAATGATCAGCCTTGAAGATTGATCTGTAACATAGGCCTCTGCCTCGAATCCCCGAGACAGCCTTGATTCCGTGAGTGTGCTCATCCAAGAAACCCGCGTTCAGTCTCGATGAGTGGCTCGAAAGTCTGGTTGTCACTGGTCGTAACCCCTTTTCTCAGACTCAGCGAGTACTGCCGACGGGGAGAAGACTGACCTGCTGTCCATGAAGAGTCTTGCTATCTAGTAAGGTATGTATCTTGAACTGGGATATGTGTACGGTCCAAAGGTTGGAAAGCGACAGTATCGAGGTAAAATACAGACTGGGGTCGGTGGGCTGCATTTCCATGCTGAGTTGCAGGGTGGACTCAGGAAGAAGTACACCTCGTCACGAGGTGTGGTGGCGTCGCGGGCAAGATGATGCTATGTCATCAGGGGTATTCAAAGTGCCTCTAAATTATCATGTCTTGCACATCTGAAATCACCCATGGTGAAGTTTTGAGAGAGGCAGAAATCCAACATGAGCCAACGGGTACCCATGGACGAATGGCTACTTTTGAACGTCCATGGATACTTGCCTTGCCGTGCCAGAGTCCACCTCCCGGTGGTTGTAAGTCCTCTTTTATGCCACAGAGAGTCTATGTCACAATATTCCTAAACCTTTACTGGGAGGTAGCTGTGAGTTTTGTTGAGTCAGACATATGTGGTGGTAGTACTTTGCGGCTGAAGTGTGCCAAACTCGCCTGGGAGGCAATCTGAATCCTGAAGCCTGGTAATAGAAGACTAGCCCCAAGCTTTACTCCGTGATCGTGCAATCCGGGTCCAAGACTGTGTGGCTCTTCCTCCAGGACTTGGTACGTAATACGCCATCTATGACTCCGTAGAGAAGTTGTAACAATAGGCAGGAGTAACGTGCCAGCCCCGGGATGTGCTGCTCAACTTCAACTGCAGGGTATTTAGGGTCCATGATTTGGTCTCTCGTTGGCTGGTCCATGTTAGGGTCAGAATTAGATCGATCAGGAAACTAGACAGCAACTAGGTGTAGGAAGCTATTACAGAAGCCACAGAGCTTTAAATCTGCAATACTGTGGATTGTGGCTCGTTGGAACTGTACGACTGCGCTATGTTATCCCTGAGGCACAGCTCCCACCATGTGTGGATTTTGGGGGTCTGGTATACGCCAGCACAAGGAGTAAACAAGAGTACGAGGGAGAGCACCAGTCCACCAATGCCGACAGCCTGATGTTAGTAGACTCAGTACTGTACTTGGGTGTCTCTCGATGACCGGCCACCATCCTAGCAGTAGGCTGGATATCGCATGTGGTACTGATACCGCGCTGCCATGATTCTGCTGCCAAGCTCGTGCTGCGTGCGTTGCTTCGTACACAAAGGCCATTTTCCAGACAACCATTCTTGATACCAGTTGCTCGTAATTAATCGGTATTACACATTGAAGCTTTGATGTCAATAACTGGGAGGGCAGTCGCCCAAACGCCGATTGAGAAGCCGGACCGGGCACTCAGGGCCGGAAAGCTATCCAAACTCGGTCATTTAGAGGAAGTAATAGTCGTAACAAGGTCTCCGTTGGTGAACCAGCGGAGGGATCTTAAAAGAAGCCGAAAGCCTACTTAAAACCATCGCAAACACGTCCAAGTTGCTTTGGCGGCGCGGGGCCTCTTCCCGGGGCGCCCGCCGGAGCGCGCGTTTTTCAAATCTTGATCGCAGCCACAATTCTACTAGAATACTTGTCTCAAGCCCCGATGTCTTGCTACTGGAAGTGGTTGAAACTGTCTAACTTGGTACTGTCGTCATAGGGTCAGTCGTGGTTGTCGACCAGCCAATAACCGCCCATCAGTCTACCTGCACGAATTCGCACTGACATACCACCTAACTCTGGGTCAATTTCCATCAAGGTAAGGTAAATCGTGGCTCGATCAAGCTGCCGAAGGACTGTTGCTCCAGAGACAGAGTGAGAAAAGTATCTGTGTTCTACAGAAGAACAACATCGAAAGCAGAACCAGTGTTAGCCAAGGCAGTGACAGCCCGAGTCATCCCAGCCAAATTCAGCCCACGTAAACTAGTAGATGATGTCGCGGAGCGACGATATAGTATAGCTATGCGATACACCACCACAGTTTAAAGAGACCGGAGCGTTAATGATGTTGAGTTATACATCATCCTTAGGAGGCACCTGTATTGGCAGTCCTTGTGTCGGTCTGCAGCAGCCTTGCTTGGGCACGTGTATGCGTACTATGTCTAATATAAGACACCATCGTTGCACAAGAGCCTCAGCGGTTAAAGTGACAAGGCGATTACTTAGATCCCTTTGTTTCGGCGCATTTCTGGACGTGGTCCTACGCGTAGCCTACATATTTAGTTGAACGGTGACTCGGCGAGAGCAGCAATTCAGCAGCTAGACTAAGAGCGGCGTCGTCGACATTGGCGACACCTACGGTACTGTAGACACAAAGTACTGTGACTCATCGATGGCTGCCTACTGCAATCATGGAACATACCACGGATACCAACACGCAATGGACCTGACCGCCGATGATTCCTAACCCAGTTCCAGAGAAACTGATATGGAGTGCGAAATGAAAGATTTGAGATCTCGTCGTGATCTGCATATCTAGTTTACATGATCCATCGTGCAATTGTAGTCCTACCCTAGAAGCAGCAAAGGGGCGGTGTGTAAGCTTCTACTCTTTGCCTTGGAGCCTGAGTGATGTCCCTGAAGCCGCCGTTCACAAACTCTGACATCGATCAGGTCGGCTCTGGGATAATGGACGTGGAAGTCTGGGTACT
>Ga0209127_100619_pt1 | contig 12264 bp, 8 predicted proteins | sample LakSupMetagenome_FD_187469 | JGI IMG/M metagenome (GOLD analysis project Ga0209127, IMG submission 187469) | Freshwater microbial communities from Lake Superior, Canada - Sta WM archaea (SPAdes) (version 2) | ecosystem: Environmental > Aquatic > Freshwater > Lake | place: Lake Superior, Canada...
GCGAGCCACGACCTGAAGCCTCTCAGGCTACCAAGGCAATGTCTTCCCATTATACGTCGTGAACTCCCCGGAGTTATGCAATGTGAGCCCATCGATCTGAGCACGTCAAAGTCAGCGTCAAGCACCGGCGACACACAATCTCCAGTCCAAGCAGACCAGCAAGCCCACTCACCTGCTCCAGCAACCCCTTCGCGCTCTCCTCAGCCGTAATCGTAGGACCAACCCCCTCAATGCCAAGCGCATCCGCAATACCCCTCCCCATACCCGTCTTCACCCATCTGTTCAACCCCTCGTCAGCCATCATCTGTCCCCAGTCTCCCAACCTCTCCCCCTTTGCTCTCTCCCCCCTTCCAAAGATTGGTAGAGCAAACTCACCCAGGATGCACGACCCCAACCGCCAACCCCCTCCCCCCAAACTCCAACCCAACCTTCCTCGCCCACCAATTGACCGCCGCCTTGCTCATCCCGTACGCCACCGCCGGGAAGCTCTCCTCTTCCAAAGCCCCTATACTCCCGACACTGCTCCCCACCACCACGAACCTCTTCACCGCCACCCCCTTTCCACCCTTCGCCCCCTCCTCCTCCTCCATCAACGGCCAACAGACCCGAAACAGCTCCGCGACCCCCACAGCATTAACCTCAAAGTCGTACCTCATATCCCCCGCCGTCGTGTCCTCGACGCCGCGGAAGCCCGAGGTGCCGCCCGCGTTGGCGACGACGCAGTCGAGGCGGGTGATAGATCCGGGGAGGAGGAGGGAGAGGAGGGTTGCGGTGGAGGGGATGGGATAGACGGGTAGGGGGAGGGGGATGAGTGTGCTCGAGGGGTCGGATGGGGACAGGGTGGAGAAAGGGGGCGAGGGAGAGGAGGAGGAGCGGTAAGCTGCTATCACGGTTGTGTGCGGGCGCTGGAGGAGGTGGGATACGAGGGCGCGGCCGATGCCTAGGACGGGTAGGTGAGAAAGGCGGGGGGTTTTGGGGAGGAGGGGATGGGAGGAAGTATACCTTTGTTGGAGCCTGTGATGAGGTAGATTGTTGTGTCGGACATGGTGGATGGTGTTTTCAGACTGGAGAGATAGAATTATGGCGGGTAGAAGGAGGGGGACCAGTTTCTATGTAAAAAGGAGAAAAGAAAGCAGGAGGAGACAGAAGGATTCGACTTTAAGGGGATGTTTTGCACACACCTACAGTGTGACATCGGACTCACGGCCAATGGAAAGTCTGCTTATTCCTCAGCTGGTACGGCAGCTTGGACGTAATCGGAAGGTGGTGATCAGCCGAGCACTCACTCCTCAGTCCAGCAGTTTGTTGTCACCCCTGAGCTGCTCCAGCACGATACGCCACTGTCCCATCTCCACGCATGATAGCCAATGAATTGTATTGCCAACTCTAACAATACCTCGATAGGCTTTTGGCACAATATCCCTCTGCACGCACGACTCTAAGGCGTACTAGACATACCAACACGTAGCCGATCATCGCTCCGCGCAGTGCCAAGGCCGCCTCTTTCCCAACTCCTATTCGTAATCAAAGCCAAACGGCATAACTCAACATTCCCTGTGCAGGTGGTATAATCCGCCATCCCCAAAAACGCCAGCATGCTGAACCCCCACTCGTACATCATACACAGAATAAATGCACTACCGATTCAGAGACCAGTTTGTTGTCTCTCTCACAGAATTGGCTCCTAAGCCTTGGCAACCCACCCGGCATTGACGAAGAAGTCGAATATCCTTCCCCCTTTCTGCGTGTCCAGCCGGCAGATCTCCTTGGCCTGCTTCTTCTTCAGCGCCCCGTTGCCCTTGACCGCCTCCTTGAGGATCTGCTCCTTGATCATTAGGTACGGCTTCGGCTGCAGCCGCAGGACCTCGCACAGTCTGATCTCGTCCTTGGTCAGGAGGTGCAGGTCCGGCGCGTTCTCCGACGTGAGGACGAACGGTTGCACGCCCGGTACCGGCGGGGGCACGTATCTCTGTTTGCCCGGCGGAGGCGGCGCCCCGTTGGCCACGACCACGCTGCCGCCGTTGACATGGTCCCCGTCTCTTGCGCTGCCGCCGTTCGCGGCGGGAGGCTTTGGTGGTCCCGCCAGACGGACGGGCAGCTCGGGTGCCACGAGGAGTGCCGCACCGCTCGGCGGATCCGGTGCCGGGGCTTGCTTACCCCGCTGGTTTGTGGCCAGACGCTCGCGGTCCATCGAACCTAGCGGGACAGCCTTCTGCAACCTCTGCGCCTTCTCGTGTTCGTACTTCTCCCCGCTCCGGAGGTCACCAATCCGCAAGCTCCGCCACTCCTGCAGCTGCGCTATGGCCTGTCGGAGGTTCAGCTCGTCGATCAGCCCCTGACAGAACGACTCGAAGTCGTCCCGGTTCATCATGCGAGCGAAGGGCTTCGCCTTGTTAAGGAGATCCCTCTCCTCTTTGGACCTCTTCTTCTCCAGCTTGCTGTTCTCCCTATAGTCGAGCAGGTTGTGCTCGAAGATGACCTTCTTCCTCTCCACTCTCTGCGTGAGACGACTGTTGTAAATCTCCATGACGGTAAGCTTCAGCTCCATCTCCGGATCCAGCTCGCCGGTGCGCGGATTGATCCCGTCTCCCGGCTCGAACTGCATGAGCTGCACGGCCTCTTCCGCCTCGTTCGCATATTCCGTCTCGAACTCCAGCCGTCCGGGCATGTACCCCTGAATCTCGTGACAGGCCGGCACGCTCGCCGTCGGCTTGGTCTTCGCCTGCAGCGTCGGAGCGTTCTTGGCCGCCTCTCTCCGCTCCTCAATCCGCCTCTTCTTACGCGCCTGGAACTCGTCGCGGGATATCTCGTTTATCAGCTCCATGTCCTTGGGGCTGCACCGCTCGGGCAGGGGGAACCGCGAGGACTCGACGTAGACTTTCAGGTAGTGGTCGCGCACCTCGTCCTTGTGCCGGTAACCACCGATGTGGTCCGCTATGTCCGCCCACGACCCGAGCCCGTAGATCTCGGCGCCCTCGAGGAGCAGCAGCTCTTCGTCGGCGCCCCATTCCGGGTCGAATATGGGGAACGAATTCTGCTCGATGACGCGGTAGCAATGGGTCTGGGGCTGGTGGGCGCCGCTGGACGCGCCGCTAGAGAAGCATTGCACGCAGAGGTCGTACTCGTTGCAGGCCGTGTCCGCACACCTAATGCGTACCTGTTGTTGGCAAGCCGGTTAGCTCTGGGTGCATGGATAGGAGGAGCTGGCCCACAGAAAGTCGAAAGGTGATGTGTATGGGGCTGGTCATGACTAGGCAGCGCGACCTCGGTCGGCCAGCCCGGAAAATGCCATCAAGGTCGCGACAGGATGTGGAAGACGTACTGTAGATGTGATATCTGCTGAGCAAACGTCGCAGACATATTTCACCCCTCCCTCGCCGCCCCTTGCGGCAATCTTCTTACGTATAACGCCCATGGTCGGTCTCTATAAGGTAGGCGCCGCAAGCCTGCGACAGCTTGAGGAGCACAATGTGGGGTTGGCAGTAGATGGATGAAAAATGGACGTCAGTTCAGCGCTCGCGCGGGTGAATATAGTGGCCGCTCAAGAGCCCATGATGCAGTGAAGCCGAGGGTGCGCGTGTTGCGATGAGATTATGCCGTTGCGATGAGTTTCTCGATGGATTTGCCTTCATGTCGTTGATGCCGGTGGCGCGGGCGTTGTTTGTCCGATCCCTCAGATCGCGACCTTGCGGGGAGACGCTCGGACCAGTCGAAGGTCATCACTTCTCGGATTTAAGCGATGTTTATCCGGTCAGAAGCAAGCTAGCATGGCGCTAACCGGTTTAAGCACTCGTTCACGACATTTCCAGAAACCTCGTGTCGAGGAAGTCAACAGCGTCTGAGGCGAGGTAGGCTGTCTAATACTGAGATTCAGCGTATGTAGTTGCCAGCCTGCATTGGCAGAGGTGTCATTTTAGAAGAGCGTCCTCAAATAGTGCTAAGCAATGACACCCCCCACGAGCTAGCCATGCCATTGCCTCAAAGACGAGCCAACGCCCCTTTCTGCCTGCCCAACGTAGCCTAGACTTCTGCTAGAGCATATAAAGAGCTATGACCCCGCAAGCTGTGACCTGGTAACCCTTCCATTGCTCTCCTCCCCATCTACTGTATTTCCACGCCATGCCTTCCAACTCTCCTCCAAGGACGAGGCTCCGCGCTCAGAAACAGATCTCAGTCATCGACCTCACCTCCTCCAGCCCACCCGCCAAACCCACGTCGGCACCGGTACCACCAACACCCCTCCCCCGAAACTCAGCCGACGCCATCCAGCCCCTCCCAGCCCGCCTCACCACCTCGCACACCCAGCTCTCTCCGGCATCCCACCACCTCCTCCTCCACAAACGATCCCACCTCCAGAAGTACTCCGTCCCCGTCCCGCGCGACTTCCGCAAGCACTCCCCATCAACCGTGTCCTCAACTCTCGTCTTCGCCCAAGAGCAAGCCGGCACAGCCGTGTGCGTCTCTTCCTCCGGCCTGCTGCTGACCTGCGCACACTGCGTGTCGGACGAAAACGACGAGCAACCCTCGCCCGAATCGCTGTACTGGCTCCTCTTCGCCTCGGGCCGGACGGTAGCAACCCGGTGCGTGGCGTGGGATGCGAGGCGGGATCTGGCGCTGTTGAGGGTTGTGGCAGCGCAGCAGCCTCGGGGGGGCGACGCCGCGGGAGAGGGATTTCCGTGCGTGGAGGTAGCGGAGACTGGACCGGCGGTGGGTGACGGGCTGGTTTGCGTCGGACATCCCGGGAGTGAGGATCTGGAGGTGGAGGATGCGGGTGTCGAGACGGGGTACGATGTGCTTCATCTGAGTACGGGGCTGTTCAGGGGATATGCCGAGGGCCAGGATCTGCAGGATAACTCGGAGATTGGGGCGTTGCAGCACGATTGCTGGACGTACTGGGGGCATAGCGGCGCTCCGTTGTTTGATAGGCGGAGCGGGAAGTTGGTCGGTTTGCATTCGTCTTGGGATGATGAGACGGCTATGCGGAGGGGGGTTGCGTGGGAGGCTATTGTGGCGTTTATGGATGAGCACAGGGGGGTTTAGGTAGGTGTAAAGAAAGGGGCTCTCGAGTTCTAACACATGTGCAGTGGATATCACCAGTGGGATGAGACAAGTCAGTGAAAGCACGTATTCGTGGCTATCTGTCCCTACCTAATGTTGGTAGCAGTAGCCAGCGCAAGGATCCATCTCGAAGTGACCTTGAAAACCTACTGGCGTATCTCGCTGCCGCAGGAGGAACAAGTCCTATCGCTCTGGGAAAGAAAACCGGTGCACCGCAAGCCGGGCCGCAAACATCTCTCCCTAGGAGCACCCTCAAAACTCTCCAATCTCGCAAGCTAGAACTCCAACCCTTGGCCATTTCGTTACAACCCTGGGATACTCACCCGAGCGATCCCCGTCCTCGTACTTCAAATCATGCATCCTCTTGGTGCTGCGATAGCTCTGCCTCCAGTACTTCACCTGCCGGAGCGCGCTCCAGCGCCGCTCCCCCGTCCACCTCCACTCCTTGTCCCGACCCTTAACCTCGACGAACCTCGCGCCCTTGCCGTAGAAGACCCGGCGCTCTTCCCGCACCTCCGTCTTGGCGACGTGCTCCGGACGCCGGACCAGCGCGTAGTCGATCGGCCACAGCTGCGCCCCCTCGCTGGCCTGGGGGGGACCCGGCCCAAAGTCACTTCGCGGTGGCGTCCCACTCCCAGACGAAGTTCTTGAGGGAGCAGAACTCGAAGTACCGGTCGTGCGCGAAGGGTAAGAGGTTGTTCACGCCGTGCGTCCACGGGACGGCCGACGTGTCGTAGCAGCCTTTGCCGGCCTGCTCCAGGACGAACAGGTCCTGCGGGGCGACGAAGAAGAACGCCTGGTCGTCGGGGACGTTGACGGTGCCCATGGCCAGGCGGTCGGCGCGTTCGTCGCTGTGGGACGTCTTGCCCAGGGGGTTGTCCGTAATGACCTGCTCGATGTAGCACGAGACGTCGTAGGGCGTGACGGCCGAGCCTTCGACGAGCTCGCGGGTCGGGCTGGGGAGGAACATGCGGGGGGTCTTCCAGCAGATGTCTGGGCGGCTTTCCTCGTTCTCCGGCGCATCGGGTCCGAAGTACAGGTCCTTGGCGCCCTCGTCGTTGAAGCCTGCTATGATGATCTCGCCGATTTCCTTGCGGAGGGTGGGTTCCCCGTCCTTGCTGAGATCCTTGAAGGCGAAGAAGTGGACGGTGGGGCGGTTGTTATTGCTGGCTGGGACGATGTCCGTGGTGGTCTCTCCGCTCGGGGTGGCGCCCAGACGAGCGGGAGTCTCAGAGTCAGCGACTTTGCCCTTGTCCTTGGAATCAGTCGGTACTGCCCAGGCCGATGGCGTCGACTGCGGCTCCAGGATGCTTGGGCTTGTCGAGCTTGGATGGGTTGGGATGGCCGTCAATCTCCATGAAGTCCTTAGGATCAGAAGCGAAGCTGTCCTGGTTGGACTTGTACGGCCAGGCATAGCCGGGAATAGTCTCGCGCTCTCGGGGGCGGTCGAAGGCCTTTCCAGAATGCTTGACCTCGAAGGCTCGGGATCAAGCTTCAACTTCTTCGGATTGGCGTAAGTTGACTGATCAGAGATCGGACCTCCTCGCTTCCTCATGGTGCCTGCGAGGTAGTCCTTGATGCCTTGGTTGAAGGACAACTTGTCTGGCTTTGCCGGAGGCTTGCCGTCCTTCGAGTCCTTGTCTTTGTCCATGATCTGCTTTGCTGCTTGGAGTCAGTATGTGGGGGCTAGACCAACAATGCAGCAGATGAAGGCACTTACAATCGAGGCAGTTGGTGACGAAAGGGAAAATCAAAGCTTTTTGGATGGGATGGGTAGAAAGAAGAGAGGAGGAGGAAGTGAGCTAAGTTTCTGTGGCTTTTTTAACCCTAGACCTTGGCCGCGAGTACTTGGAATCGGCCAATGGTGCGGAGGACAGGAGTTGAGGCATGAAGCTCTCCCGACGGGTCAACTAAAGAGGGCTGGAAGTTGCCAGCAGTCTACAAGGAGTTTAGCAAGACGAGGGGTTGTGCAAAGGCTTCAGTATTGAGAACGAACCGAGGTACCCGAGGGGCCCAACTTATGGTAGGCTCACTGTAAGGATGGCTACACATTATGGACTGCGTACTAATTATAGGGCCCTGTCAACTACGAGGAGCTCGATGGATGATGGTCTCGAAGGACGTCTAAGTCGGTCTTCCCCATGTTCAGGAGTGGCAGGATGTGCCCGAGGCTAGTCTTACATACGAGCGGACCACCATAATGCCCAAGAGATGACTTGATGATAGACTGTTCATTGATAGGTTTTTCTTGAGCATGCTGTTCACATGTGCGGGCATGCTATTCACACAGGTCGTAAAGCACTCTACCGTGGTTTTGCAGTGTGGTTCGGTTCGGATCAACAAGGAAGTGTACCAGACTTTAGGGGCACGGCTCCTGGATTTTCAAGGAGGAGGCTAGCAAGCGACTAGAGAGCTACACGACTGACCACAACCCGACAATAACCTTATGGGGTAATCTGATATTCAAATTTTAACCGACCTATTGCGTATGTTCCACCTCAACTGTCAGTCTGTCAGGCTTTCCCCGAGCAGCATAACGTCACACGTTGTCAGTAGCTGCTCGGACACGGCGACTCAGTGATAATGGCTATCCCCCAGCCAGTAGTGCACTGGACGCACCCAGTCTGAGTAGGGCATATGGTCGTCGTTGTTGGTGACACCTGCATCCTAGTGCACCCACAGCGGAGAGTAAGAGGGTCTATTTGTGTCAAATATCAGTCAGAGATCCTAATCTTCAAGCGGGACGGTGACCATACAGTCGGCATAGCAATAGCCTGTCGGATGGCATGGGATGTCGCATCCAGTTGTAGCCCAGTTCGTTTGAGTTGGCCGGTAGGTGCAGCTGCCCGGAAGTGTGGGAGTTGGCCTGGTTGGGGAGCTGGGAATCAGGCTGGTGGTTCCCAAGACGTCTCTCTGGTCGACCGCAGCGGCCATAGACCTAGAAGACATCAGTACATCAGCAAAGTCTGGAGTGTACATATCGTATGAGCTACGACTTCACCTACGTCTCCATAAGGGTCACACACAAGAATAAGTGTCTTATTATAGAAACAAACATGGTGGAACTTGCTAATTCAAGGTGTGAGAAACTGTGAAGCATATCAAATCCAGATTAGATGGGTGCAGTACTATTCTTATAGAAGTATCGAACTCCGGATGGCACGTAGAGTGGTAAGCCTTGGACGTCAGTCCTCCCCAATGGAGCACGATCGGCAAATAAATACGAAGTCCCTGGGCTTGGCATGTGTAGTCAAGTAACACATATTCCCCTTTAGGCTGCGACATTATGTCTAACTAGGAGCATCCGGCACCGACGGGCTATTTATCCGGTTGGTGAAGGAGTTGATCCAAGCGAAGGCAAAGTTTGGAATGCACAAGTAAGATCTCGTTAGTTTGGAGACTCTACGCTGACGTGCTATCGCCGAGCTAAAAATGGACGTTCACGCGCAGAATGCGATGCTAACAGTGGACCAAATCATAGACAGAAGCTGTTTCCTGCATCGAGGTCCCATACCGATGTCCTATCGTCAATCCATTTAGTTGCGCAATCATTCGGCGCCTCAATCCTTCTTCTTCTCCTCGGCTTGGACCGGCTCCTCATCAGCGCCCGTTTCCCCAGGCCAAACAGGCGGAGCGTTCCCCATCCCAAACACCGTAGCAAGTATCTCCCTCGCCTTCCGGTTGCGTAACTCCTCCGTCTCACGGGAAGCCGTCCCGCCATTGCCAGCGTATGCCTTAATCGCCTCAACCATCAGAGCCAGGTCGGACTCTTCCACAGCCGGCTTCTCGGCGGCCCACTGGCGGGCAAGCTTAGCGGCCTCGGGCTGGGTGACTTCGAAGTAGGTCTGCTGAGCGGCTTTCTTAAACTTGTCCTCCTTTTCCCAGCGGCGCTGGAAGTCGGAGAACTCTTGACCGAGGGCTTTGGGAACGGGAAAGCTGCCAGCGAGACCTTGGGAAGCCATATCGCGCTTCTCCCTGGAATGCTCGGCCAGCTTGCTGGCGATCCAGTCCTTCAGGCTCTGAGACTGCGGCTGCGCCGACGACAGCTTTTTCCACTGCTCGCTGTAGAAGCCCACTTTGAGCTGCACTATGATGGGCACGTGGCGTTAGTAATCGTGGTGACATGGCGAGGAGAAGGGGAGAAGACTGACGGTCGTTCATGGCGTCCGCGTTTTTGAGCGTCTTCTCGATGGCCTTGTACCACATCGTGATCATGTTGTCATTCCGTTGAGCGGCTGTGAGTCCTACGCGCCAATTGTTGGCCGCTTGAGCAAGATATCCCTGAGCAACGCCTTTGACCAAGAGCAGGATGATAGCGCGGTCTGCTTCATCGACAATGGAGCCGCGGTTAGGGTCGTAATCTGGGCAGAACAAAATGTATCAGTACGCATCGCAGAGCAGCATCGCTCGCTGCTTCCGAAGCTTACCACGGGGGTCGAAGGTGCTGCATACAGATGTCAGTCAGTGTACTGATTGATTTCACATTGCTGACATGACTTACCGGCGGGGACCGTTGGGGTCGGATTCGGATGTAGCCATTGTGAGCTAAGTTGCTGTCCAAGGGTATGATGCTGATTAATCTGAGAATAGGGTTAGAGCGACGATGTCTTGAGTCTGTGTTCTTTTGGTGAAGGGTAAGTGTTGCGCTCCTGCCTTGAAGACTTGAGGCGTATAAGTAGTCTGGAAACCAAGTGAATCAGCCCGAGTATGAAGAACGTCGAATGGAATGGCAAATGAATAGACTTTTCAGCCGATGGTGAAACGGCAACCTTTGCTTGATAGCAAGCCTGCAGTGAAGATCTGTCACGAATGTTCGAGATGAATGTGAGGTCAAACCAAATCTGAGGTCAGTCATGGACTCGAACGACACTGAAGCACGTACTAAGTCATGTACTGTTGGTGCCTGCAACTCACGAAGGGATCCTAGACACACCCTTTCGGCCCAACTTGCAGTGCACTTACTCGATACTGTGGCTTGACATCGGGCAGTAGAGAATGCGGCCAGAGACCATCAGCAGCGCAGAAATGTCTCTCTGACCATCGGGAACCCGTCCAATTGTCATCATCTGTACTCCAAGTCGTAGCCGGTTTTGAGGGACAAGCAGTGAGACGCAGTACCCAAGCTTGCAATGAAGTGGTTTGCGGCCAGTCATCGAAGTTGTATGTAGCATAGAAGGACTGTCAATTTCAGCCACTCGTATATATCATCTACATTCCATAGCAGCCGCCAACAGGTACCACAAAGAAGTGATGCTGAGGACCGTATGCAGGGCATCGTTCCGGACAAACACCAATTACTAGAAAGGTCCCGACGGCCCCAGAATTACGGACGAATAGTGCTGCTTTCCGTACAAAGCACGCATGCACACACACGCATTGGAAGGTGCACATTCTCTATTCTGGAAATGTCGAAACCCGAATTGCCGTCACGATGATCCGGGACGATCCCGATCAAGAGGGATCTTCGGACGTTGAAGTTCGTGGAATGGTCCGGGGATGTCGTTGAAGAAATCGGGTGGGGTCCGATCGAGTGGAGCCTCAATGGCCGGCACTGCCCAGGCTGACTCAGCTGGAAGGTGTTTGACGCCCGAATGTCATTAACGTCCTGGCGTGTCCTTTTCGTCAAGATGCAGGATTGCGCGGCAATCCGCACTTCGGTCGAAGATTGAGTGGACTTGTGCCTGGACCTTGGATCTGTGTGACCGTGTCACCGACTAAGGTAGGGATGAAGCGCCAATAAGACGGCCATCCGGTGATCGGTGTCACGCAGCCTTCGGCTCAATTGACTAAACACGCTTGACGACCTGGTCGCTGGAAATTGCACCTCCCTCATCGTAGGGTAGCATCCCTCCTCCAACAAACCTAGAACCTGGAACATGTGCCCCCCTGAAAGGCCTGAAAGGAATCGCCCAAGCGCCGGCAACTCGCCGAATGGGCCTTTTCGAGAAACCTACTTGCCATACCACAAAAGCTGGTGATTCAACCTGAGTACCTGTTAGGATCTGCCGACGCTGACCGCTGACATGGACGCAGAGATAGCATGACGACAGCCACGATCAGTCAGAACTGAGGTGTATCTAAGCCAAGATCAAGAGCGCATTATCGCAACACCTTATTTTCTGCCCGGCACTCACAGCGGGCTCTTTCCCCCTGAGGCTGGGTCGCCGGACACGTTACAGTTCCATGGGACCCGGTCCGGAAGGCCCCTGTCTCGGCACTACTTCGATCATTTTAGGGTCTCTTCGAGTCTTCAGGCCCTCCAACTGGCGCCGTGGGAGTCGCAATTCCCAGATGGGCCACCTCCTTACACGGCGAAGACTGCTACTCTGGCCTCCGGCCCGTCCAATGACAGAGGGAGCCAAGTGAAGGCGCCCGAGAACAACAAGGGTCGGCGGTTCCACCCGCGATGGCGTCGATGCTAGCGACCCCACCTCCCGCGTACCTGCAGACTGCATCAACTCTATTGTATTTCTGATCGGTTCTCCTGAGGAGATACCCGCTATCACAGTCTATCAGTTTACAGCCAAGTGGCTGTAACGTCTCCCCAGGTCAAGGGCCGCCCAATGTGCCGTAGTGCCAAGAGATACCGACAAGCTCTTGGTGCCTGTACCTGGCAAGCTTGCCGCCACCTATACTGCAACCGCTGGCCTCTCCCGGCCGGATCGAGGATGACAAGGGGTCATGGCGATTGTCTCGACAAGAGATCGACCGCTGCGTCTAATGACACTGAAGACCGCTCACTCCAGCCACGAGATCGTGCAGGTTGATGCTCGCGGTGGGTCCATAGTCATTGAGTCTAGTAGGTGCCGAGACATCACCACCCAGCGTTGTCGCATATGACACGGCCGGCTGCCGTTATCTGCTCCTACGGAATCACAATACCGACTCAGTCTTCCTTGCGTCGTAGCTCCGCGGCCGATAGCCAGGCAGCATCTATACTGCAGCGACTCAGGGGCTGCCCTCATGTCGGCCTTTCTGCTCATCGCTTACACTAGTGGGGATGCCACGCGGACTGCGACCCTGCTAGTTGGAGATCGCACCGCGTGGTGTCTCTCCCTACCCCAGACTATGCGGCAGATACCAGATCAGGTCCACGTCTATCTCCCACCTGCCGTTTCGGACGTCCATGGGACGAAGGCAGCAGATATCGTCTCTCTCTTCCACGAGATGTATATAAATCAGGTGTAGATCCCCATCTCCTGTCGT
>Ga0209127_100620_pt1 | contig 12254 bp, 11 predicted proteins | sample LakSupMetagenome_FD_187469 | JGI IMG/M metagenome (GOLD analysis project Ga0209127, IMG submission 187469) | Freshwater microbial communities from Lake Superior, Canada - Sta WM archaea (SPAdes) (version 2) | ecosystem: Environmental > Aquatic > Freshwater > Lake | place: Lake Superior, Canada...
ACCGTCGTACCAGCAGCATCCGTCTTTTCCCTCACAGACGCCAGCTCCTGTCCCTTCCGAATCGCCCCTGTATGCCGTTCCGCAAACTGGAAGTCGATCTCCTCAAGTGTCAGACCCTTTGTCTCAGGGAAGCAAAAATAGACAATGACGGCATCGACGGCGTTGAAGACGGCCAGGATGATGTAGAACTTATATCCAATATTTCCGAGCGCGATGGGCGTGATGTCGACCATCATGAACTGGAACAGCCAGTAGCACACATTTCCTAAAGCGAGCCCCTTCTCGCGCACCTGCAGCGGCAGGATCTCGGCCGGGTACGCCCAGGATGGGCCCAGCCAGGCCGCTGCGGTGAGGCAGTAGTACAGGAAGATCATGGCCACTGTCGCTACGCCGAAAGCGTGCGATCCCCCGTCCGCCGGCGGCGGCGCGGTGGCCAGCAGCACGGCGATGATGATCAACACCAGGCTCTGAAGCACGGCGCCGCCCCAGAGGAACGGTCGCCGCCCGAAGCGGTCGATGGTCAGCACGGGGATCAGGGAGAAGCACATGGAGCTGATGGACGTCAGTCCCGTGACCCAGAGCGAGGTATCGTGACTCGCCCGGGCAAATGTCATGAGCAGCGTTGGCATGTAGTATGTGACCGTGTTGACGCCGTTGAGCTGGTGCATGATCATGGTTCCGCACGCGAGGCAGAGCCGGCGCAGGTTCTGTGTCGGCCCACTGGAGATGAGCTGCTTGAGTTGGCCCTCGCCCGCGCCAGCCTCGAGGTCGACCGCCTCCTCGATCTGCGCCAGGCGCGTGTCCACCGTCTCGGTGTCGTTTCCGTCTCCGCAGTCGAGTCACGTTAGGACCGTGCGCGCCTCGCTCTTGCGACCCTGCTTGACGAGCCAGCGCGGCGACTCGGGAAGCACAGACACCAGAACACCGGAGATGGTGACGAAGACGAGCTGAAAGGCGAGCGGGAACGCGAAGGCTATGCGGCCGGGTTGTTTGTGGAAGCCGTAGTTGATCCATTGTGCCAGGAAGACGCCTCCGGCTGCGCCGCCCAGGGCTTGTAAAGTCAGGTACATGCCTCGTGAGCGGCCCTGTACGACCTCTGCCTGCCACAGGCCGACGGTGGAGGTCAACATGCCGACGTCGACGCCGCAGAGGATGCGGCCGGCAATGAGCTCGCCCAGTTTGATGGCGACACACTGGACGATAGCACCCACGGCGGTTATGCTCAGGCCACTGAGAATGGTGCGCCGGCGGCCGAGATTGGAACCAAGCAGGAAGGCCAGCAGGCCACCAAGGAAACCGCCCACGTTGTACATAGCACTAATGGTGCCCAGCAGTTTTGTATCGGGTCGGTTGAAGGTGGCTAGGAACCAGGGCAGGACTATGACACCCGAGAACACGCCATTGTCATAGCCAAAGAGGAGAAAACCGCAGGAGGAGGCTATGGTAATAAGCACAATGAGCCGCCTCCCGGAGAGACTGTTGAAGACCATGTTGGCTTGTCCCAGTAAACGGACCTGGTGAAAAGCTGTACGGAAATTCCATCCAGTCAGTTGTCGAAGCTAGACTGGACGAAGAAGACTTCGGGTTCCTAGAGAAAAATCCGGGGAAGGGAGAAGCCATGGGATAGATGCAATGCTGCTCATATAGATGTCTCCGTCCGACCTGTGAAACGGGTTAATGCCGAAGCCCTGACTCGGTATTGAAGGGCTATGCTATACTGAGGGCGGTAGTGCACAACACGGGCCATGCTTTCCCGTGTGATGATGGGATCCCCGCGAAATACGGGAACTGCGTTCCGAATTGGTGCCGCTACCGGAACTCCGATAGCACGTTTCTGGACCGGCGGCCCCCAGTGTATTTCCATCCACACGCATTCCACGGGTTCTAGAAGCCGTGCTTAAGAGCTCTTTGCCCCCCTGCACACTACAAGGACGGTTCTTTGTGAGATCATGTTATCTAACCTCGACAAGATACAAGTACCAGGCTACACCTGAGCTCAAGTTCGATTCAGTTCTTGGCAGTCCATGTCCACATACATCAGCTTGACACGGCAGGCACAACTACAATCTCAGAGCGCCACAGTCACCCTTCATCGGAACGGCTAATCGCTCGGGACGTCGCATGGGGCAGCGACGCCATCGTAGAGCAACTCTCCCGGCTCGGCCTCCGCTACATAGCTCTGGTACCCGGTTCTAGCTACCGTGGCGTGCACGATAGCCTGGTGAACTATAACGACAATGGCGACCCAGAGATCCTGATGTGCCTGCACGAGGAGCACTGCGTTGCGATTGCCCACGGGTACGCCAAAGTCACCGAGGGGCCCATGGCAGCCGCCGTGCACGCCACCATGGCCGTCTAGAACGCCTTCTGCGACCGCACGCCCATTGTCCTCTTGGGAGCTACCGGTCCCGTGGATGCGGCAAAGAGACGACCATGGATCGACTGGATCCACAACCACACGGCGGCTGACCAGGCGGCCCTTATCAGGCCGTTCGTCAAGTTCGACGACCAGCCCCTCTCCATGCAGGCCTCTATCGACAGCCTGGTCCGGGCCACCACTCTCGCCTCGCAGATTCCCCGCGCGCCGATGTACGTCTGTCTGGACGTGAGCGTACAGGAGAGCCTCCTCGCCGACCAGCCACCGGTGCACTTCCCGCGTACAGAGCGTTACCTGCACCAAATTGACTACCCTCCAGGTGCTGCAACAGAAGGCGTTGAGAGGATCCACAATAGCCTGGCTACTTCCTCGAAGCCGCTCTTCCTCTTCGGCCGTGTCAACCGCTCACAGCACAGCTGGGACAACAGGGTCCGCCTGGCAGAACGGTACGATGCGCGCGTCCTCAGGGACCTCAAGGTAGCAGCAGCATTCCCGACCCAACATCATCTCCACGCTTGCGCGCCGATTGTATTCTGTTCCCCACAGATAGCCGAAGTCATCCGCACCGCCGACGTCATCGTGTCGTTCGACTGGGTCGACCTCGCGGGCACTATGCAGGCGGCCTACCCCGCGGAGACGGAGCCAGCTGCTCACATCGTGCATGTCAGTTTGGACTCGGCGCTTCACAACGGCTGGTCCAAGGACCACTTTGGCCACCAGGACGTCGACCACGCCGTAGCTGCCGACGTGGACAAGGTTGTCTCTGCCCTGCTGGCTGTACCTGCCGAAGCACCGGCTGTAAAGTGGCGTAACGGGTGGAAAGTCTCGTCGCCTGCCAAACCGCAGCGGAATGGGCACCATGAAAACGTAAAAGGCGACGCTAACCAGGCCATACCTGTCAGACAGCAAGCAAACGGAGTCCATGTCTCGACGAACGGCACCACGCACGCTGAAACAAATGGGCTGGACCACGAGGAATTTGAAACATCGTCAGCCCTAGCAAACCAGATCTCCACCACGGAGATAAAGATAAATGGTGGCAACACACCTTCCCAATCGTCCGAAAAGAGAATCTACATGTCCTCCCTCGCCTCAGCTCTAAACATCACCCTCGACCCGGGCAAAACCTGCCTCATCCGTCTCCCACTAGGATGGAAAGGCCCCGATCTCAACGCAACCCACCCGCTCTCCTACCTCGGCCAAGACGGTGGCGCAGGCGTAGGGTCCAGACCAGGAATGACCGTAGGAGCCGCGCTAGCCCTCAAACACCACCCATCGCACCTCCTGCCCGTCGCCGTGCTCGGCGATGGCGACTCCCTGATGGGCTCGACCACCCTCTGGACCGCAGGGCGGTACCGGATCCCCTTACTGGTGGTGGTAGCGAACAACGCCTCCTTCTTCAACGATGAGGTGCAACCAGGAGCGAGTCGCGCGGGTGCGGGGGCGACCGGTCGAAAATAAGGGCGTCGGGATCCAGATCAGCGATCCACCGCCTGACTTGAGTCTGCATGCGAGCTCGTTGGGGGTTAAGGTGGTGGTCGGCGGTCGGCAAGTGAAGGAGCGGGCGGAGCTGGCGGGGACGTTGGCTGAAGCGGTGCGGTTGGTGCGGGATGAGGGAGCGGTGGTGCTGGTTGATGTGCGGGTTTGTCCTGATGGGTACTCTAGTGCTTTAGAGGCCGGAAATTAGAATGGGTTGGAAAGTCAGATATGGTATCGACACCGTTTTATGTTTTGCTTGTTTTGCGCGACTCTGCATCTGGCTTTCCCTAAACTTGCCTGTGTCGACTGGCTCTTGCATTCTGTCGCTTGCCATGTCCCAGGATACCTTGGGCTGACGAACATATCTGGAGGTACCAGCGACCACTTGCCAATCTTCTTGTACCAGCGACCGCTTGCCAATCTTCTTCCTGCAGAGTTACAGATAAGTTTACTTGTTGTTGCTAGCCCATGCGGTGAACCCCATTCATTAATTACATGTTTTCCCATCTCTGTTGCCCAATAGCCACGAGTCGATTGAACAGCTCATCCCTCTCCGGGATAGCTGTGAAGCGGTACACATCATTTGCCTGGTTTGTGTCCGCCGTGCTGATCTCAACACTTCCGAGCAGTTCCTTGTCCTCCGAGTAGTCCGCGGCCATCTCCGCCGCTTTGATGGAAAAGGCAGTAGCTCGCTTAAGTCGCTTGATCTCCTTGATAGGGATTGAGAACTCCGCATGTTCCAGAGACTTGGCTCCCGTGGCCCGAGGATCTTGTTTGGCGAAAACCAAGAGAGGTTCGGCCGACTCAGTAATGTACAGCCATCCAGGTTTGCCTTCATACCGAGCTTTGAACTCGCTTGGCCCGGCGTACACTAGGTTCTTCTCCTTGGGAAGGACGCCGAGGTGTCCCTTGGCCTTCTCGGATCCGGCCGCAGCACGCACGTGATCGACAGCGAGTTTGGCTTCGACAGCCGCTTTGGTCTCACCCTTGAAGATCCGTAAGATCTTCGATATGTGCTTGTGCTTAGGACCATCGTCCTGCTGCGTCGGGGTCTGCGATGACGTCGTGTCTGGCGAGATGGCATACACCTTCTCGGCTCTGGAGGCATCGAGTGGTATGTCGTCGACGTCAATATGCTGCTTCTGGTACGGGTCGTCGGGCTTGGACGTGGGCACCGGGGGAAGCGGTGCTTTGTAGGCTTCCCCGATGCGCAAGAGAGTGAGCGCAATTTGGTTGTTGGTAGGAACGCCACGGAGGATGTTGCTACAATCCGTCAGTTGCTTGGACAGCAGAGGGTGCAGAGGTAGGGACGTACTTCTTGGGTTCAAGCTGTTGCATCCATTGTGGATAGTTCCGATTGAGCCAGTTCCATGCCGGCGTGAGGATCGGATCTCCAAACAAGACAAACCCGATACCAGCACCAATGCCCTTATAGACCATGTAGTAATTAACAAAGAAGGACATTAGAAACATGGGAGCGAGAACCGCAACGATCCGCAGATAGGAGTATGGCGAGAACGGTGGAGCAGGATTGATTTCGCTAATGTTGGGTTAGCTGGTTGGAGAACGACAAAAAAGACTTGCACGAGACATACTTGGCAAAGCGCTCGTAGTTATCTGCGATCTCGCCCAGAACATGCGGGACGTTCTTGAGAATGGGATCGAGCTTTTCCGGCTTGACCTTGTCCCAGAGCATATCCTCCATTGGCTGCTGGACTGGATCATGCTCCTCCTGGACATGTCCGGCGGCTTGTCCTTCGGCTTGGACCTTCCTGACAGCCTTTCTGACAGGCTTCGGCACCTTGCCCTCCAGTGGATCACCTCCTTCGTCATGGCTTCCATGCATACCGATGGATCTTGTGATGAGGTGTCGGATGTTGTCCGCGAAGTTGGCAGCTTCTTGCTCCACTGCCTCGCCCTCGTGTTTCTCTGGTGCACCAGTAAGGGTGTTGGATGTGCCCAGCTGTTTTGCTTGGGGTTCTTTCAGCGTTCCTTTGCTGATATCGACGAGTGCCAGGGGCGCCGGAGGAAATAGGGTCTCACGAGCCTTGCTGGAGCTCACGAGGGCGATCAGCAGTCCTAAGGTGAGGGGAACGAGAAGGTCAAGGAGCCAGGCGACAACATAGACCTAGAAATCCGTAAGCACAGCCCACGCGGATCAGCGCATGGTAACTCACAGCACAGAACGCAGCAGTCCTGTTTGTCTCGCGCCAGGACCTGAGGCGGGACGTGTGACGTATCAAACTCGCAATTCCTAGGCCAAAGGTAAGGTAGAGCCGCTGAAGCTGGAGAGGGATTTTCTCGGTCGCATAATCTGGAGCCCATGATTCGTTGAGGTCGAGTCCGCTTGCAATCTCCATACGCACCGATCGAACGTCAAAGACGTCCTGCAAGCGAGTTAGCAACGTGGACTGGATCGAGCAGGATAACTTACCTTGTTGAACCGTCTGATGTACGAGAAAAGAGTGCCATTTGGAATGCCATGTATCAGAGGATCGGGGATCATTGCGGTATTCTTATGCCAGCCGATGTCGGCAACACCCCCGACTGTTCCAGTGGCCGTCACATGCTGAGTTACGGCACCTTGGATAGAAGGGTTGTTGTGCGCGAGCTCGTGACTGTCTGGGTTGAACTCCTTCTGTAGTCCCTGGCTTGCTTCGCTGATTCGTTCCCGGAACCCTTCTGTCTTCGCATCAACCACTGCTTGTGCTTTCTCGACCAAAGTCGGTTCTCGCGTAGCGGGCTTGTCAGCTCTCTCTGTGGCTCTTGGATTGGGCTCCCAGACAGAGACTTTGTCTGCTGCGCCGGAGTCCACATCCCGATTGGTAATCGGCTGAGATGTGCCGGTTTGCGGACCGACATCTGTGACCTCGTTAGCCATACGGTCGGGCGTCGGCCAACGAGCATGGGGCTACTGCACCAAGGAGTGAACGTGGCTTCTCAGTTGGGAGCGACTGTGCTGCTGGCGGATAGCTCCCCATGGTAGCGATGGAACTTTCGCCGATCACATAATGGGGCGGTCGTTTGTCATTGATGGTATCGCGTACAGGTACGCCGTCGATCTCGTGGTCCTTGCCGTCATGGCCAGCAGCGGACATGTTGGCGTAGCGATTTCCGAGTGGAGAGAAGACTGATGGGAGAAGATGTTGACAAGGGGATGTTGATGGAACTCAGACGGCGTAGGCTTATGTGGATTGTGCTCGGAGGAGATGGAGAGGTTCATGCATTGAGAAACAAACCGTGGGAGGTTGCCTTTTTGCCGACATCGTTGAAGCACAAGCACTGCAGGACTGACATCATTTGGCCGTTGCGTCATATTTGAGGAACCGCAACTTATCAGGCAAGATAAAGAGTGGTGTCTGCACTTGACGGCTGTGGCTGCTGCGGAATCCCAACTATGTCATCATCACTCTCAGCGGAGAATGTAAACAGGTGGGTCGAAGACACTTCCCCATTCGATCCATCTCGAACCCGATACGAAGCTACGAGCCAGTCACCCAGAACTGGAAAGCGAGTGCATAGTGCTTCGGATCAGTGCACTTTTCACTGGTGCTCTTGGCCTCCGGGACGTTTTTGCGAATGCAGTTTGGCAGGTACCTAGGTGGTCGGAAGCGAGGTCGCACCGCACCTCTTATGAATTGACCCAGCCGAACGGAGCCTGGACCTCCCCACTTGAGGGATCGTTGCATCCTGTAGTTCAGCTCGGGAATGACTTGCATCTAGAAGCGCAGATCATCACCATTCGAGTTACGGATGAGAGCAGTCAAATCTTGGTTAGATCGAAGTCTACATCTTATCACCTTATCAATTGCTGGGACCTAACTTCCCCGTTCTGACGCCTGCGTTTGATTGGATGTCATGTCACGCTAGCGGAAGCCTCAGCGTCAGCGGCTCGAGCCTCTGATTCAGGCACTCCCCGCTTCGGCTCGCGGCACCGAAGGCTTCCTGAATAAAATGATGCCTTCACCCGTCTGCTTGCCTCTGTCGCCAACAAATCCGCTCTTCTCGTAGAATTCCTTCTTCGATTCTCCTGTAATAACACTGCAGAAAACCTCTTCCTCGTCCGCCCTCTTCGTTCCCCATCCGACGAGCATCCTGCCCACCCCTTTTCCTTGCCAATCGGGATGCACGCCGCAGACATGCAAATCCCAGCACTCCGCCCGGTCGCCCGTCCAATGCTGCTTAGATCCCTGCACGGCAGAGTCAAGGAAAGATGACTGGGCCGGGTCCGCGGCGCGGTCGGGGTAGAGCGTCAGTGACAGTGTGTTCCAAAATGAGATGGCAGGGGAGATGAGGTTTCCTAGTCATGTCAGTTGTCTGTCACGACGGATACAGATGGCAGGTTCAAGCATACGTGGATCAAGTGTGGATAGCTGCAAGCCATTGCCATCGGTACCAAGTCTCCTCCAGTCCGCGGCGCCTACCACTCGTTCACCGACCGTCGCGACTACGAACCGATGCGTCCAGTCGAAGTATCTCTCCCTGGTGCCCCTTAGGAGGAAGTAGTAGACGTCTTCAGGGTGTTCTTGCCGATATGGGTGCATGATTTCCCCGATCACGACATCGTCGAAGAATGCATGGTACCAGCACCTGGCAATCGCCGTGATATCGAACGCCGTCGCAGGGCGGACGGTGACCGGCGGGGCACCGCCAATGCTGGAGCTTTGCGGCATCGTTCGTGATCAAGCGAGGTTGTTGTCTAAATGGCAAAGTGTGTCTTAATGCTGGAGCTTTGCGGCATGTTTTGTGACGAAAGGAAGTTGCTCGTCGGGCGTCAAAACTGTGTGCGAACTCGGTTGAAGTAGCGTCACGACGAGCACGTGAGGACTTGGCTGCCGAGAAGGATTCCGTTAGCCGATGTTGAGGGTGAATTCGAACTACGGTGCCACTGAAATTTGCAGTATGATTGATGACGCTCCATTGCATTATATACTGGAAACTAAGTTACCGACTTGCCCGTCCAATATTTCGTACAGGTTACTGTTGGCCTGGATCTAAGCGTGCCTGTATAGAGACCCAAGATCTATGTCCTTAGCATCGCACCCTTTTGCAGACCTTGGTCTAGTTCGGACAGGGAAGCGACTGGAATGTGTTATTGTAGTATATACTTGTCTGCCGAATCATTAGCCCAGGCGGAAATGTCGTAGGACAACGATTAGTTAGGCATATTACTACGGTGAAGGGGAGATCGCAGCAACTCACCAGAAGAAGAGTCTTTAGATAACGGCCTGGAGGAGCCTCGTGCTCTGTCTCTGTCCCTCTCATGCGTCAAACAAGCCTCAGCATCTGCTGATACGTCCCTCATCTTAGCCGCACAAAAAACTAACAGCGACCGGAATACGCCGACCTTAGGTACCTACTACTTAGAAGAGTACCTGTGAAGGATGCCCCGTACGAGGTTTGAGGTCTCCTGGGAATGTTCGACATCTGCGAATGTAGGACATCTGTCCTGTTGGTTTGCTTAGGCTATCGGATCAACTAGCTCGTTCGTCTGCATATAGCTCGCACTCATGCGCGAAGACGCCCTCGATGTAGCATACTGTCAGCCTTACACCGTATTAACCTAGTTGGGCAACGGTTTGATTGACTTGCTGTAGCCGTGTTATTCTTCTTTTATACTCTAGAGGTCATCGGTCTACTCTAAACACCGCTGATGTACTGCTTATTAGGGTAATGGAGAGTGATGCTACTGTATCCGACTATCAGTTCCCGTCGGCTTGCTAAAGTTTTTCCAACGTTGCTGACGCGTACAGTAGGAAGCTTTCTATTAGCAGGAATTATAAACATTTCCTTCAACATTATATACTAGTTCTCCCACTTGCTTTTATATCGTTAACAGATATAGTTTATAGCAGTTATCTGCTATAGAATACAATCTTCCTTTTATATATAACGCTCTTAGTCCGAAGAGGGGAGATCGTCTAGAGATTTATAGCTAATGACAACTGCTTGCCGACTTATTGTAACGTCCCTAGCCTTAGGCCCTTACACTTCTATACCGGCGAAGCTGGTCGCTCTCTATGGCGTGTGCCCGCGCTTACATCTGTGAAACACAGTCCATGTTCCCATTAAGTTAATCCATGAGACAAGCATACAGAGGAGAGGAGAAAGGCGGCTGGATTATAACAACAACACTAACGTGAGTGTACAATACGCCCGAGCCGGCGCTAAGCGCGGGTCTAGGCAGAAGCATTCACAATTGCAGTGACGTCACCAAACCTGCTTTTATCAACTCTCAAACGACCCCGCACTCCTTCCACTCCCAACTCTTCCGCCAAACACCAGATCTAGCAACTCTCCCACCTTATTAACTTCCTCAATTACGAACACACAACATTGCATCAACCTGCCAGCAGTGTGCTGTTAAGACGCGTGCCCAACTTTTTGCAACATGATGCAGCTCTTCCTCGCCCAGCTCTTCTTCGCCGCGCTGGCTCTGGCTGCCCCGATAGCGGACGAGACAGCCATGGCCAAGGCCGGCGGCAATGCCTGGCAGTACGGCACCGGCGGTGGCATCCTAGGACTCATTGTTCTAATTCTTGACATTATCGTCTTTGGTTCGTGCATATCCCTGCGTCATGACCGGCCCATCACAACTATAGGCACCGTCAGCTAATCGTTGTCTCCCCGCGCAGTCGAGGTTATCAAGTCGAGCCGTCCTCCCTCCCACAAGCTGCTCTGGTCGCTCCTCGTCTTCATCTTCCCTATTGGTGGTCTGATCATCTACTGGCTCTTCTCCAACCGTGCCGCCCACAACAGCGGATCGGGTTACGAGGCGTTGCCTTAAACAAGTTAGGCGCCCTACTACAATGGTGAATGAGGGATGGTGGACTGTCAGTAGCATCTTATATGCAAGCTGTCGCGAACGAGGTATGAGAGAGTGGTGCGAGACGGGCGGGCGACTTGTAACTCCCTCTTTAAATTCTTAATCAAGAGCGGGGAGTATAAGCGTTGTTAAGGAACTGCTTTTTCGAAAGTGTCAGAGTATAGCTTCGTAGTAAGGAGAATTAAAGAGTCTTTCTTTTCTTTACTTTAGCTAAGAAGTACTAACTTGGAATTATTACTTACGTTTTTATTAATACTAAAAGCTACTTACTACGTACACTTATTATAGCTATATCTTTAAAACGTAAAAGTATAGGTTTTAACAAGTATTATAAAAATAAGTTCTATATAAAGAGTTATAAACTAACGTTAGCAACGCCTTTAAGCGTTCGAGTATAACGGATAACTTAAGTAAAATTAAGTGTTACAACTATTAAAAGTATATAAAAAGAGCGCGGTACCCCGCTAATAAATAAGAAAGAATATAAGCGAGCTTATCTAGCTGTAAGACTAAAGAGCTATTAAGTTACGTAATTAATTATTAAATCGTAATAATTATAATAATTAAGACGACTATAATCGAGGAAATTATAATACATACGTATAATTGCTATAATCTATATTAGTATATAGTAAAGGCTTTAAAAAGACTTATATATAATTACTAGGTAGCTTATATATAATTACTAGGCGGCGCTAGAGCTGGCGGTAGGTTGGGGGGAGTAGCCCTAGCCTAAGGGCAGTCGGCTTTAGCCTAAAGGTAGTCGGCTCTAGCCTAAGGTGTAAGAAGCCCTGTAGTAGATACTGCAAGTTAGGTAGAAGGTATAATACGATGGGATTAGTAGGTAGTATTCTAGTAGGGCTCTCTTAGATCGCAAGACTAATTCTTAAAGAATTAAGAATCAGAAGTGGGCATGTTTAACTACCCGTTTAAGAGGACTCGGCGCAGGTCCGATAGCGTTACCCCGCAGCCCCGCAATTGAATGTCCTCCGGTATCAAGAGTACCGACCCATCAGTAACATCGTTACATAAGGGTAGTTAGCCCTAGTATAAGGGTTATCGGCCTTAGTCTAAAGATAGTCGGCTCTAGTATAAGAGTAGTCGGCCTTAGCCTTATAGCTAAATAGCCTTAGCTTAAGGATAGTTAGCCTTAGTATAAAAGTCGTCGGCCTTAGCCCTATATAACGAACGACTTAGGTAGATCTAAAGTATAAGTAAGGTTTTTACTTCTTAGAGTAAATAAGCTTTTAAGGAGTACAACTAATACGAGTGGATAAATAGTTCGTTAAGACTATTAATCTTTTATTTAGATAAAGAGTTAAATAAATACTTAGATTAATTATTAGGTAATTAAGAGACTATTTATTAGAAGTTTAAAAGGGACTTCTACTATATACTAGTAAAGACTATAGTAGTTAGGAGTAATAATTACAATTACTCCGACTATAGTTATCCTAATTATTCGTAATTATAGTAATTCTAATAATTAGTTATATAACCTAACGACCTTTTAGTTTTGCGGCTAGATAAGCCTAGCCTATAGCCCTTTATCTATTAGCGGGGTAATACCCT
>Ga0209127_100621_pt1 | contig 12251 bp, 8 predicted proteins | sample LakSupMetagenome_FD_187469 | JGI IMG/M metagenome (GOLD analysis project Ga0209127, IMG submission 187469) | Freshwater microbial communities from Lake Superior, Canada - Sta WM archaea (SPAdes) (version 2) | ecosystem: Environmental > Aquatic > Freshwater > Lake | place: Lake Superior, Canada...
TAGGACCTTGTCCGCTTCGTCGTCAGCTGTTTGAGGGGTGCTTTGTAGTAGAACCTTAAAAACCGTTCAGTAATCCTGTAACAGGCGCAGGGAGAGAGTGCAATGATATATCTTGGATCATTAACGCATCCCTTGTAAATCCCAAGTTTAATCCCGAGTCATCCCTTCTATCGTGAGGCCATAGATCAACATGGCCAATATTAACGAGGCTTTTAACCCCCTTCACATCACTTTCGGTGCCCCGGACTAGAAAATACCCATTTCAACGCGAGACGATTACCTAGCGGCCCAGTAATCCATCCTCTACTGCACACCAGCAGCCTTCATCCGCTCGAAACACTGGCGGTACGCCTCGTGGATCTCGGGGACCTCGTAGCCGTACTCCTTCAGCTTGGTGGTGAGCTTGGTGGTGTCGAGCTTGCAGTTACTCCGGCCGGCCTTGATGACCTTGGCCTGCTCCTCGAGGCTGAAGTTCTTCCAAGCGAAGCTGGGGCGGACGATGTCGCGGAAGAGGGTGAGCACCTCATTGTGCGAGATGGCGCCCGGGTTGGTGAAGTTGTAGATGCCCGTCTCGTTGTGCTCGGCCAGCAGGATCGATGCCGGCAGCAAGTCCGTCAGGATGGTGTTGCTGTTGGGGATGTCGACGACGCGCTCGTACTTGGAGATCTTGGTGACGAAGTTGCGGCTGTGCAGGTCGTCCGACACGGGCATGCGGAGGCGGAGGATGAGGCAGTTGTTGTAGTGCTTCATGACCTGTAGTTAGTAGCGGGATGTCAGTAAAACGAAGCTCAGACAGACACCAGGATTGGGGGGGGGGAGGACGGGCAACTGACCTCCTCAACGTGGGCCTTGGTCATGGAGTAGAAGCTGCCGTCAAAGTTGGCCTTGTCGGTCTCGAGGAAGCCGGGGCCGTCCCACGGGTGGGCGTCGTCGTACTGGTAGATGCAGCCGGTAGCGAAGACGGTGCAGTGGATGCCCTTGAGGAAGCAGGCATCGGTCAGGTTGAGGGTGCCGATGACGTTGGACCGCATGGTGGCCTCCTTGTTGTCCTCACACCAGTCGACATTGGGCCGGCCAGTGCAGCCGGCGCAGTTGAGCACATGGGTAGGCTTGACGCGATCCAGCTCGGCAAGGACGCCCTCGCGGTTCTCCATGCGGACAGTGGTCGTGTACACCTCCTTGCCCGACTTCTCCAGCAGGTTCTTCAGGTGGCCGGCAACCCAGCCCTCACCGCCCCAGATCAGGAAGCGGTTGGCGCTCGTGCCGTTGGTACCGTTGGCAGCCATTGTGTCTTGGTAGTGGATTTGTAAGTGTCGGTTCCAAAAGGTGAGTGTTATGTTGGCTTGCACGGTGTAAATATGGGAGATGTTGGAGCGGACAGCACAGGAAAAAAGACTTGGAATTTTCGGAAAAAGAAGTCACGGTGAGACTTCTTTTTGGACACCTATATGTAATACGGGTTTATCAGGCAAGGGAGTGGCGGGATCAACTGAGGTGGTTAGGTTGTCTCAAAATGCAGCTGAGCGATTGACCGCTTGCGTTGGCGGGGCGGCTAGGAAACTTTGAGGGACTGGAGGGGTCTTTTTTCAGGGGTTTGCCTGCAGCTCTGGCTCGAGCCGAGTCGTTAGACCAAAGATAGTACTGTGTACGAAGGTCCTGTCCTCCAGCCATGTCCCTCGATTGACTGCTTCGATTCCAACAGGTCCTTGCTTGTCTTCGCAGATATCTACACGTGTAGACTTCTAACTTGCGTCACCGTAAATCTCAGCCCAATGTAAGAAGATCGCCGGCAGCGGCTAACAGGCCCGAGTCCCTGGGCCCGTATAATATACATTTCAAGTATGCATGCAATTCTGCGACCGGGTTCTCCATTGGCGCAGAACACCATCGGCACCGATTCGGCGGCGTGGTGTCTGTCAGCAATACGCACCCAGGCCAAAGAACAGATGCTGACGAATTACTCGGAGGCCGGCTCTCGTATTGCCCGTCTTTGACGATCGTACAACCTTCTTCCCATGTTAACTCTGTGCCTGGACGCGTCACAAAGGTTCCGAGACCCGACGTCCATGGCAGATAAAGAAGTTTCCATCTTGCGAATACACTAGGCAAGACGTGCCAGTTCCTGCAGGTGCAGCTCAGGGGGTGGATCTTGGGGAAGGCATGGCGCGTGGTCTCCTATTGGGCAATTGCTTCAGATGGTTCTCCATTTGCTCGCTACGGCCGGGGTAACTGCAGTAAGATTGCTCTGAGCCTTACAATTTTCCATCCAGAGAAGAGTCGTCCCCAAAGTCGATGCCCGCACCTTGTTTCTCACCCGGCCATTCATCCGGGACACGCTACGAATACAACAACCTGAAGGGTCCTCTTCCCTTTCCCAGAAACCCTGAACTGCGCATCTTCCTCCCACTTTTCTCGCTCCAAATAATATATAGGGCGCTGGCCACTACCCTCACTTGGTTCGTCGCTTCAACCTCGACGTCCCTTGATCCAGTTCTCGGCTTGGCTTCAAGCAGCACCACGAGTCGTTCGCCCTGCATCTTGACCAAAGTCAACGACTAAGACAGTCTCGGGTCTCCCGAGTCCCCAGCCGCTACAATGGGCCTCGCAAAGCACGCCGCATACTTCCTTCTGCACCCTAACGAGCTGCGTTCCGTCATACAATGGTGCGTACTACTACCCTTTTCCTGTGTCTGGCGGACCCGTTGCCCGCCTTGCGTGCACACCTAAGCCAACACCCAAACCCACAGGAAGCTATGGCACGAGCCGGTCCACAAGCGCGATCCGAAAAACGAGACGCCAACCGAGAAGTCATGCTACCACTTCCTCCAGATGACGTCGCGGTCATTCTCTGCAGTGATCCTCGAGCTGAACCCCGAGCTGCTCCTCCCCGTTTGCCTCTTCTACCTAGTCCTCCGAGGGCTCGACACCATCGAGGACGACATGACGCTAGACATCAAGCAGAAGGAGCCCCTGCTGCGCAACTTCAGACAGCACATGGAGACGGACGGCTGGACTTTCAACGGCAGCGGCCCCAACGAGAAGGACCGCGAGCTGTTGGTGCACTTCGACGACGTCATCGTCGAGCTGAGGAAGATGAAGAAGCCGTACTACGACATCATCGCCGACATCGCCACCAAGATGGGCAACGGTATGGCCGACTACGCCCTGGACGCCGAGTTCAACGAGCAGGGTGTCAAGACCGTCAAGGACTACGAGCTTTACTGCCACTATGTCGCCGGACTGGTCGGTGATGGTCTGACCCGGCTGTTCGTCGAGGCCAAGCTGGCCAACCCCCTGCTCCTCGAGCGGCCCGACCTTACCGAGAGCATGGGCCAATTCCTGCAGAAGACCAACATCATCCGCGACATCCACGAGGACCAGCTCGACAAGCGGCGCTGGTGGCCCCACGAGATCTGGAGCAAGCACGTTGACAGCTGGGACGACCTCTTCAAGCCCGAGTACAGAGAGCAGGCCCTCAACTGCAGCTCCGAGATGGTGCTGAACGCCCTGAAGCACGCCGAAGACTGTCTACACTACATGGCTGGCATCCGGGATCAGAGCGTCTTCAACTTTGTTGCCATCCCTCAGTCCATGGCCATCGCAACGCTCGAGCTGGTGTTCCGAAACCCGGCCATCTTTGAGAGCCACATCAAGATTACGAAGGGTGATGCTTGCAAGCTTATGACCGAGTCGACACAAAACCTGCGGGTGGTTTGCGATGTCTTCCGGAGGTACGCTCGGAGGATAGCCAAGAAGAACGATCCGCGGGATCCCAACTTCCTAGCTATCAGTGCGGCATGCGGCAAGGTTCGTGCTCCTGGTCCAGCTGGCTGGGCAACTTTTGCTAACACGCCCACAGATCGAGCAGAAGATCGATACCATGTACCCCAGGCAAGACCCGAAGAAGATCCTGGCCGAGAAGAACCAGCAGAATCAGCCACAGAGAGAGCCAGGAATGGACAACATGGAAGCCATCTTCTTGTTGCTCTCCGTCGTTGGTGTACTGTTGCTGGTTGGCGGTTTGATGGTGCGTGGTCTCCGCTTGCGCCTGGTCGGGCCGTCCATGCGCCGATGTGGCTCCCTGTGATTTAGTGGATGCGCTAACTTTTCTCCAGATCGGAAGCGCGTGGCTCCTCGGTGCAAAATTCGACCAGGTCTTCCGCAGTTACGACAACTACATCAGAGGCACCAGCACGACGACTGGCCACACCCTACCGACAGGAACCGGCCGAGACGAATTGTAAGGCGTGTACGAGGCGTCCACAGTTTGGTTTGCTTTACCGCTTCGGATTCTCTGCTACATTAACGTGATTTCAACGGGCCCTTGTGCCCTAATTTTGGGGTTTGAGCATCGCTATCCGTGGCTCGCAGGCCATGGGCGGCACAGCGATGCTGAATACATATCTTAATGCATGATATACTTCTTTGTTTTACGTTTTCAACGAGGGGGACGCTTGTCTTCCCGGATTCGTGATCTGGAGCTGCGGCATCATATGCCATGCTGATTTTTCAGAACGACAGAGAGCCATGACCGACTAATAAGCACGGATGTCAAATTGCAATTCGGTCACCCATCACGGGTTCGATGACTGTTGTTGTGCCGAAGATGTGCTGATATTGAAGCCACTGCGAGAAGCCTGGAACCCGGGCACTCCTCAGACGAGATACTGACTTTGGTCTATGATATCCTGTCGAAGGGTGGACTGCACACATTTTTTTTCGTTGGAGGATCATGCCTCTTATCGGCACAGATGACAAAGATGTCGATATAGAGGACGCACAACTATTATGCCCTTTCCAAAGTCGGTGAGCAATCAACATGGCTGCTGGCTTCCACGCCATTCAGAGATCCTGATTATCGTGATGCTCGACATTAGGATCCTCAAACTTCCTAAGCACCCCGTTTTTTGCTTCCTCTCATTGACTTACATAATGACGCGGCACGGGAGAGATCCCAGTTGCTACAACCGAGCCTTCGCTGGCGATCATGTTCGTGGAATCAGCCGAGACGCGGCTCCAAGAGCCTTCCGAGCTTCACGTAGATTCGCCCTCGTTCATGCTTGACCACGGCTCGGAATATGCTGTGTCTAGACGCAGAGGTTCCAATGGTGTTGGGATAATGCCCAAAATTACTTGTCCATAACTGCTCGCCAACAAAGTTCAACACACCCCTTGTCAAGACAGTAAACTCGAGTAGGTAAGCTCCCAGTTTTGGTAAGGCATGCAGTTGAAGCTCTCTTCTCCTCTCCCATGTACAGTACAAGGGGGGCTCTGTCTCTAGTCCCTGGTAGCAAAAATACCAAATGCAGGCGTCGTGATATATATGCAAAAAACGAAGTTGTAATCCTCCCGTCTCTGCCGCAACAGGCTCGACAAACAAACGAGGCACGCGACCTCACAGGTTGCCATTATTAGCAATCAGGCTCGTTGTCCCAGCCACATTATTCTTGACCCTCGCCGGCGAAGCGGTCGCGAGCTGCGTGATCCGCCTGCTCACGGCGTCGACAGTGTTGAGCCCCTCGAGCGCCATCAGGTACGCCGCGAGCCCCGCGACGTGCGGGCTCGCCATGCTCGTGCCGCTCAGCGTCGCCGTGTCGGCGTCGCTCTCGATCCCGACGCTCTGCACCGCCACCCCGGGCGCGAAGACGTCGACGGCGGCGCCGAAGTTGGAGAAGGAGGCCTTCGCGTCGGTGCGCTGGTCGATGGCGCCCACGGTGACGGCGGCGCGGGCCGAGCCGGGGGACGTGTTGGCCGCGTCCTGGTTCTCGTTGCCGGCCGCCACGACGCAGACGACGCCCGCGGTGGTGAGGGCGTTGATGGCGTCGTTGATGGCGCGGCTGCGGCCGCCGCCGAGGGACATGTTGAGGACGGCCTTGCCGGCGAGGTTGGAGGCTGTTACGTTGGAGACGACTGGAAATGGAGTTAGGGACTGAGAGAAGATGGGAGGGGGGAGGTTGTGGGAGCTTACCGAAGTTCATGCCGGCCAAGACGCCCGAGTTCGTGCCCGCTCCATCGCCATCGAGCACCTTGACTGCAACAAGGTTCACGCGCTTGGCTACGCCGAAGGTCCGTCCGCCGATGGTACCTGCGACATGGCTGCCGTGGCCGTTCTCATCGGTGTCCTACCACTTCGAGTCAGCCCACTTTTCCACGTAGTCAGACCATGCCGAACGCAACTCACAACATCGTTAACAAAGTTAGCCGCAAACGTCGCCCGTCCCTGGAACTCGGAATGCGTCACGCGGATCCCGGTGTCGACCACAAACGCCGTGATACCCTCCCCGGCGGTCGAGTCGAACACGTAGCCCGTCTCCCCCGCGTCGGAGTGGCTGAGCCTCGCGAGGCCCGTGGTGGCCTGGTTCTGGGTGCTCAGGGCGGTGAGCCTGACCCTGGCGTCAGCCTCGATGTAGCTGACCTCGTCGGCGTCGAAGATCTGGTTCATGGTGCGCTCGTCGGCCTCGAGGGACATGGCGTTCCAGGCGCCCATGCGGATGGTGCGCACCTTGGTGGACAGGGCGCGGCCGTCGAGCCCGCGCTTGCCGACGTTGGACTTTGCGATCTTGGATATCCATTTCGCCTGGTGGGAGTCGATGGCTTCCTGGCCCGACGAGGTGTTGTAGACTACTATGAAGCGGTTGGCGATGATGTCCGAGGCTGCGATGTCCGGGTTCGATATGGGGACGCCCATGAAGGGGCGCTTTCGGCTTGGGGCGGGGCTCGGGGCGGCGAGGGTGAGGGTGAGGGTCAGGAGGGCGAGGAAGAGGGTGATTATCCTGGAAGCCATGGTTGCTGATGTAATGGTGTTGTTGTCCTTTGTAGTGGTCCTTGTTGTCTGGAGCTGGAGCAGCAAGTCGAAAAGTGAGTGTAATGAATGTAGGTCTCTTGGGCTGGCACTGCTAGCTGGCAAGCAGAGTGAAAAGGAGAGGCTGTGGTGACGATGTCTAAGTCAAGATCGACCACATAAAAGGATGGTTATGCGCAGCAAGATGAGAAGCGAAATAGGAAAGGAGAAGGTATAAGATGGACTGCAACCCTGGACCCGAACCAGAAGACTGAATACAAGAGAGTCAACGCTGGTTGACTTGGGACAATAGTAGGAGTCGAGGCCAACGGCTCCTATTTAAACGGCCAACAATAGCAAACCACCAACGAAACGTCGGGGCGATCAAAGCCATAGAACAAGCCAACAATAGCCCGCGAGACATAGAACACAGTGGGACCGGGGAGATGATCCATTTTCGACCCTCGTTCGATGCCTCGAAATTCCAGACTGGAACAGGGTGTAACAGCACAAGCGCTACTACTCCTGGGCTCCGGCGATGGACGCCAAGTCAAACACGACGGCGAGCCGACCCCGGCTCGCCAAGCAGCACATAAACAACGCTCGTTGTCATGCACCGAGATGATTGACGAAACCGACATTACGTAGGACGCCTGGGAGTCTGAAGGTAAAACAATGCGACGTCAGAGATGCGAGGAGCCACAAGTATGAGGGAAGCAGCGGCGGAGGGTCGGAGATGGCTTCACCTTTGGGCCTGGAAATCGAGCCTCCGACGTTGGTTCTTTACTGAGGCTCACCTACACACTTAATCCCCGATTGACTTTGAGCTATGGCACGTGAGTTTAGCCATCGGCATAAAGGGCGCATGATAGATCGCCCTTGGTTTTCCCTGTCCCAAACAGGGCGGATCGCTGGAGTACCAGACGTACCTAGCGGGAGACGACGGAGTCATGCAAAGCTCCGGGGAAGCCCAATTGGACACTGATCGGCAAGCCGTGTGGATATATTAAATTGAGCCTCATCCGGATTCCAGACCACAGACATCACCAGAAGTAGTGTTATTTTCGAGGCTGAGTCAAGCTTGCGGTGCGGTGCCTGGAAAGTAACATTATTGGCTTATATCACCACGTGGTGAACCTATTTTTGACGGTTTGAAATCGTACCGTAAAGTTGCACCGCATTAGTCAGATGTCGTCTTGGTCAGTCTCTCGAGAGTCTATCTACACTAGCTGTAGCCGATCTGGATACGGTCGAGGTATGCGAACTGCATGTATTCGTCAATTACGATGACTTGTGGCTGCAACAGCACCAATGCGCAGTATCGACCAACCTACAATGATCAAGCTGAGGTTGTTGCTTCGAGGAAACATCACCCGTGGGCAGATGTGGGCGTAGATACCTCTTCCTGGCGCTGATCTCCTGATCTTCTGAGCATGGCGAGCTTCATCAGAACCGGCAAGGGAGTGGCAGGCATCCCATCTCATCGGACGGTCTGCCACAAGAGGACTGGTGTGCGACGTAGACGGGACAGACGATGGCGTGGCCTCCTGTAAAACCCAGGGTTTCTGAAATGCCAAGTGAAGGACGTGTCATTGGATGTCAAAGGGGTCCTCCAGGGGCTGAGCAGCTGGATTGGCTCCCTGTGGGGAATTAAACAGGCGGCTGAAACCAGCCAACTCGTGGCCCCAGAAATGCATTATTCGTACCCGAGAACGGAGTTCAGGGTGCGTTGCTGCACTGAGTGAGAAGCAAAAGCCGCGCCGTGGCTTTGCTTGCCTGTTTCAGCTGACTCACTAAGAATGTCGATGCGACTCAATGAAGGGGTGTAAACAAGATGGCAAGTTAAGCCGAGGGATACAGTTCTAGAGCTACCTTATGTCTAGGCACTAAGGTGCGTAGCAAGATGGGATGAAACGGAAGGGAACATCTGTACGTTCAAGGTACATGATGCTGAGAACTACATGCAAGGTCAGAGAGGAGTGTTTGTTGTGTGTTTGACTGTGGATGTCACTCAGGATGGCGCCTGTGTAATCGCCTTTAGCGCCCATTGCTAGAATAAGGCGATAGATGATAGATCATAGATTCAACGCTGCCGGGTATGTTGTATTTGACAATCCGTGAACCACAAAGGCTGGGTTCGCGAAACCTAGGAATGTACTATGGGTAACAGAGGTCTCTGCTTTCGTTTGCCGTTCGCAAATCCTGCGCGCGTCACGCTGACTGAGTCCAGAATTGGTCTCCGTTCAGGCTGACACTTCGACAAGTCCTCCGTCACAGAGTAGTGCAGCTACCGCCTGAGAGCTTGAGGAACAATTAGAGGAGTGACGAGCAATAGAACACTACAGCAGGTTGAAGATGAGGCTCGACGTTATATGTATGTGCATATGTCGTATTGAATGCGGCTGTGGCTGAGTGGAGCCAGTGGGGTTAGATGGTCACCCAACTGTGGCAGCTGCGATGTGGCTGAAAATCAATTTACGCGGTCCCTACTGTCGTGATTGCGGGCAGCCAAGTGCCAGGTCGTGTTCTGTCTCAAATGACCCTCATTAAAAAAGAAGGCCACACTTTCTCAGTCCCTTCCGGCCTTGCCAAGTTAGCACCACCATTGTTTTGGCAGGACAGCCTCACATATGACAGTCTGTTAGGAGGCCAGCTATCACGACTATCCACCTCCGCTCAGAAGATATACGCGCATCTGTCCGGCAACTCTCAAGTGGCAGTAGACTTAGGTAGCCTTGATTGGCATCTGTCGCTGGTAGTCGATCTATCTGGTCGGCCAATCGTCGCTTTCACAGTTTGACACGCCAGTGCTGGCGCAGCTGCAAGCAGACGACACGTCTACGCCCAACCTCAGCCCGACACATCGTCCCAAGGACGGACTTCTCTATCCTGTCGTTGCGAAACCCAACTCAATTATCCGCCGGGGGGAGTCCGGCGATCAGCCTTGGCAGAAACTGGTACGCCAGATCCATCCCGGAGTCAGCTCGCGTGCCCTCCAGTTCACGACAAGTCGACGACGCTGAATCTCCTGCTTTGAACAGTCACTACCCACCGTACGACGTCTGCATGCCATGAACGGCCTTCTGGCATCTTAGCATTCTTACCAGCACCAGCAACAGATGTTGTCCCCGAGCCTCACCAACGTCCGCGAGGATGCTGCAACAGACGACACCCTGTCCATCGACACCAGTCGCTTGCCGCGGAACGAGCGAGCCATGTCGATCGACCGCGACGAAGGGGACGAAGGGAAAGCCACCATCGAGCTGGCTTCCATAATGACGACAGCCTCAAATCCCGTATCCCCCGGTCCATCGAGCCCGCCGTTAGACCAGAGCCGCACGCCCGACTTTGTTCCGCCCGCTCGACCCAGCAGCACGCCATTTCCACAGCCAGAACACCGGACCGATATACAATGCTTGACCTGCCCTACGGACGAGATGACGGCCCTGGAGGGGGGACCGGCAACAAGTGACGTACTCGATATGCCGATACCACTCCCCACAGAGCCTGCCAGGATGAGCCTGAACGATTTACCTGCCGAGATCCACGAGTGTGTACTGGACCATCTGTTCGGCTTCCGCGTGTCGACGACGTCCAAGAGTAGCATCGTACGGTGGGGTACGGCACTCCGGCATTCACGGCGCAAGGAGCTCTCCGAATTGGCTCTGGTGAGCCCGGTCTGGCGCGGTCTGATACAAGAGCGCCTCTACCGCCACATCAAGATCAAGGCCACTTCGGAGAGCATGCACGACTTTCTAGACTGGTTCGTAATGCACGAGCACCTGCGGCCATATGTGAAGCACGTGGAGCTGTGGTTTCCGGTGTTCGAGCCCAAATACAGCCTCCAAACCCTGGCCAGCCTCAACACACTGCCAACCGTGACTGTCGACGGGCTGACACAGACTTCGTACATGCTACCGGCAGATAACTGTTCCTTGGAGGACGCTTTCGAGGTGATCGGCATGATGCTTCCCGAAGTGTGCGTCTTGACTCTGGAGGGTGGAGAGCGGAAGAAGGCGCCCAAAGTCAGGCTCACCAGCCTGCACTCCGGCGGCAGTACCTGGATGCCCAGGCTTCTGTCGGTGCGTACACTGGTCACCAAGGGCCAGTGGAATCTGATCCGCAGCGATCGGGATTTCGAGATCATCATGTCGTCGCTACCGAACCTGGAAGAATGGCACGGCTATTACAGCAAACCCAAGTCCAAGAGCTATCTCACCATGGCTACCATCTTGCCAAAGCTTCCGGCTAACCTCAGCACGTTGGAGCTCTGCATCGAGGGCGACTACCGACGAGAGATGAACTTCCCACCCTACTTCCTCAAGGTATCGAACAAGCTGCATTTCTGCAAGATGCTGGCCGATGCGGCACCAGCTCTCGAACACCTTTCGTACACCGGCCGTGTCTGCAGGGTGTTCTTCGACCTCCTGGCCCTCCACACGGATTCCAGAACCACGAGGCTCCAGTCGATCGACCTGACGGTGAAGAACTGCTGCCGGCATGTGACGCACTGGAACGAATCAGGGTCAGGTATAACGGACATGAACTTCATCAGGGCGTTTGAGAGTCTCGTCATAGCCGGTATCCGGTCTGTGACCAAGCTGAAGGCGTTGGAGTACTTGCGGATTCGGTTCGTGGATCTAGGTATGCGATACGCCATTCCGTAATTTGCAAACCGGGGTGGGCTAACACTAGATCAGACTCCCCTATCCCTCAGCTGAACCCCTTCTTCACCCTTGACAAGAACGTCGCCCAGGGCGTCTGGAGCAACGACATTGTGGGCGAACTGAGCCGTGCCCGCCCAGGAGCCAGCTTCGAGTACCTCGACGAGACCTTTGGCGAGATCGTGGTCTCCAAGGACGGGCGCTTCATCGTCAACCCGAACCACTCCAGGTCAAAGGTCACGTCACTGAAGCTAGACAACTACGCCCTGCTGACAGGCGTGCAGACGGTGGCAGGTGGCGGCATCTCGATAACCTAGTCGGTGGACAAACCGTCACTTCCGTCGTTCTTGAAGCGCCGATGCTCTCCGGATATTTCAGGCCTCATACGAGACTGTCGTGACCTCCATGTCCACGTCCACACCGGCCGAATAGACCCCAATGACAGACCTTAGCTTGTCCCAACTGACCCAAGCTTATATTATGGTCACCGGCGGAGAACCCTTGTGTGGGATGTCTGCATACCAATGCTCCAATGGAACTATGACCGGGGTGCAGGCGCAGTCGTGTACGCTACCAGCGAACATCTGCCAGTGGGTGTCACGGCGGGAGCAGCGCATCCGCACAGATATAACGATGCTACACCTGCGATACGCTATATTTCTCGGTGGTTCCATCTCCCTGTTGATGCGGACGAGTTGAGTAGAAGACTGTGGCCATTCGATCCTGAGCCCGAACCTTGGGAAGTGCCATCTGACCCAAGTTTTTACTACGAATCTCGGTACAACTTCATTCCCCCTTTTCAATGG
>Ga0209127_100622_pt1 | contig 12245 bp, 16 predicted proteins | sample LakSupMetagenome_FD_187469 | JGI IMG/M metagenome (GOLD analysis project Ga0209127, IMG submission 187469) | Freshwater microbial communities from Lake Superior, Canada - Sta WM archaea (SPAdes) (version 2) | ecosystem: Environmental > Aquatic > Freshwater > Lake | place: Lake Superior, Canada...
ACCCCTACATCGGATCTCTCTGGATCGCTCTGCTCGTGGAGCCCACCATACAGACTACTGCTCTGCTTACACGTCGGAACCCTGGCGCCTTGACATACTTCGACTTCCTTGACATCGGTACCGCTGCGGTCCGTTACCTGGCCTTTCTCACCATCCTCGTTGCATACCACCTTCTTCCCTGCAGCTCGGTGCGAGAAGATGGCACCGAGGACGAGAGACAATCTCTCCTGCTGCCGAAAGAGGATGGACAGCGGCAAGCCGTTTCCCCTAACGGGGCACAAGGCCTGGACACACATGGCTATGGCTCTGACCCGCAAGACTCTACCGATGAAACGCAGAGCACTGACAATCCAGAGTCAGAGTGGGAGCGGCAAAACCGGGGGGGCAGAGAGCAAATGGAGAAGCGTCTGGTGGAAGAGGGTGACTGGCTTGCCTACGCGAAGAGTTTCATGGTAAGGCTGTTGTCGTCCTTCTTTCTCCCTCGGCTTCAGCTAACATAGTCTTCGTTCCAGACCTTCTTTCCCTACATATGGCCGGTCAATAACAAGGCCCTGCAACTGCGCGCGGTGGTCGTGGGTCTATGTCTGTTGGCCGGTAACTTCGTCGGTCTTCTGATGCCTAGACAATTGGGGATTGTCGTCGATAGCCTAAACAAGGTGAGTGACAAGGATCCGTGGGCTCAGGTGCTTATTTTTGCATCACTACAACTGGTAGACTCCAGCGGAGGACTGGACCATATCCGAGCTCGGCTGTGGCTACCCGTCGAAGTATACTCCTATCAAGCCCTTACCACCGCTTCATTTTCCCACGTGCTCAATCTCTCCTCGGATTTCCGCGACGAGAAGAGCTCATCAGATACTATGACGGCTATGGAGGCTGGCGACAGTCTCTCCAATATCCTGCAGTCGGTCTGCTTCCACGCGGTTCCTATGCTGATTGACATGACTGTCGCGTCCGTCTATCTTTCTCTCACTTTCGGACCATACGAGGGCTTCATCACGGTTGCAACAGCCGTTATCTTTTTCCACCTCGCGAGCCGTATGATATCGGCCTTGAAGAAGATCCGAAGGAAGGAGGTGGGCGCCTGGTTTGACCAACACTATGTCCTCCAGGCTAGCGTGCAGGGTCGGAGCACGGTTGCCCGCTTCAACCAGGTCGGTCATGAGAGCGATCGGTACTCGGCAGCGGTGGAAAAGGTGGTGGACACGACGTTGGAATCCAGTATAGGATATATGACTGTGTGGGCGTTCCAGTCACTCACTCTACTATGTGGACTCCTAGCCGGTCTTTTCCTGGCAGTATATCAGATTACCAACGGCAGAGCATCTCCGGGCCAATTTGTCATGCTAGTGACATACTGGGGACAACTGTCCGGGCCACTTACCTTCTTTTCCAACCTCGGCGAGAGCTTATCGAGAGACTTGATCAGTACCAGGAAGCTCCTCGAGATCATGCAGACGAAGCCGACCGTCGTCAGTAAGGGAGGAGCCTTGCCTCTGCAGTTCAAGGGTGGCCAAGTAACCTTCCAAGGTGTTGGCTTCTCATACGACAAGACGAAGGAGATCCTCGGGGACATCAGCCTCGACGTGGCTCCGGGCACCGCTGTTGCCTTTGTTGGGCTCACTGGTGCCGGAAAGTCAATCGTCCTGAAACTCATTGACCGGTTCTACGATGTCACTGAGGGTTCGATCAGGATCGATGGCCAGGACATTCGAGACGTCGAACTTGCAAGGTAAAGTCACAACCCCAAGCATGTATACAAGCTCAAGTGGATTAAGGATCTCTGACATGATCCAGTCTACGAGCCCAGATCGGAGTTGTTCCGCAAGACCCCATCATGTTCGATGACACTGTGATGAACAACGTCCGTTATGCGCGGTTGAGTGCGACCGATGAAGAGGTCTTCGACGCTTGCAAAGCAGCTTGTATTCACGAGCAGATCCTGGCGTTCACGGAAGGTAATGGGCGCATGAAGAAATCATGCTCACAACGTACAGGAGGCTGACTCTTCGTCTAGGCTACAAAACAAGGGTAGGTGAGCGGGGCGTGAAGCTGTTAGGAGGAGAGTTGCAGCGCGTGGCTATAGCACGGGCGATCCTGAAGAGGCCCGCAATCGTGCTCCTGGATGAGGCTACTAGTGCCGTCGATACAGATACCGAGCAAAAGATCCAGCAGGCGTTCAGTACCCTTCGCAAGGACCGTACAACATTTATTGTTGCGTGCGTAATCTGTCCTGCCAGCCTCCGATCTTGAACCGTCGACTGACCATCTTCTTTAGTCACCGTCTCTCAACCATCATCAACGCTGACCACATCGTCGTGATCAAGGATGGCCACATTGCCGAGCAAGGGTCACATGATGAGTTGATACGGACACAGGGCAAATATGCCGATCTTTGGGCCAAGCAGGTTTTCCTGAAAGCCAGGGCAACCCAGATGTCTGAGGACCAAGCAGCGGTGGAAGACGGTCAGATGCTCAGCATTATGAACGACCCCCCGGCCGAAATTACTCGTTCCGAGCTTGCGAAGGTCCAGCAGCCTGCCACACCGGTCAAGACGCAGGGTGTCTCGACCCCAACTCTAGCAGCCAATGACAAAGGAACCGCATATCACGTTCGAGAGGTATAGAGCCTCCCAGAGTGGCTGACCTTTGTCACGATCTGTTCGAGTCTAACGCCGTGTACTACAGGGGTCGAAATTGAATCCAGATGCACCGGAGTTTACGCCGAGACAAATGCCTCCGCAAGTGCCTCTGGCGTCGGCCAGGGCGAATCCAACGAGGCATTGGGGATCCGAGGATATCGAAGGCATTGAGAGTAACGTCACTTCTCAACATGTCCACTTCGCGCCTCTGCCAATCATCTATGTCCCTGGGGTGTATCCGGTGTATTCCGATATTTCGCAGCTGCCGGGCGACACTTTCGGCCAGGAGACTAAGCTTCACTACGAAGACTTGGACCAGCCGTCGACGTCGACAGCAGAAGACCACACGACGGAGTCTTCTACTTGCTCCCCGGGTATGGGAGGCCATGGGCTGGGCCTGAGACATCCTCGTTATTCGAGGAGAGTCCAGTCCAAGAGCGAGCCATCTAGCAGTGGCACAACTTCGGAGGATTCCTAAGTAGCAATGGTTTGAACACACTCATGTCTATGGAAGTCATTACAGTGTGCTTACGTTCTGGTATGCTACGATGGTTTGGAGGAGGAAAGGGCAAGGTTAGGGTCCTTGACAAAACCAAGGACGAAGGACCGATGTTTACATGGTTAAGGGGAACATCGGCATTGTGGATAGTGGTCCTGATCCTCCGTTTCCTATCAAAAGTTATTTTCCCTTTATGACTGACGAGTTCGAAGACGACGTTCGGTAGGCTCTTTGCTCCGTGCATTCGCCCCGTTATATGACCATCGCTGAGAGTTCTCCCAATGAAAGCCACTGTTACTGTTTGGTGTCACTTGAGACATGCACACCTATTATCTCTATCCATTCTACAAGGGCCGACGCAAAGAAGTCTGTTCCCAGACGTTTGGTCATTGTCCTATTGCCTCGCTTTTTCTGATAGCGGCCAACATCCGTAGTCCCTCTTAAGTATAACGGGTGGGGGGGGAACCCCAGATCCATCTCTCCGTTAACACATGGGATGCTCAGTGTCCAACCGGTGTCGTTCAGCAGAACAAGGAATCAACGGTTAAACCGAGAAGATATGTTAGTGGACACAGGACATCACCGACTGCGGCGTTTGTGGAACGAGGCTACTATGAGGCATCTCGGACTTGGCGTGCGATGAGATGAACGCTGAAATACACGGGGATGCGTGGCTCAAAACCCTGTACTGGTTATGCTCTCGGCAAAAGCAGGCTGGGAAAGCGGGATTACAACCAAGGGCTTCCTCATACGAGGTGGCAAAATGCAGTGTGCCTGACGGCGGAGGGTCTGCCCATGGTCGGGGTGCAATCGCACAGGGGATCGGGTTGCTTATGTATGTACAGTATCTTATGCAGGTGCAGGTGAGTGATGCCACAGAGAGTATAGGACACATAGTAAACGCTCGGGTAGCTTTCATAGCCGGAGAAAAATATTCCAGGCGACCTTCGTACCGATGAAGGGAGAAGTCCAATTCATCTGTCCACATGGCTACAACGTATTACGGTCTCTACAGCCCCCAAGTATGACGGAGCTGGAAATCTGGCAAACCCCAAATTCCGTCTCTGGCCCGCTGTGACGTGAACAAGGGCGATGACTCCCGCTACGTCCCGTCGGCAAGCAATGCGCCGATCCCAGCATAAATCGTCACGTCCTGAGCTGGCGTTAGTTAGTTACATCGGACCCGGTCCAATATAATCCATGCACCAGACCAGGTGCCGCGCGCAGCCAAAAATACACACAACACTCTCCGTATCTGCACGCGTCTCCTAATTCCAGTCATCCGCCCTGTGGCGGGGGGGCACCCAATGGGGGAGGGGCATGTGACGGTTGTGAGCCGCCGCCGGGTCGGCGACCATGGCACCGGTCCCAGCACCATCGTTTTCCAGTCTCATCCAAACACGGGCCCAGGCGCCGGCATGAGCCTGCAGCGGATGGATACCATGCCGGCCGATGCCGGCCCGGTTCAGCTCCTCGTCGAGCAGATTCTGCATGCGTAGAAGATGAGCTCGGTGACGCGGCTCGTCATTGCGTTGTCTCGGATGGTCGGGCATGATTATGTCTCCCGCCGGTAGGAGAAGCTCTTCATGGAGCTGGTCAAGCCACACCATCAATTCTTGTGGTGCCCGCTCGTCTCGACGGTCCTGGGCAAGTGGGCGTGGACGCACAGCGGCTCTGAGGGCAGCGACCCTAGCGTTCGGGTTTCGAATGATCTCGGGCCTCCCAGGACGGCCTTCCGGATCAACGAGGTCGGCGAGCGGATCAATTTCGGTGCAGTCGAGTTTGTGGCGGCAGTAGAGGAAGCCATGTTGGTTCCGTCGAAAGGGGGCCAGGCAGATGTAGCACCACTCGTGGCCGCAGACACCTGGTTAAATCCATCACGTCAGAGCTAATCAACGCCGCTAGGGGCCCAAGACGTAAGGACAGGATCCGAAAAGGTACACTTACAGGTGATGTGGTTGCAACCGATCCATTTGTGGACAGCCTGCTTGCATTCGGGACATGCCTTGCTCGTCTTCTTGATCACCTCCTCTGACGCCTTGTCGTCCTTTCTTCGGCGCCGGTTCCTGCGATCATATCCGTCGCAGGTCTCGCCGGTATGCCACGGCACATTGTGTCGGACGCAGTGCTTGGCCTTGCAGACGACGCACTTGAACTTTGTGCAGTTGCGATCGTGGATCTGTCCCGACTCGCAGCTCGTGGAGAGGCACCATTTAAAGTCGGGAATCGACTCGAGGGCTGCGCGAGTGGCCAGGGCGTCGTAGCGGTCGAAATCCGGCTTGGAGGCATAGCGCTTGACGTCGTCGAACTTTAGCGGCTCCCGACATTCGGGGCACTGGAGCCTATCCCAGGTCAGTGTATCCAGACTGGAACGGATCCACTGGCCTAGACAATCCCTGCAGGTAGTGCCCTTGTGCTTGCAGCCGCTTGTGATCCGTGTTGGGAAGTCTGTGGGCTTCTTATTGTCGGTGCAGACTGCGCAGGTCTCACTGGCATGCAGGAGCCACGATTCCTGAGAGGCAAGGACGTCTTCCAGATAACAAGGCAGATCGAACCGGACCCTGGTTCCGTAGCTGATCAGAGCGTCATCACCCAGACGGCTGGGCCTGGACGCGAGAGCAATGTGCGACCACTTGAGCTTGAGCTTGCCGGTGTGTAGGCGGCCCACACTGTTGAACAAACGCGCTTCCATGATTCTCTTCACCTCTCTCGCCGGCACAGCGCCTCCTACGCGGGGCTGCTCCGACGGATGAAACAGGTATTCCCCCCACGGCCCTTCGAGGATTATATACGATCTGGGGGGGCCGACAGCAACGGAGAGCCAGCGGCAGAACCAACTGCGGACCCGACGAAGCTCCCACATATTTCCGTGAAGGGGGCCGGCTCTGGCTCCGTCGCGAACCCTGATAACGATGCGGTTGGGGTCGTCGATGCCCCGGTGCTCGGCAACAAGCTTTCGAAGCTGGCCAACGGTATTGCCGGCCTCGACGCATTGGGCCATGTCGTCCGCAAGACCAGCTTCCAGTGCCTTGTCACCGTCGTTGGAGTCGGTGAACTTCCACCCGTCATTATCGTGCGGTGTGACGAGTCGAAACCATACAGACGGGTTCAGAGCGACGAGATCATGCTGGCCAAGTTCTCGAGCATCGGCGTAAAAGCGAACTCGGACGGTACTGGAGGCAGACCGGTCTAGGCTTCGGCATCGTTCTTTGACCCAACTTTCAAGCCTGACGACCTCTGAGCCGCGCTTAACGGAGAGGTAGAAGGGTCCGTGGCGATGGTCGACGTCCTGTAAAGTGATACTGACCGACTCATTGCACCGCCCGCCGTCTCGATGCTTGTCCGAGCTCTTAGCACGGTCCTTGTTCTGGTTTCCGTCGTGATCGTGTTGCGAGCGGTGGTGCCCGGACTGCGGGTGCAGTCGTGGCTCCGTATTGCGGTGCGATGTCGGCCAAATACCGCTAAGCCGAGAGAATGAGGAGAGCCATGGAGAGGGCGAGGTCCGGCTCTTCTCACCACGCTCCATGTTCCGGGTTGCCATGATCTGGTAGCTGATGCACAATCATCCCGCACGGGGTCCCTATGGCAAGTGTTGTTGGCTCATGCCTCAGATGGGTGGTGGTCAGAGAGAAGAAGAAATAGGCGGCGCGGTCCTGCCTACGAGGCCGGAATTTAAGCTGTCCGTGGACGGCGCGCCTTGCACTTGAGAATAGTGAAGTTTCGGGGTTTTGCGGTGAATTGAATTGGTCGAGCCGCCAGACGGTGAAGTACTCGGGTCCGTTGTCGACCAGAGTGTCCCAATAGCCGTGGATCCTATACTAGACCTAGTAGCTAGCTTGCGTGTGATCGTTGGGCCGTGAAGGCATCTGCCTCATCTGCCTTGGTTGTGTATGTCTAGTGATTCGAACGTCACAACTCGCGAGGCCGTCGGTTACTCCACCCATAAAGACGTCGACAGCAGGTTGGGAGAGGGCAAGCTGGAGAGGTGAGGTTAGGGCACTTTCGTAAGGCACCTTCTCTAAGATCTGTCGACGAGAGTATGAGCGACATCGAATTTTGTGCAACCTGAACCCATCACCCACCCTACCTTACCTATCGATAAGAGAAGATGCGTGTTGCGTGGCAAGTGCAATCCCGACAGTTGCATGTGAGTGGGCAAGCTCGCTGCGATACTTATGCTCCTGCCGCAGTCAACGACCAATGATACTGGCAGTTGCGCAGTACCTCTCTGCATGACTGGAGCGTCAGCACTGCTACCTGAAAGCTCCGCCTCCTGCATGAACGCCCGGTGTACTGAGAGCCTCAAATGGAGATAAGTATAGTATACTTTATATTCCCCATGATTGATTATTGATGAGGTGCATACCTTACCTTCCCAAGGTACTGCATTGGCCCTGCGCATCCGTCTTGTCGGGCAGACCGGGGAGGTCCGCGCCATTGCCCATGGTTTCGGGGAAGTAGAGGTAGTTGGCCGATGACCGCGACATATGTCATGCGACGCAAAGCATCCGATTTGTGCTCAACCCGGGCTACTCTTATTGTGCTTTACGCACCACTGTACCCTAAGCTGATCGAGGGTTTGGGATATCCACACGGTCCTGTCATGGACTGCACCGGGACTGTCTGGACCGCTAGCGGCCATCTTCCATTCCAACATTGTATCCCTGTTTGGACCGTGGGCTACAGCGGCGGCTCCCGGCAGAATGACGCCGACTTGGCCACGGAGCCAAGCTCGGGAAACAGAGGCTACAAGACATAGAGCCTTGCAAGCGGGCAGAAACGGAAGGAGCCTTCGGCGAGGAGTGATATCGTAATTCAATGTTTTGCATTCGTTCGTTAGCCTATGTCATCGAACTTGCTCCAAACAGAGGGGGCAGAGAAGAAAGGAGCGGCAAGCTTGCTGCCCGCACGCTACCAACAACAGCTCTCTCAGTTTCCCGCTCCTTAGCCTGTTGCAAGAGCTCTGTCCCTGGCCGTCCGACATTGCACATTGCACATCGGATACACAGCGTAAACTGCTGCCCCATCTGCATATCAAAACATCAAAGCTCGTTCCGTCCGTCTCCTCATGAATTAAGGCTGCCGGCTCGTATCAGGAGGCGTCGGCATGGTTTTGCGGCGCAATTCGCGATTATGCGCATGAAGCACTGCAGGCAAATCAATACAGGAAGAAGAAACGTGGCAGCCGCATCGCAAGCAGCGTTGCGGTCCAGCCAGAAAGTAGTACGTTCTGTCGGCGCAAATGTTTGTGCGTTCTTTCTTGGTCCGCCATCTGACCTGGACATCAGAGAAGGGCGGCAAATATACCAGCTGCGAAGACGGCGGCGCCATTACCGAGGTAGGCGGCGGTCGGAGCGGCATTCTGCGAGGCCGAGGTAGTGGCCCCGCCGCTGCCCGTGGCGGTAGGAGATGTAGAGGAAGCGCCGGTTCCCGTGGGGCCCGAAGTAGTCGAAGCCGAGGACGAAGAGGACGAAGAGTCGCCGCTGCCGGCCACAAAGTCGTTGGGGTCAAGGGTGCCGCAGTTGTCCTTGATGTTTGTGGTGCAGGCGTCCTGGCCTGTCTTGTTTCCCACATTCGAAGCAATGCAGTCCTCGAAGGCTTGATTGCAGACAAACTTGGCAAGGGGGGAAAAAGGACAATGTTAGCTTAACTCTATGGAGCAGACGATTCAAGCGCTGGCGGAGAGGCTTACTGTGTAGATGGTCTGGGTATAGTACTCCAGTCCAGGCGCTGTGCCGTTCTGGCACGTACACTGGTAGGTGAGGTCGGCCTACACGTGGCCAGGTCAGTTACGGGGCAGGGTCGCGGGCAGAGTCAAGGGGTGTCCGGTCACTCACAGGTTGGCAGTCATTGGCATTGGGCGCGTCCACACACAGTGTGTTGCACGTGTTGAGCTCGGCCTGGCACCATGAAGCTACGGAAGCCGGATTTAGCCACAGTCGTTGACAAGACCAGAACCAATTGCCAGTTTTCACTCACCTTTCTGCGAGAGAGGAAGCGCGCCCGTGTTGATGGTGAAGTTCTTCATCTTGGCGCTTGCTAGCGACAGCGCAGAGAGCGCGCCGGCTATCAGGTACGTGCGCATCTCGACGAATGGAATGATCCTTTCGGAACGACGGGCAAAACCACGGGTATGAGACGTGCTAAAGACGAAGCAAAAAGGACAGGAAATCCGTGTAAAGGTACGACGACACAGCGCACAGTTTTCGGGAAGTGCTTGGTCGGGTGGGGAGGAGAGCAGGTGAGGAGGTTCTTTCCAAGAGAAGAGATAGGAAGGCGCAGGTGGGATGGATACCGTACGTATTTAATTCGGACAACAAAGTTGCACTAGCACGGAAAGTCAAGAGGCTAGTTGGTCGAGGGGGAAAATGCCGCCAAGCCCAAAGCAAGAGAGAAAGTTTCAACACCACCGGGACAAAGCTCACGATGCTGCCGGGAAAGCACCTGCCTCACCCCAATTTCTCCAAAAGTGGCTGGGCCCGTTGCTAGGGACCGGGTTTAGGAAACAGTGTTGGAACGGGTGTGGGGCATGCAACCAAAAGCGAGCTCATTCATTGGCAAACCATAAGCCACCAGGCCAGATTTGGTCTGTTCTGATCTCTGATTCAGTGTGGTTTGACATTGGGGGTGCCCAGCGGACGGCAAAACTGCTGGTGCACAAGAAGAGACGGGAGTAAGAGATTCATTTTAATCTCCGTTTCCATCAACAACCCGCAAGTCCACTCGTACCCGATGCTCCCGCCGCTTTTGATGAGAGCGATAAGGTAGTTCAACTGGCAAGAGGATCTATCTAAATCATTGTCCCAATGATAATCGGCGTTACCATTGACTTCAGTAACGGCGACTGGCACAAAGGACATGGTCGGTAAGGTAAGGTAGCTACCATTCTAGCACTATACATAGCACTAGATCTGCTCTGTCCACTCGGGTGGTTACGTATCTCTCTCTGTAAGAGACATCTACGCCCGCCTGAGTCTGTATCAGTTTCATCATCGAAGATGAGGTCCCTGAAGGAGGTCGGGCTGGACGGGGGTGCCAGACCTTTGATTCCCTTTTTTTTTGCACGTCTTGTAGGATCGCCGATCAGCCGAAAAGCACCTGCACACCAGGATAATTCGACAAAAGGGCTCTGAAAGGTTTGGAGTTTCCGATATCCCGCCATATCAATGCGGGTCTCTAGATCAGCATCGGGCATCCACCACTTTTTCTCCTGCCTATCTGGCAAGAGTCCCATGCGCCAATGACAGCCGCCAATGTGTCGTCGAGCCGCAGGGCTGTGGTTGAAATCCCAGCATGATGGTTCCATTTCTTGGCGTATGTTGGTTGTACCGACTGTGCGCCTACCTGAACGTCACCTCTCACTCACATGCAGACCGGTACCTACTCTCGGACCTCGTGGCATCTAGACTATATGTGGATTACCACCCGCCACACTTTGCATCATCCGCCTATCAAGCGAGACAGCTTGGCTCCGTGTCCAGCAGACGCTGTGTTACTACTACTCCCGCGTCTAATCACCACACCCGTGTCTTTTCCCGATCCCAAGAAAGCATGTGCTCCCGGAATCCCTCCATTGCTGTGCATACGCCTTCTATACGTGAAGTCACCTTGCTCGACACTGCGCGGCGCAGGCAAATCGTTCGGCGATGAAATGCGCCGCAGAGACGGCCGTCCGAAGCCACAAGAACGGTGGTCTGAGCTCCTCAAACCCAGCACGTCCGTCATGACGAGCAGCCCCATGCCTCATCCAAATGTGCTATCAACGGCGGCACGACCGGTGGCGGCAAGGCGAGCGAGACTGGGGCTACAGACAGTTTCCTCACTGCATCATACAGCTCTTGGAAACCCCAAGGATGGATTTGGACCAGTGAGCCTGAACAGCCTGCCCGCGCACTACGCCATTTATCGACGACGACAAGGGTGAGCCAGAGCAACATGGCGTTCACTGGCGACGTTGTGTATTGACGTGCGGAAACCGCGGGCAGCATGTATCACGTTGGCCATACCGTCCACGTTTACCCGACGGCATAAGTCGAACGCGTGCAGGTTGCGCTCACAAAGCGGATTGCGGCTACTATGCGGAAAACGGCCAGAGGCAAGCTTGCCACCTAGCTGTGCCACGGCTTGGAGACGCCTTGCTTGACCGAGATTCTTGACCGAGATGAAGGAGGTGATATCTGCGTCTGCAAAGTCACTTTGGTTCCTGGTGCCCCTGCATGCCTGTCAACATCGGGCACTACGAATACGACCATTGTCAGCCATTGGAAGTGACGAGATGTGCTCGGCTACTTGTATTAAAGCTAACTCTGTCTGCGCAGAACCCCCATATTTCAAGATATGAATGAGTACCTCATTGATCCCGTCATGAGCTCATACCCATCGATTTTCCATTCGCTCATCCGTCGCCATCATTAAATTCATCGACCAGTCGTTACCGGTACTACTGGCGAAGAGAAACTATCAAGCAATTGGAACCAGCCAGTTTAAATACGCTTGAGATTCGATCCTTAGCCAGCCGGAGGCATGATCAACATGCACCGTAGCGCACACCCCTCTTACCCAGCTCCTTTCTTCCGACCGCGTCCTCAGGCATGACCCAGCCCCTGACACGCTTGGCCTCACGCTTCTCGGCCAACTGCGGCTGGGGCATCCAGTCATCGCGGGGCAGGGCCTTGCGCCGTGTGCCTTCGGCGGGAGCACCCACCTCGGCTTTCCAGTGGGCGTGGCCCATTGGTGGCTCGTCAGCGGCAAGCATGCACAAGCCCCAGAGAGCAAGGCAAGCAGTCAGCTGTACCTGGTCGGCGCCGCCATCTGCCCCCTGATCGCCATCCATGGCCGCGGCAAGCTGAACACTGCCGACCTCGAGGTAGCCAAAGTAGGGTGTCTGCTCGGTGCCGTTGCGCACAAAGACGAGCTCGATCTCGGTCATAATGAACCCGTACCTGCAGCCGTGCTCGCGCATGGCGTGATGCAGATGTGCCAGGCCTCGCAGGTACTCGACGCGCTTGACGTTCCCCTCCACCCGCATACCTGTGTTGAAGCGGTCGAAGCTCTTGACGAGCCCAACCACGCGTGCCGTGGGCTTGCCGCCGAAGATGGTAGCC
>Ga0209127_100623_pt1 | contig 12210 bp, 11 predicted proteins | sample LakSupMetagenome_FD_187469 | JGI IMG/M metagenome (GOLD analysis project Ga0209127, IMG submission 187469) | Freshwater microbial communities from Lake Superior, Canada - Sta WM archaea (SPAdes) (version 2) | ecosystem: Environmental > Aquatic > Freshwater > Lake | place: Lake Superior, Canada...
CCTGTGCGAAGAGCCATCCTCGCTTACTATGAGCATATATAGCATAGCCTTGACATCTTGCCTAGGGGTGACCATAGCGTCAATGCATCCGGGGCTTGGAGATGTGGTGGTTCTGTATAACCTGAGCCTATCCTGCTGCCACCGCCCTTGAGAGTTGCCGAGATTACCACAGCCCTCTTGCTGTTGAACTCAGCAAGGCCACCTGGCTCCGCAACGGCTGCTGGGCTGCACGATGGTTGCGCAGTCCTTTAGCACCGACTGCCCTTTTAGCTTCGTCGGCGGGTCTACGGTGACGCGGTGGGCTCGCTTGGAGAAAATCTCCCGCGGGTCTCGCTGGTCTTCGCTGTTGTTGGTATTGTCGGTGATCTCTTCTTCTTGCTGTTGCTGCGGCGCCTCCTCCGCACTACGGACTGCAGAGTGAGAGGGAACAGGATGTGAAGGGCTCGTGGTGAAGTAAAGCCAACCAATTTCCCGACAACGGCCTAGCACAACGTGAAGTGGTTGGCATGTTGACCCCGCAGGTGGTCGTAGCCGTCGAGACCGTGGCCGTGGGTTTTCTCGTCGGGAAGGGCAACGCGCATTGAGGGCTTGCCGGCGTCGGGGACAGCTTGCTCGACGCGGATTGAAGCCGGGACGAGGTTGATGATGACAGCCTAGAGTGGTTCTTGTCAGGTAGGATACGTCTCACTGCCACGGGCTATCAAGACCTACGGTCGCAACAGAGGATGAAGCCTCCTTGTCTTGGATTTGCTGAGCGAAGAGCAGCGACAAGGCATCCAGTTCACTGAGATGCATGCTCGTGTCGCGGTCGGTCGCTCCCGCGTAACTACCACAGGGTTGGGTGATGATAAGGCAGCCAAGCACATCCTCGCATGCTGACCTCACGGCGATAACCCCGTGTCTGCGACGGTCGAACCCTATCTTGCCAATGCCCTTGCGCAGAAAGCTGCTGATGTCTGCTTGGGGGCCCATCTTCACTATGGGCGAGGCTGATGGTTAGTGGGACAATTTGAATACGATAGGATATGAAAGGGGAATGTCGCATACATAACGTGTTCGGGCACGGGTCAATTGGCAAACACCTTCCACAGTTTGCCGCCGTACCGCAATATGTTGTATGCGTCTGCGCACAGGTTCCAGTTCTGCGTCGTCAAATCCTGGGCAGCCTGTAGTAGGCGGTTGATGATATACGGCTCCCCACAAGAGAATATGGCTCGTGGGGAGGACAGAAGTGCGTCATGAGTCGAGCTTCTAGACTTGTGACTGACTTGGCCTGGCGCATTGTTGCCGGTGCGAAAATCAAGCCCCAGACGCCCGGCTATGTCACGGATGATGTTAGAGTCGGAGTCTCCGAGCAGTTTCTTCAACGACAGGGAAGAATAGCCGCCTAGGTTACCGGCATGGGTGGCCGTCAAGCTTTTAGACAAAATGGAAGATGGCGTTCAAGATGCTGTGGGTTACCGTCAATGCGGTAAGGGCGTCTGGAGAGGCAGTGTCGGTGGATGAATCCGCCGTGCTGGTGGTTGTGGTGATGGCTCGGTCGATGATCCGTATCCAGGGTCAGCTCTGGCAGTAGGTGAGGCTTCCTCTGGATATTATGGACTTGCGACAGAGAAACTGAGGGTGCGAGATGGAATGTCGAAGCTCGTGGATGGGGTCGACCACATTCCATGACGCGCGCTTTGTTGATAAATCGCGCTAGAAAGAGTTTGGAGATATTCGCTTTAGCCTGCCGTTCGGCATCTCTGAAAGATGGCTTTTTGTCGCCCAAAAGAATCATAGTAGTGAAGGTTTCGGCTATTCACTCAACTCATGCCTTTGACATAGCTGATGGGGTAAAACCCAAGTAGTTGCTTAAACATGAGATGACTAAAGAGACCATTGAAACTTGGTAAGAAGGATAGATGTAGGCCTCCTCCAATGCAATGACTTCTCACATCGACTTATCGTCACGCAACACCATAGTTTCTCACTAAAGACAACGGGCTCAACAGCTTTTTATCTGTCAACATCAAAGGATACACGACTCCGCCCCCCTAGCAGTACCATGCTACACATTTACATGTCCAGCCGAAAGCCGAGAATGAGGAAGAGGCTATAGTAGCACCGTCGGCCGTAGTGGCACAGATAATAGGGGCGCACGACATCTGTCGTATAGCAGTTGGGCTCACGCCTCGTAGTGGCGTGCTAAGGCAGTGAAATACCGCGGACCATTGGATGAGTTCAGGGTGGCTGCAGTCTCGAGGGGCAGAGGCAAGATGCATGTGTACGGATTCCGCGCCAGCGTCCTAGGACATCGCTATTATTATATGGCGACACGGCCATTTGAAGTATCGATTCCAAGAGCCCGGCGTGGGTAATGTGCTAGTAGTCTGTTGCAGGCGAGCTGTCTGGCCACGGCCGAGAGGACGGACGGCCCGGAAAGGAAGGACGGCTCAGAGAGTACGCACGGCTTGGGGAGGAAGAGCTGAGAAAGCGCGCCGTGGAATGGGCTAGCTTGACAGCTAGCCTGTCGGTCCGGAAGGAATGGCTCTGATGACGTAGAAGACTCTGTGGCTAGGCAGTGACGGCGAGGATCAGGGACCCGTAGAACTCTAACCCAGAGGTTCATGCCATACCATGACCAGCGGCCTCTGCTACCGCCTTCTTGGACAATCTACTCAAAGAACCAAAAACGCTGGAGCTCACAACGTAGACCGCGCGAGCACTGGACAGATGTGTAAAGTATGCCTATTTTCCGGGCTGCAGGCTGCAGGGGGTCAAGCAATCGATGAAGGAGGTTCTTTGTGAAGCAGTGGCCCCACGAGCTTGGATCCTACTTTGCCGTGGAAGAGAACTGAGAGACGGTTTGTGGATTTGTAATGCTACTGGACCAAGGTAGCGATGACGGCAGCCTGGAAAGACGTCGGAGAAGACAGAGGGAGGATGGACATGTAGGAGGGTATTAGAGGGTGATCGGACGGTCGAAAACAGCATCGCGTAGCATATCGAGAGGGCGTGTTGAAACGGCATTGAACTTAACCCAGTTACCAAACGGCTTTTGACGTAACTCCAGGCGAAAGTTAGTAACAGAGTGTCAGAAGCCAACACCTAAAGCTATGGCTCACGAGACAAGACAACAAGAGGCCACAGCTTCCCGGCACGAACGTTGGCAAGGGAAGACAGCAAATATGTAAAATCGAGACATCCAACTTACTTCCCCCATACCCATCTACCACGCCTCCTCAGAATCCCAAACGTCGTAAAGACGGCCGCGGATGCGTTTCAACTCTGGCGGACTGAAACAAGCCATGCGTCCCCCGGCCACGCAGCACGCCAGAGACCATCTTGCACCACTAGGCATTCCCAAGGCCGACCAGCGGGCCAGAGCATACCGCAGGTGCTCCGCTCAGCATCCCCCTCGGCATAGCTGCGTCGCAGCTTGAGGCTGAAGCTATGAGGCTCGTCACCGGTCGCTACCACAGGGAGTCAATAGCTAGGACGCAACGGGCCATATTAAGGGCACGCCATGCCAGACGAAGGAACGCAACAAGGCGGCGTATAGAGACCCGGATCAACAGCGCGGCAGAACTTGTGTACCGATAGGCGGAGACACCAAGAGCAAGAAATGTAAGATCACTAGGGCAGGGGTCTGAGAGCCAGGTTTGGGAGGTTTGGGGACGCGGCGAGGAGGGGAGCGAGACCGGGTAATCGTGTAGACATCAAGGTTGTAATTTCGGAGAGTTTGAACGTGGCCAGAGCAACCACCCGCCCTTGTGTGAGTGTTGCGGCGACGGTAGTTTCGAATATGGTGAGAATGGCTGCGCTCAAGGGTTCGGTCTTGTCGAGGCGTTTTAGCTACGACGAGGCGCCAAGCAGGCAAAGTTTTGACCTTGGAAGTGACAGCATGCAGAAGACTCACCGGCGTGTCAGTGTGTGTTAGCGCTTGCCTGCGGCGGTAGTGAGATTTACAGGTGCATCCCTGGTGCAGATGTGTAATCTGCCATGGGAGATTGAAAGAAGCTCAGCTCAAGATAAGCTGGTGCAGGTGCATAAGGAAGTCCTTGGTGCCACAGGCTGCCTGGAGGCGCAGGAAACGTTCGCCAAATTGGGCCACGGGGTTGTTGATTCAAAGAGAGCATCATAAGCTCTGTGCTAAGAACCAAATGAGTTTCTACTAGGGATGTCATAGATTGAAGACAAGCGAAACAGGACGATCAGAGCGCCTTGCTGGTCTAGTTCAAAGGTACACTCCTTGCGGACGTTGGCGTCTCGGAATGTGGTGGTGGTTCTGATGGAGATGGGGAATGGTTCCGCTGCCGCGGGTCCAAGGGTTGGGCGGCTGTACGGGAAAGACACAAGAGCCGCTGAGGAGGGAGGAATATGGGACTGATCAGGGCATTGGAGAGGTACTTAAAGTCTCATCAGCCTAGAGGCACATTCACAGGCCTACGGATGGCCAGCGGTACTCCCACAAGGCGTAGGAGCTCCTCGGTCCCGCCCATACCATTGTCTTACAGTCGCGGTTTTACCGCGATTATGAAACCCAACGCGCAAAGAAGCATGTTGGAACATCACACAACCCGCTGGCAGCTCCACAGTTGACATTGCACAGCGAGTTGAAGAGCGGAAGAACATGGAAGAGGGCTAAGACGTGGAGGCAGGGAATGATAGAGTGGGGCATACACATGTCGATCGAAAAAAGAAGCAAAAGAGAAGGAAACATGGGTTGACTAGGAATCGAACCTAGGTCTCGCCGCTGTACATACCATTTGCCCGGGTTGCCCAGCTGGGCGGGTAGGGCCCTTTGTTCCCAGGTGGGTCCGGAGGTGTTACATGGCGACGCGCTCTACCACTAAGCTATCACCCCTTTGATTGTTAGTACAGCAGTCGCTTGAAGTGATCGATAAAGTCCGCCGGCGTGCCAGCACAGTCAGTCACACGGCTGAAGTTTTGCCGTTCCGAGGTGCGAGAGCGACGGGATTGACAGATTGGATCAAATATTGCTGATCGTTCAAAAGCTTCTGACTCACTCACCTATGCTGTCAAGTTTCTCAGCACTCTACACAGCATAGGACTTTCCCTGCATATTGAGACCCGTGAATATTTTGTCCTTTAGGCTCCGTCCAAGCACTGTGCTGTCGAAGTCGAAAGGCCGAGGCCCATCAATGTCCTCAAAAGAGCAGGTGCAAAGAGGAAAAGCTTTGCGAGCCTGTATAGAACCGAAGAAAGCCAGGGATTTCAGGGATTGCATTTAGGGATAGTTGTCCCAGCTCTCAACGGTATAATGCTGACCTCTTAACCAACACATAGGTTGTGCCGCCCGGCGGCATGGCCCGGACAGCCGACTTATCCCGTTTCTTGTTCATAGCCCTCAGCAGCGGCTGGCTCGCCGCACTCCTAGCGAGATAAAGTCATTTCAGCCCGAGCATAGTAACCGGTAGCCCGTCGTTTGAGCTTGAAAGCCATGCTTACGACGGGTACAGCTGTATGGCTCTTGCGGACGAGCGATGGAGTCAGCCTGTCCGAGCAGCTAGGAAGACCACATGCGCAGAATGGGACGTCTCTCCCGGGCTATAACACATATTTCAAGCCCAGACAAAATGCGGCGATGGGCCAACCACAGCCGCGGCAGTTCTGGTTGACATACGACGTCAGAGATAGTCTGCCGTGGGAGGGCCGAGGCTCGGATTAAACAAGCTGCCATACAGAGTCCGGGTAGGTGAGCGACGTACAGAGGGACGAGCCCTATCAATTTCGCGATGCGACGGCTCAGCAAGGGCTCTTTATACAGAGGAAGGAAAAGACGGCAACACCTCGCTGACAACTCCGAAGACGATGCAAGCAACAGGGACCTGATATTTACGCGTATAGCACTGCCTGCGGAGCACCGACGAGAGTTAAAACAGCTCCAGCGTAAGCACAGCCATCTCCAGCTACCACGCGACCAGCACCAGCACCGTATGTCTGACGGGCCGCGCTGATCGGACCGCCCCCCACCGTATCCACATTGTGAGCTTCCGTATGCTGACAGTCAGGCCACGGCGCGGTCCTCTCAGACGGGAACGAAGACGTCGCATAGGGCATGATAATGAATAATTGCCGGACCACTAGGCATTGAGGCCGCCGACTTTGAGGCCGGGACAGCCGAGGGTACTAAAAGCAAGGCCAAAGACAAGCGGTTCAACACACGACGGACCAATGATTTCACCACATTGCAGTTCAGACGGTTCAACCTCATTCGACTGCCCGTCAAAATCAACCTTTCTACACCGAGCCGGACTGTCCCGTACGGATTGATACCCCGATACTTCTTTTTGTCTTTTGGGCTGCGTCCAGGCGCTAGGCTATCAGAGGTTTTACCAAGGCTCAAAAATGACGCCACCATATACGGGGTCGAGCCGGACGGGAGGGTGGCTCAATGGGTACTGCCGATCATGGCGGCCATGACTTGTACCCGACCGGAAGACTAAATGTCACTATTCAAAGAGGCTACATGGGAGAAGAAGCAGCCTTGCAGCGGGCGAGGGACTGAAAGTCGCTATTGCCGTCGGCTTTGGTGGGAAGCGTAGGCTCCGCACCGACATGACTCGATCTCGTTACTGCTCCTCGGTCAACCGTCGCAATCTTCGACCTACCGTATTCCTTGGTCTGCCATGGTCTGCTATGTAATGGTGGGCTTTGCTTTGGCTTGTACCACTTGGTGAGTCGGTAGTGCTACCGAAACAGTGTTTCGGCGGCGAGCACTAACCCCGTGCTCTTGAACCATAATTCCGCCGGTTAGGAAGGCGGAAGTTACACTGTTCTATAAAGCTCGCTCTCTGATACAAGACTCTAAAATCTCGAGCTGATAACATCGAACTTTCTTATCCGCGGGCGGTGGTCGTGCTGGTGGTGGTGTGTCTGGCCCTGGATACACTGAGGTCACGGGTGACATGCATCGATATTGCTCCTCCGCGCCAACGTGAGCTTTAGTAAACAGACATTCGCTGACGATCAGGGAATTTACGCCCCAAGGTTGTTAGCGGCAGCTCATAGCTCGCCCATGGTATTAGCTTGTGGTGGCTGATTGGTCAGTTTACCTTAGGTGGGACGTGAGGGGCGGCAGTGGAGGTACAGTACATCCGGTGGCGCACGCATCTCAGCTCCTAAATCCCAACTAGATTGAGCTCCGAGACTAAGGCTAGCAGCATAAGAGAGAGAGTCGACCTATAGCATAGCGTGCGGTGGCAATGGACCGCCCGACAGCCAGCTCCGGATAAGTTGACGATCCGAGTCAGCGTCTGTGTCTGAGCCGCTCTGGCTTTCGATGCTCTCGCATAGTCTGCCAAGTTGCTGATTCGAATGCAGAGACAGCTATCGCATCTCCACGACAGCGGCCGTTGTCGCCATGCCCGTGTTGCATTGGCGCCCATCATAGTCTTAACCTCTACTCCAGCACGGTGACCACTTCTGCAGCGAAGGCTCAAAAGTAGCACAACGCCTGAAAGTATCTCTTGCCAAGCGCTGGCACAAGCATTGGGCGACGGCTAGTGACAGTCCTCTTGGTTCAATTTATGCCAACCGCAACATCAGTCCAATACTGACGCCAACCCTAACGACGACGGGAGTGAGATCTGGCAGCAGTCATTACTCGCCCTTCGCCACCAGTCAACCGACCGCACGAGAGTCTTGGGTCACACATGCAGGGCAGTCTTAATAGACGGGGCGACATGACAGGGGTTGATCGGCACGGTGGCAAACGGGCTATATGCAGACGCCGGTCAGCCACTACCGAGCCATCATCTCCGATGTAAGACGGAGAAGCTCTCTGGAGCCCTGCACAGCCCCCGCACAGCTTCGCAATGGGATGTTCCATAATTGGCGAGGACAGCAAGGCCCGGCTTGCCGATCGCGGCCCAAGCACTGAAAATGTATGCTTACGCCAGGCTGCCCTGGCCAGGGACCGAGAACGGGACGAAGTGCTTGATGCAGTTGGAAGAGATCCAGGCGATTGGCAAAGACGAGTTTGGAGTGCTGAACTCTCTGGGGAGAGGGAAAAAATGCCTGACTGGCAATGTGAGCGTGGAGGATAGTTTTACCGTGATGGCAGTATTATGCATACGGTGGCTCGGCTTTGTAACACAGTGGCTACCGGATGGTCGCTGTTCAGGCTTGATAGAGGTAAAAAGCATAACGCTTGGGAATGTCTGAGGAGTTCGCTCCGAGATGGAGGACAGGCATGCCTTCAGTGATGCCGGGAAAGTCGCAGGGAAAGTCAAGGAGCAGGGCGGCTAGGCTGCTTGATTTAAGAGTAACCGGCGAGGCGGGCAGAGCAGAGTATCCGCGAGTTCAAGGTCCGGGATAACGATTGACGATATTTCGTCGGGGAAAGGCCAGCAGCCGACGAGGCGGGCGTTACTAGTCGGGCCCTGGCAGCTTTGTCCGCGCACCTTGTGGCTGTACTCTACAGAATGCGGGCAACGGCGTCGAGGCCCGGGCTGTGATGCGAGCTGGCCGCTCTATTGTGAAACGCTCCACGGCATTTCTGACTGTTCCGGCCGAGCTGGTGATGATCGTGACGCCAATGTGACGGGTTGGGAACCAGCCAGACAAGCCACACCGGCTGCAAACTGAGATTCAAAGACATGCATGCAAGTGGTACAGATATTCTACCGGTCGGTGTTTGTACTAGCAGGCAGAATCTCATCTGCGTCTTTCCATTTTTTTTTTTTTTTTTTTTTTCAACAGGCATGCTCGCTTTTGCTGTGCTGCTGTTGGCTGTTGCAGTCCTACAGCTGGCAGCTGTCCTGCAGTTGCCTGCCTTTCTGGCAGGGTGAGCTCGATGAGTCAGGCGGCTCCAGGTGAGGGTGGGTGACGTCATGTCTCGTCACATTCCAAGGGCCTTCGACCTCGTGAAGACACACAACTGCATCCCACTGAAATAAAATCCCCCTCGTCGTTTCGATCGACAAGTCCCGTCGTTCGAGCCATTGATACACTCACGATTCTCAACTATGCTAGAAGCTCAAAGCCGTGACCTCAACTCGAAACCAGCACACGCCTAGGTCGGCTTACACATTATTACAGGTTGAAGGGCGAATATACAGTAAGCACCTCCAGCCCGCTCGCCGCTATCAACCATCCTCAAGCGCAACCTCTAGTCCTCGCCCAGCTAGCACGTCGGATTGCCCTCGTCTTCACGGTGATCTTCGCCCTGCGATGGGACGCCGAGACGCTGGTCCTGGGGAGAGAAACCAAGACGGAGCTACTGTGAGTGTGCGACCTCGTCTCTTTCTGTTTCAGATTCTAATACTCTCTCCGGAAAGGACCCCGCCCACCCAGGGCTTTTTCCTTTACGCAGTCGTCTGCCAACCAGGCCTACATCACCACACAACCGTCAGCATTCATTGCCGGTAATCCGGTTGGCACGCGGAAACCAAGTCAACGGGGCAACCACCGTCTGCGCCGAAGCTCTCACCGTACGTTCACTTTCATTACGCGTGCGGGTTTTACACCCAAACACTCGCGCGAACCCCTCGACGCCTTGGTCCGTGTTCCAAGATGGGTCCGCTGATCACCATTATGCCAGCGTCCTCGCACAGCGCGAACCTCGGTCCCCACGAGGCTATCAAACAACGCGCTGTAACACTCCCGGGGGAGCCACGTTCCCCGAAGATTTTATTCCCCCGCGAGAACCGATGCTGGCCTGAGCCGGGCCGAATCTTGATAGGCTTGGCCTTGACGGGCTGATCGGCCCAGAGACGCTGCGGCGTCAGGTCGAGAATCGATGCCTCGTTATCGAGTTAGGGCGGAGGAGCACGAGGCAAAGGCACGAGCCCTCCTAATCAACCGACTGGGGGAGGCGGGAGACTTCGCGCCGCACGGCTTCCGTCAAGCCTTCCATGACAGTCTTGTGCCTCCTCCGCCTGCTCAGCCTGCTGCACCTGAGACGTATCGAACAAGACTACAGAAGCCTCGCGCACTCGGCGGTCGGGGTGGCCACCGGGTCCGTGACGGTGTACCTCGCCAAAATACCGAGACGCCGGAAAGCTCCGGGCTCAGCTCCCTCGCGCCCGAGCCCGGCCCCAGCGTTGGCGCTTTCAGGTGACATACTGCAACCTGTATGGTCACACAGCTTCTTCTCCCGTGACCTCGTCTCTGCTGACATTCAAGAGACGAGGGCGCCCGTTGCCGAGCGCGGACGAGGCAGGCTCAGAATCACCTGGCCGTAGTTAGAGGGTCAGGCGGTCCCGGGTTAGCCACGCTTCTTTTGCGAAGGCGAACCACAGAGATGTGGATGGGAACGAGAGGATCTCGAGTCCGAGGAAGACATACATCAGGTGCTAGCACTCTTGTCGCATGGGACCTCGGACTGTTCTTCTGTACCTAAAACTCCTACACAGATCAAGCCCTATAGCGCGATGTTAAAGGTGTTTCTATCCCTACGGCCATGGTCCCTTACATTACTTGTCCCTTAAGCTACGTCGAAGCCTTGTGCCGTCAGAGTACGGATATTAGTTCCAGTTGATTGCCGACGACTCGAGTGCGGGACTTGTCATGATGCCGAGCATCCGAACAGCCCTCTTCTGTCTAGTTCTGTCTGCGGCGGGCGGTGTCTGAATGCCGTTTCCACTCAGCTTCCATAGGACTGGGCGTAACCAAAACTCGAACCGGTTGAAGAAGAAAACTACGTGTTCTATCATGGGAATCCAGGTCCTCATCTATAAGAGACAGGCTCTCGGTGCTTGGCACCCATCCACGTCGTAGTGCGAATCAATGGTCGCTCGCCAAGCCCAAGTCTACCAGAAAGATGGACAACGAGACCGCTCCCGTCTCCGCCGGCCAGCAGCGCGCGACTGTGCACGTACTTCGCCAGTCACTGTCAGCCAGACATTTGAAAATGACACGGCATGACCGCAGCACTCCCAAGCCAAGCTGCGAGTACCGATAGCGACAGATTTGATCCGTGACATCCTTGGCCTATCGTCAGGCACGCCGAGATATACTCTGCAATTAAGCTGATCCATGCACCAACACACACAGGCACATTTAAAAAAGGGGGAGAATGGATTGTGATATTGGTAGGACTTGGGGATAGTATGCAGGAAGGGAGTGGACACATACCGGCTCGCAGGGATGGTCGTGGGTGGTGTTGCCCGTATGGGTGCTCGGCTGCGGATGGGAAGACATTGAGGTAGTGGGATGCCGGTAGGTACTGTACATCATGAGGGGTTCCTGACTTGGGAATTTGAGGACTTGCAGCTTGAGTGCCCGGAGTGTGACGGCATGCCCGGTTAATCGTATCTCTTAGCGCGAATCTATTTGCATTCCACGTAGGGCGGATGTCTCGTCATCTGCCATAAGCTGAGCACCCACCCCGTCAACCGCAGAAGACACCCCGGAGTCGCAATCACTTCCCGACTTTGGCACTGAGAGAGTCAACAACGGGTCCTTCTGTCACGGCTCTCAGCTTCTTCATCGTCGACATTTTCCCAAGGCATTGTGGATTAGGCCTATAACGCCTCTGCACCTCGGTAGGATCCCCCGCACGGCCTGCGGAAGAGAACCAACCCCGGCTGGAACTTGAATGCCACCAAATATCCCAGCAGGATAGGTTGGCTTGCCGCTCACTTCAGCCTAATTATCCCTCCTCCGTCAGGACGTATACTTGTGCTGATCACATCTCATTATCCGCCACGGGGATGGACCCCTCCCCTCCGTACAATTTCCTCGCCCGACAGGAACACCATCCCTCAATCCAACGGTGTTGCCCAACAGCACGGATCCGCTGCGACCCCCCAACAAGCCCGACGCCAGCACTTAACCCCTGTTTAAGCTCCATTACCCAAGATCAGAACCCCATCCCTTCCTCTTGTTCCCACCCTCCGTCGCCCCCCCTTCTCCCGCGTTAGACACCACTCTCCAGGCTGGGATTCCGGTAGCTCCCTCCCGACGGCTCACACTGTGTGGCAGTGCCTCCGCGAACGCCCAGTCCTGCCGTCGGGAACGCGCACGGTGGAGCTGCCGCCGCCGGTTACCACACCCTCGAGGTTTGGTTGCACGATTCCCTGAACCGCGTCGATCTCCGCTACCTTACTGGAGCACGGGACTGTTGGGAAACGAGGAGCAAATAAACGGGGAGGGGAGTTGGAAGGAAGTGGTGGGCGGTGTTCATCCCGGGAGGTAGACCAGCTGGAGGGGAGCTGCTAGTCTGAGCTCAACCCGGTTTAGAGAGGAGGGGTCTCGAAT
>Ga0209127_100624_pt1 | contig 12204 bp, 11 predicted proteins | sample LakSupMetagenome_FD_187469 | JGI IMG/M metagenome (GOLD analysis project Ga0209127, IMG submission 187469) | Freshwater microbial communities from Lake Superior, Canada - Sta WM archaea (SPAdes) (version 2) | ecosystem: Environmental > Aquatic > Freshwater > Lake | place: Lake Superior, Canada...
GAAGAGTCAAGAGGCCCTGATGTGCTATGTTGGTGCGGCTGAGATGCACCATCGCCGAACGGTGATGAATGAAAAAGGGCGCAACGATTACGCCCAATGAGATATCAAAGCTGAAGGGGTGGCGCCAAGGATCACGGCCGGTTCCTCATGGTGGTGCCCAGCCTGAAGTGGAGAGCGCCTGTGGCGCTCGTAGCCTCCGGCACGATCCCCACGGTAGATATATGCTCGTCTCCCGCCTCGCAGTGCGTTGAGCGGACGTCGTCGATTTCCAATTCGTGTTCGCGATGTTCGTGCGCTCGATTGCCCCATGGGCGTTTGTGGTACCAGGAATAGGAGCCATCGGCCTGCGATTCCTCGATGCGAAGCCACCAGGAGCGCCGAGAGGAATGCTTCCGAGAATCACTGGCGCTCCATTGCCCAAGACCGTCGAGCTGAGACTGGCAAAGCGCCAGTCCACCGACGATTTCCGCGTTCCGGACTGCGCGACATCGTGTCTCTCCTCAGCTGTGATCAATCACACTAACTGCGAGCTCTTCGAGCACTTGTGCACATGCGATGACGAGAATGCCTTGCAAATCTATGCTGCGGCCGAGCCTTGCCTCGACAAGGCCTGCGGGTACACGAATGGTAAGCGAGAGGTCCTCTCCTACATTGCATTCTTGATTTGTATGCAGCCGCAGACGAACTCCTGCTGACCAACCTAGACGTGATGTACATGCTCAGCAAGGACTGCGTTACTTACCTCCGAACGGCGAATACGGAAATAACAACAAGCACCAAGCAGCCAACATCGACGGCGGCTCCTAGCACGTTCGTCGCCACCAAGACGGAGAGCAACGGCTCAGTGGCCACGGTGACCGCGGTCATCAATCCCACTAGCTCGTCGTCCGCCTCGTCCTCGTCCTCGTCCTCGTCCTCGTCATCCGATGAGAGTTCGCCTGAACTGTCCAAAGGTGCTGTTGCTGGCATAGCTGTGGGCGCTACTCTCGGTGCCATCCTCATCATCGCACTGATCGCATACCGGATTTATCGATGCATATCCAGGAGGCGTACGGAACCCCCCAAACCTGGAACGGCAGCGGTCATAGCAGCGACAACACTCCATGACCCGGCCCGTCCTCTGTCGAGCGGCAAAACGGAGCTCCCCGGTCAAGGCAAGCCAAAATTCAGTCCAGCAACCGCATCAACTATGCCCGCGTCTGCCCTGGTTGCTTCGGCCGGCGGAGTGTCACCGAGCACATTCAACGCGATCCTGCCAACAAGCTCCACAACGACGACGCCTAGCCCGCCGCCCCTTTTGGCCCAGCACTCTGCCATCAGCAGGCAGGGCCCTCAATCGCAGCAGCCGCAGCTGTATCAGGCCGTGCCGTCGGCTCAAGGCGGGTTCGTCATGGTCCCCGTGCAGCCGTTTTCGGGGGGTGCTGTGGAAATAGGTGGCCCGGGTCGGGATATGGGACTAGTTGAAGTGGCTGCAGAGTTCGGCCAGCATGAGTTGCCGGTTCAGATGTTTAGCACTGGGCCGTATGAGATGCCAGTGGCCAAAGTCGGCTGACTCTCAGCAAATGTCGGTTCGCCATCTCAGATATGTGTTATTTGTCTTGCGCTCTCCCGTGGAACGAGGGAGCTGTCGGCCCCATGAGGAGCATCTATTGGAACTGGGAAAGCCTTAAGTCCCGAGTCGCGTATTCAGAGAAGATGTGAGATACCGATGCGCATTCCGAGATGATGTGTTGTTTCGTACAGCGAAGCGGCGTCGTCTCAGGCGCTGTCAGTGGCCATGGCGAAAGTCCAACCCGGAATCTAACCCATTCGCAAAGAGCCAGCTCAGATCTTCCCAGCACCAACAGCGCATTATTGAACAGTGCATGGGATACGGACAATAAGGAGCCCAACAACTTGTGAAAAACACGGGCACGACATGAGTCGACAAGGTCCACAATGTACCTGATAACTCGACGATATTCGGTACCTTCAGTGACGTAGCTGTTTGGAAGTTAGCCCAAAGCGGGGCAGCTTTTGTGCGCCCCATTCTCGTACCCACTTGCCAGCTGTGCCTGGGGTTGCCTGTTGAGTCAAAGGGCAAAACTTATCAACCTGAAAGTCGTCTGCGGGGCAATATTTCGAGTACAATTGTTCGCTGTCCCGCATTTGCATTATTCGACGTACGAGTCTTTGACATAACAACCACGGTTTAAGTCGGCGCTCGCATTCTGATCGCATCGCCTGCAAGCAGAAACAGCACTATGTCCAACTACAACTCGTGGGAAGACGACCCTGCTGCCCAGGACGACAACCTGGCGCAGCAGACTGGCCAGATGAACCTGGGCAACAACCAGCAACCACCTCAGCGCACCGGCTTCCACCCCGGCGCCACTGGCTTCACACCCGGCGCAGCGACCTTTACTCCGGGTGCGGCTTCCTTCCAGCCTGGGCAGCCGTTCGTACCCCAAGGAGGCTACGGCGGCTATGGCGGCGGCCAGTACGGCCAGCAGCAATACGGTGGCTACGGCAATGTCTACGGTGGCCAACAGGGCTATTACGGTGAGTCTGGGACCCGACCATGACCAGAGCACGCGCTGACTACGAGTGTGACCCAGGCAACCAATACCAAGGCTACCAGCAGCCACAAGGCCAGCAACAATACTACCAGCAGCAGCCACAGCAGTTCCAACAACCTCCCACGATCGCCAAGCCCCCATCCCAGCAACAAGCCGCCGCCTCGGACGCCGCTCCCAAACCCGCCGCGCAGCCGAAAGCCAAGGTCCTGTCGATTGGCGTCCCTGCCGCACCTAAGGAGGAGACCAAGGATGATGCGCCCGCACCCGCCGCGCCCAAGGCAAAGGTGCTGTCCATTGGTGTCCCAGCAGCGCCTAAGAAGGAGACCAAGGAGGAGGACAGCCAAGATCTGCCTTCGAAGTCAGATGTTGGGGCAAAAGCGGTTGCCACCAAAGCTGTTGAGAAGACGAACAAGGATGGAGGCGATAGCAACGCTTCCTCAGCCCCAGGGTCTGGCCGATCCAGCCCTCAACGAGCTGGTGCTAAGCCAACGGCAAAGATAGATATTGTCGAGAAAGAGCAGACTGCCGATGTCGACGACGAGACTCTCAAGGAGCTGTACGGCAAAGAGCACGTCAACATTGTGAGTAATCGCAACCGAGCTATGCCGCTCGCTCTTTGAGGAATACGCGGCTAACTTGGCTGTACCAGATCTTCATGGGTCACGTCGATGCCGGAAAGTCTACCCTCGGTGGATCGATCCTCTACGCCACAGGTATGGTCGACCAGCGGACACTCGACAAGTACAAGCGGGAAGCGAAGGAGATGGGACGTGAGACCTGGTACCTCTCATGGGCCTTGGATCTTACCAACGAGGAGAGAGCCAAGGGTAAAACTGTCGAGGTTGGACGCGGCTACTTCGAGACCGAGAAGCGGAAGTACTCCATTCTTGATGCTCCCGGTCACAAGAACTACGTACCCAACATGATTGGTGGCGCGGCCCAAGCAGATGTTGGCATTCTTGTCATCTCTGCCAGAAAGGGCGAGTACGAGACAGGCTTCGAGCGAGGAGGCCAGACCAGAGAGCGTGAGTACTGCTTCCTTCATTGGGTGTTTTTGCTTGGCTTGATATCTCTAACCTGCAAACCAAAGACGCCATGCTTGCCAAGACCCAGGGCGTGAACAAGCTCGTTGTTGTCATCAACAAGATGGATGACCCTACTGTCAACTGGTCTGAGGAGAGATACAAGGAGTGCTCGACGAAGCTCGCCCAGTTCCTCAAGGGTACCGGCTACAACCTGAAGACCGATGTCTTCTTCATGCCAGTGGCCGCACAACAGACGCTTGGCATCAAGGACCGCGTTCCCAAGGACATCGCACCGTGGTGGGATGGCCCGTCGCTCCTCGAGTACCTTGACTCCATGCAAGCGCTCGAGAGGAAGCTGTCCGTGCCCTTCATGATGGTCGTTGCGGCCAAGTACAAGGACATGGGTACCATGGTCGAGGGGAAGATCGAGGCCGGTGTCGTGAAGAAGGGCATGAGCCTGATCATGATGCCTACCAAGCAACAAGTCGAAGCCACAGCCGTCTACACCGACACGGAGGAAGAGGTCGGCATCGCCCAGTGCGGTAACCAGACCCGTCTGCGTCTCCGCGGCATCGAGGAGGAGGAGATCTCGGCGGGTTACGTGCTGTGCTCCCCCAAGCGTCTCGTGCACTGCGTCCAGGCGTTCGAGGCCCAGGTGCGCATCATCGACCTGCCCAACATCCTCACGGCCGGCTTCAACTGCGTGCTCCACATCCACTCCGCCATCGAAGAGGTCACTTTCGGCGCCCTCCTCCACACGCTGCAGAAGGGCACCGGCCGCAAGAGCAAGAAGCCGCCGACGCATGCCAAGAAGGGCGACAACATCATCGTCCGGTTGGAGCTGATCGACAAGCAGCGGAACGTGTGCGTGGAGAAGTACGACGATTACCCGCAGATGGGCCGGTTCACGCTTCGTGATCAAGTGAGTGTCCCGGTGATTGCAGTGTAACTGCAGGCAGTGCTGACGATATTTCCAGGGTCAAACCATTGCAATTGGGAAGATCACCAAACTGATTACGGAATAAATAGCCCCGTAGGTCTGCTCAAGTGGCGTGGTAATCAGTTTCGGCCCTTCAGTACCCTACCGCGGCGATCTGTGATGGCCTTGAAGCACTAGAAGGGTGCGACGGATCCGACAGTCAGATAGATTTTGGAGGGAGCCTCGCTGAGGTACTGCAACGTGGGCTAGGTAGCAGTTTTGGGTTGGGAGAGCAGTTTACCCCCATGGCTCTGCTGCGTCCCAAGAGACGTTCGCATGACACTCGAAGTTGGTTGCAGGGACGACTTCCTGGAGATGTCAAGATGCTTCAGCGGACTTTGATCCTGCTAGCTGTCACAACGTGAATTGAAAGGTGCTTCCGCTGCTTCCAACTCTGACTGGATTTCCTGATATCGTAACAAATCACACGCGGACAGTTATGTTCTAATCCTTGATGCGCCTATACGGCAAGTGCGCTACATGGGAATGGGCTAGATCGACGAACCCTTTTCGCAACTCTAGATCTCGGGAGCCAGATCGAGACTGCCGCTGAAGCAGGTACCGGTCGCTCGCTATTGGCCGGTGATCGAACTCAACTCAGGGTCTGGCTTCCGGGGAAGGATGGCGAAGGAACCGAATCTCGGACTCGTAGCTTATCTGCCTACAGATTACGGTCGATAGCTGGGTGTCCAGTGTGCGCAGCCGTCCTGATTTAGGGTGTGGTCGTCGGATGAGGAGGATTGTAGGGCTTATACTTGAGGCTGACGTCAGACCCGCTGCGCTGAGAGCCCCGACGCTGCCTGTTGCCACTACAGAGGTCTTGCAGCAATTGAGAGTTGGTGCAAACTGGTCACAGGGCTTTTGCAGCGTCAGCTTGGGGGCTGGTGAGTTCCGCCCCGGTGAGGACGGCGGCCTGAGGAAGTCCCTCCGAGGTGATGACCGACGCAACTCTGACATGACGCAAATGGCACCGAGTTGTGTATAGTCGGCTTGTTGTACACTTGGAAGCCAATATCTGCGGAGGAGAGCAGACGTTATCGGCGTCGGTTGACGTGAAGCGGCCGGCTTAGAAGATAAGTCCGTCCAGTATGCGATCCATGCTGTAATTGAACTTATCCAGTCATCTGTCCCAAGCAGAAAGCTCTCAAGTACCTGCGATCTCTATTCATCTGCCTACCAGTAACATTGCTTCTTGGCGGCGCAGCGAGGACGTGACCTCGACCGCTGCCATTCTTAGCAACTGCTCAGTGGCTGGATCTCACGTTGGAGGCGTTTAGGTCCGCTGGTGTTACACTCCTTTCAAGCAGTATAGCACACACCTACACAACCTCATCTACACCTATTATTTTGGGCAGCATATAAACAGGCCACATCCCACGACCAAACATCCCCATCGCTCACCCTCACCACCACCACCACAGCTTCTCAACACAGCACGCTCTTCCATTAACCCACCATCACCTTCAGCCCAGACCACCCAACCAATCCCCCAGATCCAACCATCAAGATGGGCCTCACCGCAGACCAACAGCAAGCCCTGAACACGCAGAACAACGGCCGCAAGCAAAAGGGCCTCTCCCCGCTCCAGTGGGACGCCCACCTCGCCTCCGAGGCCCAGAAGTGGGCCGACAACCTGGCCCACAAGATCGGGCACATGCAGCACTCGACCTCCCAGGAGCGGCCCAACCAGGGGGAGAACCTCTTCTGGGGCATGGCCTCGCCGGGTCCCTACAAGGACCCTTACGCGCACGCCGCGCAGGCGTGGATGAACGAGGCGGCCAAGTACCACGGCGAGAAGATCGGGGAGGGGGACTTCTCCGGGTATGGGCATTATAGTAAGTTTGTGATTGCCACTCTACCCTGTGAGACAGGGGAGATGGAATGGCTAACGGAGAGAAAAACAGCCCAGTGCATGTGGAAGTCAACTACCCATGTCGGCATGGCTGCTGCCACTGACAACAAGGGCGGAGTGTATGTCGTTGGACGGTACTCGCCTCCCGGCAACTGGACTGGCCAGAAGCCTTACTAGAGTTCAGTAGACTTCTTCTGCGAACGTGCGAGCATAGCTTGGGTGTTGGGAGCGTGTCATTGGGGATTGTTCACCGGGAGATTCCAGCTGGCTGTACATAAACACTCTCGTTTATATATCTTAAACTAACTTGACCTCGAGAAATGCTCAGTGCTTGCTTCGGGAATAACAGTGCCAATGGCGGAAGGAAGTATGCAGGGGTATTCGCAGAGAACGACAACGCTATGTTTATCCAATAACCAAGACAACGGCGCAAGACGGAGGCCCGAGAACCGTACCAGGGGCCATGGAAGCAACAGAAGTTATCCAAGTACTGTGAACTTCGCATATGGCTTGCATATGTACTCCTGCTTCGAAGCAAGAGGTTTGCAAATATAAATGTCCCCCACAGATCAGTAGTCGAGATGCTGCAGTCACGCTCGTTGAGACACTAGAGGCAAGGACGTTAGTAGATGTATGGCCGCCAATCAGACGTACTAAGCATACCACTTAGGCTGGAGATCGAGGAGACCACATCATCGATCTGGGTCAGGTCAATGGGGAGTCCTGGACTTGCTAAGCGCGAGTACAGGTTGTCCACTAGGAGCGGATTGATAGCGGAGCCTTCAGGGGCAAGATGCATCCGCAGGTCGTGCACCAGGTCGGCGAACTGCTGCACTTCCGGCAGCCGTTCGCCATCGACCTGCAGCGTGTGCAGGGAAAGACGGACTATTTCCTCATCTGATCGAATGTCAGCTCTCGACCTTGGTTGAATGCTGTCAAATTACATACCCGTGAAGGTTGCCCCGAAGCCGGCCAGGATAGCGGGGTCTTTCCTCGGCCTCGGACAGAGACACAGCAGCATCAGAGAAAACGGAAGGGCGTACTCGTCGCCAAAGGCCGCCTGGGCCGCCGCGATAGCCTTCCTGACCTGCATTTTCGAAGCGGGACAGCTAATGAGGGGCGCGGCCCTGAAAGGAGCACGGAGCTCTACGATCCTCGTCGCCAACCGCTCCTGCTCCTCGCCGAAGCGAGGCTCCAGGTCATACAGTCCCATATCCAACAGGAGACGGAGCGAAGTATGCCCTGAGCGGCCCTCGATGCTCAGACGACCCTGCGAAAGGTACTCACCAAAGTACCATCCGCCCTCTCCGAGACGGAGATTGAGAAAGCGCCCGACGTCCTCGTTATCGACGTAGGCCTCCATGAGGTCCAGGTCCTTGACGAAAGTGCCGCGCGGAAACTTGCGCGTGTCCACGACGCAGATACGGATGTTGGAGTGGTCGGGGTGGTCAAAGTCGGTGTAGTGCCGGCGCAGGCCATGCTGGATGGCGAAGTATAGGGAACTCGTCCATGACATCAGGTTATCGTCGTTGTCCCTGAACCAGCTGCCGTTCCTCGTCTTCCAATTGAGGTGGTTCCAGAGCATTGCGGCAGCCTTATTCCGTGGCAGCTGGAGGAGGTCGACATTCCCACAAGGGCGAGAAGCTGCGGCTGCTTCGACGATAGTCTCATTCGTCGAGCCATTGGACTTGGGCGCGTAGGTGCGGAAGAGGTATCTCGGGACATAGTCTATAGATCTGTCGAGGACGGGGAGATCAGGGCCTGGACGGAATGGGAGGGCTTGACCGAGTGGGTTATTGGCAAGGATCGCTGCCGCCATAGCGACGGTTTCTCGATGTCCAGACGAAGAGGGGTTGTTTTGCGACCGAACGACATGGACTTCGGAATGAGCAATCCTGAGGCAATCCAGCCGGCAGCTTCTCGGCCTGAGAGGTATATGTATCTCGCACCCTCACCACTTGGTGTGCGGCAGCACCCGCAAGGCTTACTTTTAGTCCGAGAGCTGAAGAATATAGCCATGGGCAACGACCGAGAACGAGGGCTGTGTGCCTCGTCTTGTACCGCCTCACCCGTCCTGGCGACCTGCAAGGTTGTTTAATAACACTAGTTAACACAGCCTGGGCGCCGACTTCGTACACACACACAACCCCCTGAACATGCATAGAACTGAACAGGGCCCAAGGGCAAAGCGCCAACCTGAGGCGTTTATCTGCTGTAGCAATCCCACACCATGCAACGAAGATCTGCGAAACTGGTGCCACGGTCGCTTCACATCATGCATGGCGTTTTGCTAGCCTGCATTCATCCTGCGATTGACCACTTAACGCGACGTGATACAAGGCTGCGTCGTCCTGAAGGAAATGTCTGATGAGAATTCAGTATGTTCTCTTGAAAGGTGAAAGGGACCTAAGGGAGCTGTTAGGAGAGCCAAAACAATTGATTGATCTCAGCGAAGTGTGAACTGCCAGCCAAAGAGTTCCAGAGCATCAGCAGCTGAAGGATGGATGACTGGCCCGAGAGCGAGTCACGTGAATGGACATCATCAGCTCGGTACAGAACCGACTGTACCTGAAAATCGCTGCATGCGGTCGTCGTCAGTTGCTGGGACTCGGGAATGCGATTGACTTGGAATTTGTGTGTAATACTACCTTATACAGCATACCTTTGGCCGACTCACTACGATCTTACCCTTTGGTTAATAGTACAGAGCTTGCTTGAACATTTACAATTGCTTGGATCGCAAGTGAGTCTGGCTAGTTACAGCGGAGACAATGCAGCTGCGAACATCTGCGTCTTTGACCTCACGCCTCCAGCTAGCAGTCGTCGATTGCGACTCGACTTCAGAACTTCGCCCCTGGGCTTCTTGAAGCTATGGTCAAGAACAAGAAGACGGCCTCGCCCGACGAGGACAACAGGTCAACGCCCCAGTCGTCGCCCTCTATAAACTCGCTACCTTCGCCAAGTCTGGGACCATCTTCGGCGTCGACAGGGTCCAAGAAAGCCTCGAAATCGAAGGCCAATGCGTCGCAAACCCAGCCATCGACGTCTGCGCTGATTATCTGCCGCAACAAGTAAGCCCCTGATCTCAATTCGGCGCGGTCTATGGTGGACTGGCTGCGTCACAGAGGTGTGCGCTGTCTGCGAGAGACCCTCGAGTGTCGTGCCGTGCCGAACAGCATCGCAGAGAGAGCATAGGACTGACTGACTTGCCTCCCTAGACACTGGCGGTATATATCGTCTTTCCACGGCCCGTGGTTGCAAATCCCACCAGAGATCCTCGAGACCCTTGCGAATGCCAACTACAACACCCCGCGCCCTCATCCCATCGACCCGGCTGTCTTCTTCGACCTCGTCAAGATCCGCCGCCTTGTAGAGGATGCCACAACACTCGCAGTCCGCGCCGCAAGTGGCGTTGCGTCTTCGTTACATAACACGGGGAACGGTCCGCTGGGTCTAGGGTTCGGGCTGGCAGGCGGAGGAAATCCGGGGAAGCTGAGTAGAGAACGAAAGCACCGGATGCGCGAACAGGCCACCCAGAAGCTGTCGCGGGCATATCGCATAGACGAAATCGCATGCAGTGTTGCGACCATGCAGAGCGCATCGACGCTCGAAGACGTGGCCTCCCTGGTGCTGCAGAGGAGTAAGGAGGACGCTGATGCGAAATATGTGCACTTCTTCCACGAGAAGATACCGAGCCGGCAACTGGCTGAATGCACCAGCCTCGATCCTCTGGACGACGTGATCGCGAGCAGACCGACAGAGGCAGAGCCTTTACGTACTAGGGCTACGGTCCGCATATTCAAGGAGGACTACGAAGGCGCTGCCATGGACCTCACGGCCGCGTTGCAAGTGCATCGCTTCAACCAGCCCTCACATCGGGCGTCCAGGCCTCAGTCGCAGTCACAGGAACTGCAGAGCATAGGCGACGGCCAGCAGCAGCGGAATGTGCGGAGAGAAGACATTATTCTGCGCGAGGAGGAGCAGCCCAGTAGCTTTGAACAGCAAGTGCTCTTTCAACGAGGCGGTGTCTACCTGACCATAGCTTGCAAACATGTGCCCGCAGCATTGCTAGATGTGCCGCAACACGTGGAGCCGAGGACGCCAGAAGATGGCCAAGGACCTCCCACGCCACCTCCAGAGCCAAGCGAGGAGGCCCTGAGAGAAGCACACAAGAAGGTACTGGAATCCAGGAAACTAGTCAAGTCCTACGGCAGGAAGGCCTTGCGAGACTACAACGCCTACCTCTCCCACTTCGAATACTCGCCAGACGTCCCTACCGAGGTGGCAGAAGACTTCGCCAAGAGGGTGAACCACGCTGTGCACGGGCTGCGGATACCGCGCCAACACCAGCACACGCCACGGCCAGATTTGCAGACGAGGACGAGCAATGGTTCAAGCCAACGCAACACGCCTCACAGCACGTATGCCCTATCCGACCTCTTTGCCGCCAGCCCTCCGGCAGACCTGCCGCCCTATCCGCGCACCGACCTAGTTCCGGCCACCAGGGGCCCCCGGCCTACGCCACCCCAGCCGGACGCTACAGGCGAAGCTCTAACCTACCATCCTCTCCTGACCGACGCCCTCCACTCCCTCCTCCTCTGCCACTGCCTAGTCCAGACCTCCTCCAAAGAACTCCAGCGCCACGCCAACATGGTCGCTCGTCTCGCCCGCCTGGCCGACGGCTACCCCGTCTTCCAAGCCTCCCGCAGCCCCGCCCGCGCGGACTGGGTCGAGGTCCTACGGCGCGGCGACAACTGGATCAACCTCTCCAGCACATGGGAGACACTGTGTGCCCCGGCACCGCTGCCCGTCTTCCCCAATATGGCCGCCAACCCGGGCAGTAACACTTCCCACGCTGCTGCACCAACGGCGGCGGCGAGGCAGCCCAAGGCTCTGCTACCGTCGTCCGCCACCGTCGACGACGTCCCCGACGAGGAGGAAAGGCAGAGGGCGGAGAGGCTGCACCACCAGGCCATGCTGTCCGCCCTCGAGGACGACCGCGTGACGGACATGGACTCGCTCCGCGCCGCGGTCAGGGCCCACAAGCGCCGGGCGGAGGAGGACGAGCGCCGGGTCAGCAAGGGCCTAGACGCGCCGGCGAAGCAGCAGACCGGGGATGGCGAGGAGGCCGTCGTCAAGGCAGGGCGGCCCGCTGCGCAGGAGGAGGCGGAGGGACTGCCCGATTCCCCGCTCGAGCCGAACCCCCCTAAGGAAGGTCTCCCCTCTACCGATACATCGCCGCCGCCCGCCAAGGCGGCCAAGCAGACGCAGCAGCACCCTCCGCCTCGAGAGAAGGATAAGCGCCAGGCCCAGCCCGCCGTGCCGCGCCGGTGGGCTATCGACGACGGGAAGGAGTACCCCATCCTCACGGAGCGGGCCGCGGCCGTCGCGCGCTGGGTGCTCGAGGCGCCGCCTGTCGGTGCCGAGGGCGCGGGCCGCAAGAAGAAGAAGAAGGCCGGTGGTGCTGCTAAAGGGGGTGGCGCTGCTGCTGCTGCCGTCGTCGGAGCGGACACAGAAGTTCAGGGGGCGGATGCGTGAATTGGGGAATGTAAGACTGAGTGGGAAACAGCGTTGATTTACCGTTTAGACAGGGGCTTTATATGGGCAAACCAATACACACCACTTGGCTGGTGCAAGAAGAAGCCAAGGACGAATCCAGTTCCAGGGTGGTCTAGACTTAGTTCCCAACATAAGCTCTGGCGGCGATGAACGAAATGCTCTTTGAGACGGGATACACGCTGTAGTAGAAATACTTGATGACCATAAGGCAGATTTCCAAGCCTAAGCCGT
>Ga0209127_100625_pt1 | contig 12199 bp, 5 predicted proteins | sample LakSupMetagenome_FD_187469 | JGI IMG/M metagenome (GOLD analysis project Ga0209127, IMG submission 187469) | Freshwater microbial communities from Lake Superior, Canada - Sta WM archaea (SPAdes) (version 2) | ecosystem: Environmental > Aquatic > Freshwater > Lake | place: Lake Superior, Canada...
CAATATATATTGCAGGCCCAGTGTAACACTCAGGATGTCCCGTGCATATCAAATACAACAGCTTGCCGTGTGCTCCTCTCGTGGTATATCCTCCCGTGTACCAGCGCAGTCAGTCATAAGTCCGAGGTCCAGCGAGCGAGTTTCTTCCCCCCCCAGACTCCCCGGCCAGAACCCCAGGATTTGTTTCCTGTTCAATCTGGGGTGAGGGTGAGCTCGTCCTCTCGGTCCATTACATGCCGACCACAATGCTACTGCGTACCAAAGGGGAGGCACGTAGCAATGGTGCAGATCGTCAGTGCACCAACACATCCTGGCGTGATCAGCGAATAAGCATGCCATCTCCAAAGGCTTCGCGCTCAACCGAGCCAAGCCGTCAGATTCCCTAGCCGGCAAGGGCTGTCTTTAGGGCCGTTAAGTATGGTGGAGACCGGGGTTGGGGGGGTGGAAGGCGGGGAACCAATTCGCGGGATGCGGAGAAGAGCTCGTGGCAGAGAAGAGCCGAGCGGGTGGTGTTGAGCTGATGATATGTGCTTGTCATTGGCATCTGCGTACCTGTTGACGGTTGTTGGTGAAACCAGTGTGTGTGTAGTGGAATGTCAGCAGTCTCGTGTTAGGTAGCTTATCAAGTACCGACAACAAAATGTGACAATCACGGTTTGGCCTGTCGCGAAACATCGCGAGCAGGCGGGCGACAGAAGTTGCGATGAGGGCTGTTGAAGCAAGATTCAGCCATGTTCGTCAGCACTTTAACCGACCGGGAGATCTACTGTGTATGTCTAGTCTAGTCTAGCGACGGGAGGTACCAAAAGCCGCTCACTAAAAACGTGCATTCCGGGAATAAAAGATCGTGTGGGGTAATAGAACAGCACCCTCGTCAACATCACAAGCAGGTCAGGGAGGGAGCCTCGAGTACCATTTTTATAGTTTTTTCTTTATTCCCTCCGTCTAGACTACTAGTATAGACGCTACAGTCGATGCGCTGACCAAAGTGGCATATCCCCGGTAGCGTCGCTTGAAGGGCGCAATGCATCACCGCTATGACGGCACAAGGTCGATGCCGAATCGCTAGATCTGGATGAAGTCTGTGCAGCTCAGGGCACAGAACGCGAATGTCACCGTGCCCACCCAAACGCCTTCCCAGACCACACAGAGTTTCCAAGCCTGGATCTCCAGTGACCATATGCAATCTAGCCAGATGGCCGGCTCCGGACGAGTCCTGCCACGACAGCCAGAGGGCCACCGGAACAGAACTGGCCAAAGATGCTCTCACTCAGTATCTCCCCACCAAGGGATTGCATTCCCCCATGCCGGTAGCGGAAGGGTGTGGCTTGTCAGACACACATGCCTTTTCCTACGACGCCCTCTCCAAGGCCTCAAGCTCCTTCATGACTTGATGCTTGGTGGCCATCTTCTTCATCTGGGTATCCTCCAGCTTCTCCCCGCCAGCAAGACGCATCTCCAAGTCCTCAATCGCGCGGATCTTTTTCTGCAAACTCCGCATCTTCTTGGCATTGGGGTTGTTCGCGTCATTGGCAGGCGACAGCGGCGCTCCACCTTGCTGATCTGCGATCGGTCCAGTGGGAGGCTGCACCTGCTGCTGCTGTTGCTGCTGCTGCGGTTGCTGGTGCTGGTGCTGATGCGGATGCGGATGCTGCTGGCCGTGGTTGCGCGCATCTCCGCTGCCCTGCGCAGGACGGCTGTGATCCCGGCGATGCGTGTTGCTCCGGTTGCGGCCGCCGGGCCCCTGCATGTTGTTCCGGGACTGGCTGCGGTGGTGGTTGCTGTGCTGTCCGCGGCGGTCCGGGCTGCGTCCCTCGTTACCGGACGAGTGGCCGAACTCGCGCGCCGGAGGGGCAAGACTAGCACCGCCCTGGGCCTGCGGCTCGCCGTCGCCGTTGGCTGCCGCGCCGTCCTTGTTCTTCTTGCCACGCTTCTTCTTATTCTTGGCCGCGGCCTTGGACAGGCCCTCGTCTCCGTCGGCAGGGGTGGCTCCGGGGACTGAAGGCGCAGGCTCCGCAAACTCGGCGCCCGGGATCTGACGACGAGGGCGACCGAAGCCGTTGGGCCCGATAGAGGGCGTGCCGTTGCTAGCGACATGCGCCGCACCTCCCTCATCCTCGCGTCTGAAGTGCAGAGGCGTCGATGTACCCCGGGCTCCAGGCGGGCGGTAGGCACCGACAGGCTTGGACGGGGTCTTGACAGTGCCCAGGTAGGCGAGCGCCGATTTGTGCGGCGTGGGGACCGGGTGCAGCGGGTCGCCTCCAGGGAGATCATCCGGGCGAGCGGGGCGCCATGTCGCGTGGTACAGCTCGACAAAGTCCTCGTTGTACATGATGCCTCCACCGACGTGCCACAGCCTGATGCCGTTATCGACTCTCAGGCGCGGCGAGGTGGTGGCCGTCATGATGTACCGGCTGTCCGGGCTCCACGTGCAGACGCTGGGGTTGCCGCTCTCGATGGTGGTCACCTTTCGGTAGTCCTTCTCAAGGTCGTACACGTCGATTTGGCCAGCCAGGTTGCCGAACCCGGCAACCAGGACAAATCTCCCCGTAGGCGAGAAGATGATGGTGTTGCGAGGGCCAATAGGGAAGGAGTGCTGTTCAACAGCCCGGTGGTTGAAGATGGTCGTCTTAGCCGGCATGAAGCCGTAGATGACTCCAAACTCCCTGCCATTGGGAGACCAAGCAACGTCATGGATGGGCCCCTCCTTGTTGAGCGAGACACGAGCGTCGAAGGAGCCATTGGAGCTCAGCAAGTACATGGTGGTCTCGCCATAGTAGCTCTTGTTCGACTTGTCAACGTCTGTCTGGGCCAGCACAATGAGGCTCGTCCCCTGGGCGTTCCACTTCAGTTGGACCTTGTCGCCCTTGAAGAATGTCTTCTGCGAGATGGGGCTCGTAAACGAAGGCACATTGAAGACCTTGACGGCGGCGGGCTGGCCCTACAGCAGTTGTCAGTAGGTGTTGCAAAAGGGGGGTTGTGTACTCCGACAAAAACGAACCTTTCTCTCGGGGACAAAGACGGCAACATTCTGGTTCTGGCCAGGGGCAATAGCAAAGTCCATCACGCCCTCGACTCTCAGCTTGTTCCAGACTGTAGTGAGGTCGTGGCTTTCGTAGAACTGGACCTCGTTGGTCACAAGACGGGCACAGAAGCGTTCGTCGGCGGTGTACTGCACGTTCCAGCCAGACATGGACTTCTGCACAAACTTCCCCAGCGGCTGCCTCTGGGCATCGTCCTCCACATCCTCGATGGTGCGCCAGACCTTGAAGTTCTTGGTGGCATCGCCATTCTCGTCCTTGGAAGGGCGCTCCCAGGTGCTGAGGTAGGTGCCCTTGGGAGAGAAGGCCAGCTCGTAGACGGTCGTGAGCTGGGGCAATGACGTCAGGACATGGCCGACCGAGGCATCGACGACGGTGACGCCGGAATCGCTGGCATAGGCGAAGTAGCGGCCGCAGGGAGAGTAGACACAACACCGGAGGGTCCCCTCGGGCTCGACGAACCCAGGAAGGCGCTCGTAGACGGGAGCAGCATCGACAACGCCGATGGCCTTCTGGGTCCGGTAGGCAAACTGCAGCGGGCTGGCCATGACTAGTCAAAGTCACAGTATAACTCGAGATGCAGGTTGTGACTGGTGCTTCGTTGCTTCGATCTCGTTCGGTGAGGTTGAAGGACTGAGACTTTTATTTCGATGACCTCTGGTCGCGGAAGGTCGGACGTTCACTGGGTTTAAGAGCGGAGTACGTGGGTGGGCCTCGCACAATGGATGGTCGATCCGGCCGGGGATGGCTTTCGGTCGACAGCTTGCGATGCTTGGCAAAGGGCAGCAAATAGTTGCACGACAGTGTCCCTGCTTGGATGCAGCAATAGGAAGCGATACTGTTCGGGAGGAGAGCAACGTCGAAGCGGTCTTTCAGTCAGAGGCTGTGTCCCCTCAAGAGGTTCTGAGTGGATGGGGCAAGTGACGAAAGAGGTGTCCGAGTGATGCTGAAGTTTTAACACGTGAACGTCGACGGGTCCAAAGAGTCCGTGACTTGGGCGACAAAGAGGCAGGGAATCGAAGTGAATCGAGAGTCCTTGACCTAACGATGAAAGAAGAGAAGAACGGGGGATAGTCGATGGCGGGGCGCACCCTTGGGGGGGATGATTGACGAAGGCGGTGCGTGTTGTGACCGAGAGAGTTGGGCTGGAGAAGGGAAACGGGAGAAGGGAGGAAATCTCGTGTGGTTTTGCTATTTTATTTTTTCACTTGTTTGCGAAACGCTGCGTCAATGCGTGCCGCAGCAACCCCTCCACTGCCTTCCCACTCCCAGTCACTCCAGTGCCGCTAGGCTACCTTACCGTACGTTCTAGGCTCTCGGCTAACGCTGACTCCCGCTAAAAATTGAGAAGATCTAACAGTCCGTGTGTTACTGTGCGGGAGATCTCTCTATCTGAACATTTCACTGGCGATGAATACAGTGCTTGAGGCACTGTCTCGATTCTCTAAAAGGCGGTGACGGCATCTTGACCAAAACGGTCGCGGCCCAACCTTTTAAGGCAGCTGAATCAGACTGATCTTGGCCAAAGTCAAGTGAACAGCATTGAAACCAGCAAATTCCGAATACTGCTACTAGACTATGTGCTCTAAATTGAGGTGAACCGTCAGGCGAGGTCTACTTCATAAGGAGGGATTTCCCTCAAGGCTAAATCCCTACTACCTGCTAGCTTCGTCCCTTCTGTTTCACACTCGATGCTTTCTAAGTTGTACGGTTGCTTCCTTCCGAGACATGATGCTGTTTGCCTCGGCCTGTTAGACCACCAATTGCAACAGTCGCCAGACATTCAGTTTCCGACAGAGACGTCTAGAGTGAAGCGTCTCTATTTAGAAGCACTCTAACCGGAAAAGTTCGCAAGAACGGCCCCCTGCTCAGTTGAAGATGGTCGTCGCTTTGCTTTAGCCCCTATTCAGGTTGTTCGGTGACGATAAGCTTAAGCAGGAGTGTCGCGCTGAGGACACTCGCAGGCCAGGGCACCTACCTCAACCCACATTATTCCCTTGACGCTGCTTTTGCGGATGTCGCGGTCAGCCTGGAACGAGCATAATATTCCGAGCCTGTTCGCCCACACCTTGATGTGGCTTGAGACACAATGATTTCTGTCAAGCAGCAGTCCGACATGCGGTGGTCTTCTTAAACAGAAGATCAAGGCACATCAACGGTAGAACCCGTCTCAGCCCACACCAGCAAGCTCAGCTGTCGCCCCGGCACGCCACAGTGCGGGGCTAGCCCTTGTCAGCCCTGTTAGCTCCCACCTTCTTTCAGCCTCAACAACGACATTCCAACTTTGGCTTTGCCTTTGGTGGCTGCTGCCTCGTGCCATCAGGCCTAGGTACTCGTCAGTCTTAGTCAGGCTACCCGATTTCCAACTCATGGATGCTTCAGTCAACCACCTTAGGCATGCCCCTGAGTATGACTTCCAACATGTTGTACATACCATATGCTGCAGTTCTTGCTGTATGCATCATTAGAGGTGTTGCCTCCTTGATGCGACCTCGATGTCAACAATATCCTCGATCATTCGGTATAGTCGTCGTCAAGGTCTGACACTGTCAGCGATACAACAATCGGCACCATCAAAGTTGAGTCTCAATGCAATCCAGGACAGTCTGTATATTGCACACGATTTCGCTCTTGGATATGCAATGCAGGGAGACGTTCACGAATTCGCAAATCGCTTTAAAGTATAGCAACTGTCTAGACACTACATGCCACCGCTCTCAGTGTTTGAGCTTGCCTTGGAAGGCTGACGACGCCCTTCGCTATCTCTCGCATCCGCCCCCCATCAATCCTAAGGTATGACAGCAAGTTGAGCGGGATTCTAAGTGCAAGCACCTATAAGTCGCGTTCGACTTTACAATATATCGTACCGACTGGCCGACACTCAGCAGTCGACCGGATTTGGTTTTGGGGAACAATTGGCAGCGATTAATGGCGTGTGCCCATCATGCATCGTCAGATTAGCCAGCTTACAACATAAGATCATGAAAGTATACCTCTGTGAAGTGGCCTCATGATCATTTCTAGGGCCTGCAAGCTTTGGTCTTAGCTAGCGGCGCCTTGCTTATGCGTGGCTGTCATTGCTATGCTTTTTTTAGTCTGTTACAATATCTCTTGTCGCAATCATGCTACCTCAAAGCTTATTGAGTTTACCAAAGGCAATAGGTAGTCGGCCACAGACCTTTTTTAGGCATGCTATACAGTTATGGGTAGGTACCATGCATGGCAGTTTGGATGCTTTCCCTTACTTGGGATGACATCAATCGGTATAAGTCACTGTGGCTGGTTCTCTGTGGACATTCGAGTTGTATAACGTCATCTCAAGGTCGGGTGCTTTCGTTTGCGAGAGGCGAATCATCAAAAGGGGGCTTTCTTTCATGGCACCTGCACTCTCATTCGAGATCCAGACAAGGAGGTTCAAACAGAACCTATCATGACTTCCCGCAAGCGCATGCGGTCCGAAGATAAAGCCCCTGAAGCGTTTGGCTGGCAAGTGGGATCAATATTACCTACGTCGAACGACAGATTTGCCTCACTCCTTTCGGCTGCAAGCAACAAAAGACTTAAAAGGAGAACTCTATTTTGACGGTACCGGTCCTCGACCTCGTCTCGAATTGAGTATCAAATCTACTGCTAGAACCGTTTTCCTCTTGTTTTAACGTCAGGACTCGTTGTTACAACCTTTAAAGCTCGATTGTAAGTTGCATTGATACATCCTAGAGGCATATCGTTGGATTCTGTCGTCTTCTCGCTGCATTCGATGACAGAATCCGTAAAGAGACTCGATTCTGCTCTCCTTAATCACTGGGCTCAAGAGGCAGAAGACACATAACTAACAAAATCTTGTAGAGCCCTAGCCAGCATGTTCATAGGCAGTAGTACATACCCCTGGGCAAAGAAGAGCCATAAAGCGCCTTCAAAGGGCAAACGTACTCGGATGTCCGTCCGCACTAGCAGGCTTGTCAAAGAAGTGTGCGCTCACATCTTCCACCGGCGAGGCAGGAAGACAAGCCATGGCGACTCTAGGAGCACTCAGAAAGCTCAGAATGCACTCAGTCTCATGACCGACGGTACCTCTGGCCAGCCAGGCCGAAGCTCTGACGGGGTTGTTGAAGCTGCCAGGCCAATGCACGGGGGCAGGGAGCGTACGTTCCTTCTCCGCTCTTTCCCCTTCCGCTGTTTGCGCAATATTCTTCCACACCCCCGAGACTCGCACGTACACTTTATACATCCATCTGTTGCCAAGACCCGCATGTGCCTGAGACCCGGTTCATGCTTCATTGTAGCTCCGGGGCACAGCCGCAGTGCAGCTTCAAGCACCAGCCTCGAGCACCAGCCGCGATCACCAGCCGCAGACACTGGCCACAGGAACACCCCTCGTTGTCAGGCTACACCTCGAGATCCATCAGGCTGCCCCTAACTCGTTCTGGCTCTCCTTACCCTCACTTCCACACCCCATCTACTCTACCATCTCGACCAGAACGCGTCACTGACAATGTGAGGCGCTTCCAGCCTCAAGAGAACCGGCATTCAAACGTAGAGAAACCTCCAACGGAGCACGTACCGGCGGCGATAGCAGCGGCAAGCTGGCCAGCACCACATCGTTTCCAAGTTCAGCAACTCATCCGGCGCTCAATCCCTGGAACCAGAGAGCAGGCGAAGCCGGTAGCAACCACGGCCGCAACCAATCTGCCAGTGTCTCGAGACCAATCGTGCCTAGGTCAATCACAAGGTTTAAACCAATTGACGACTCCTGCGGCACTTTCACCAGATCGATCATGATGCCTCCACCCGGCTTGACGGCTGCACATGCCACCAGCAGCGGCATCAGCAGCGACTCGCCCAGCCACGCCCATGGCGACGACGGCGCAGGTAACCATAGCGCCAATGACAATCCAGCCGGGGCTTCGACCCAAGATGCCCGTCATGCGCGTCCAGTCACCTTCTACGACCATCTGGCCGGCCGTTGCCAGTACCAAACTAACGCGCGCATGGACGCTCCGCTGGAAGGTCCCAAGGGCCACCAGTTCGACGAGTACGTCAAGATCCTGAGGCACCAGAAGACGAAGCAGATCGCACTCTACAGGGCCACGAACAACGAGATCATCCTGAAGCTGGACTGGAACGCTCCTGGCGTGCACTTCAACCGCGCTGCTCTGTTCGGCGACTGGGTTCACGGCGCGAAGCTCAACAACATCGGACACATGCCTCTTCCCCTGCCGCCTGCCGAGCTCGTGCGCAACTTTGTAGAGGTACAGATCAAGCGTATCGATGGCACTGATGACGCGATTCTCCAGGCTTGTGGCGTCAATCACATGTTCGCTTTCCTAGGTCTGCTCGACATGCCCAAGGAGACCAGTGACAAGGAGAACTACAAGGCGAACGACAAGCCGAGCGACAGGGCCCAGTCAGACAAGGGCAAAGACACAGCCACCAAGAGCCGGACCTCTTCCAGCTCGAACTCGACGGTGGCGGGCCTGATGGCCGCTAGCCCCGGCGGTTGGCCCTGTGAGCCCACCAAGTCTTCCGGAGACGATAACACCAAGCCTGCCAGCGAGGCTGCCACGGAGACCACCACAGAGCCCGGCCCGTCCAAGCCAGCCAGCAGCAGCACGGCAATCACCGAGGGAACCCTACCCATCCATTTCGCCCCTGCCGTCGTCAACGGCTCAACCCCTTCCGCCCCGCGCGCCTCACCCGCCTCCCCGGCAGCCAGCCCTTTCCCTCGCTCCTGGGCCGAGGCCAGCTCTTCCTCGTCGTCCGACAACCCGGCGGCCGCAGCCTCCGAGGACGGCACCATCCCGGAGGAGGAGGATCCGGAGGAGGAGGACCTGGAGGCCGCCTTCCTCACGGCCAGGGCCGTCCGCGGCGAGATCTACGACGCGGCCAAGAGCCGCCTCTACGACACCACCTTCGCGTTCCCCAAGTTCCCGGCCCTTAAGGCCGACGCGGCGCTGTACCTCGTCCGCGTCGTCGGGATCCCGAACCCGCCCGGCCTCGCGACCAGCGGCACCAGCGGCACCAACGGGCCCTACAAGCGGTTCGCGACCCTGCTCGGCATGGGCGGCTGGGTGGTCGAGGATGGCGAGAAGTTCGACAAGGGTGGTGGGGAGGGCAAGACGGGACGGATGCCGGCGAGGCAGGTGATGAAGGATTGGACCTTCAGCGTGCCCGAGGAGATCGACGGGGAGGCCCTGCCGGTCTGGAAGGGAGAGCGGGAGCCCGGTCTGGAGGACGTCTACGCCATGGTCTGGGATCTGGTCATGAGGCGCAAGTTCCTGGGCGTTGTGCGCGGCTATGGGTTTGGTGTGCGGAAGGAGAGCGAGGGCCGTCCGTTGCGGGAGCTGAAGAAGGAGAATCCTTTCACGACGCAGGAGTAGCCGCAGTAGGCTGACTGCGGGGGATGTTGCTGTTGTGTGGGGGGCAAGTTTTCCGGTGTTGCGAAGCTCTCTGTGACCGCAGGTTCGTGTGTGCTATCGAACGTTGCACGCTGTGTTTGATGGCGCGCTGCCTTTTTCTTGAAGAACCGAGATTGCTACAAGGAGGAGGGCCGAGGAGGGGTAACAAGAGGAAGGGGAATGGAGGCTGATTGTGTGCGGAGGCTCCCTCAAGCGCCATTAAGTTCCACCAGTGTGGACAGCGGGTGCTCTTGTTTACGTGCCGATCATAGAGCAGCACCATAGCTACAGCAATAACAAAGAATGATTTTACACATGGTGGCCGTTTCGATGCTAGAAGCGTTGTGATGTTGCTGTGATGGCTCCCTGGTGGCGCTCAACATACCACATAAATGGGGGTGTTGAGCGTTCGCAGCGTGGAGTGATGTTCATACTTGTCATACCGGTAACTCACCGTCTCCATCTGTGAATGTTCGCCATCTCCTAATGATAGTCTCGGACATTGCAAGCCATCTCGAAAAAGTTACCAGCAAAGTCGACCGGATGAACAGGTCGCGAGCCAGCGCATACCCCTAACCCTAAAATATGACCCTATGACGTAGGGCGGGGAGAGTTCCGCTGGCATGTTCTACCAGTTCATCGTTACCTTAACTGAGCTTGATCATGTGCTATGTACTTCCCACCATTATTGTCGATTCCGTCTCATGAACCTCATGTTTCAAGCTACTACCTCGCATGGCAGGTAGCCCAAGTAGCTCCAGTCAAGACATCAGGCTTGCAGATACCACGAAGTCCGTCTGGGCATCTCGACACCGTCTCGAGGGTTCAAGACGCCGCATACTGCCGCCTCGGCTGCTGGATCTCTAGTTGCTCACCGGCCCCTAGCCAAAGAAATGATGCTAAAGATAGCCTTCGCCGAGCGTCAATCTCCCCAGATCATCTGATCTCCCGGATATCGTCGAGGCCGGGTAAGCAGCGGAATCTGCCGCCATGTCGTCGAGCTTCGTCGTGATGCCGATCTCTTTCCACATCAAGCGAGGAGCCAGTGAGAAGCCTGAGATCACCCAATGGGCACCAGCCACATCTCTGCTCATCATTACCGAGTCGGGAGGAGCTTGCGGCTGATCACAACCGTACCTGTGGCTTATGATGCCATATCGTGCGCTCTGACACCCATCTCTCGCCACTCTTGCGTGTCTTGCTTGTCCCTGCGTCCTCCTTTGTCCAGCGAAGTTCAGCTGAAGGCGTCACAGAGTTTATGCTGGACAGCGCACTTGCGCAAAGTATCAGATAGCTCTGACGGTGTTCTGACGGATATGGACGTCCTCCAACCTCCCGTGATCCCCAACTCAAATATAAAACTCCCTTTCAATTGGCCCGACTAGAGAAGCCGCATGTGGCTTGAGCGTGTCTCCCTCACCGTCGACGCCGCGGTGGCGATATCTGCAGTCTTGTCCCTTCCGGCACTCGCTCTCGATCTCTCCTCACACGCCACAACTGCCGTATCAGGCAATCTTCCCTCTCGTCTCGACCATTCCATTCGCTGGACGCTTCTCTCCGTGGCTCAACACGCGTACACGCAGAGGCCCATTCTCGTACCGTGGCTGTGGCCCTCCTCTCCCTCTTCTCCCCCTCTGCCGATCGCTATCAGTAGACAGTACACACTGTGGCTTTTCTATCGGCACCAGCTCCCGAGTCATCCTTCCCTCGGCCGTGGGTACACAAGACTTTTTCTGCACTCGCCACACCGAGCGTCAAGCGGGGGAGTCTCCTCTTCTTATCCCTTTCCTCCCCCTCTCGCGAGTGTCTCACCCCAAGGGTGTCTCTCAACGTGTGTGGCTAGTAAAAGGGGTCCCTCACTCCGTCCACCCCATCCTCTGTTCCCCCCTCCACCCTCCCAGCAGCGCCAGTAATAGGTCCCCAATATCCAATGAACCCCTCGCCAAGGCCGCGTACCCGTCTGCAATGCGCCCGCACACTGCAAATGATGGTCCCCTGCCCGCTCGCCTGCGGGGGGCACGGTACCCTTCGTGCATGTAGATGACAGCCTGAGTTACATGGCCGGTTATGCTTTGCTTTAGGTACTTATTCTGGAACGCTGCAATGTACCTACTTACAGTAGGTCCGATCTGTATAGTACCGTGAGCACTTGCATGACAGGGAGATGTTGAGGAGTCCCTTGTTCCACACACACCAGTATACACTCGCGGTTACAGTTACCATCCTTGTCGACGTACTCTAGTTGCGAATATTCGTGCAGCATCACGCACTGAATACCTGTGGCAGGGGTTATTTCTGACTTGAAAGAGTACGAGGAGTTAAACTCTCTTATCATCGGTTATCACAAGACCGGCTGGTTTAGACCAACGTAATACTGCATAGTGTGGGTGCTCTCTGGAGTCTTCCATCTAGATCTGGACGTTTATGCCAGACTTACGGACATCTGGCACCTATACAAGGCGTGCCACCGCCATGGTGCTCCTATGAGTTATGAGTTACAGTAAGCGCTGAACCCGACGGCATGGAAGACGTCGACCTTCAAACTTGCGTCACGCAATCTGTGGCCTGGTCCGCGGGAGAATTTCTCGAACGACTTCAAGAGTTATCAGACCAAGAGCTACACCGTGCACACAGGTTTACCCGTGAAAAGGATGTGGCTGTTATCTATCTCTGCACAAGCACGCGAGGGAGGGCCTTTGGCGCCACGACAAGCCACACCTACCAAACGCAGGCTTATTTTTTTTTTTTTTTTTTTTTTCTTTT
>Ga0209127_100626_pt1 | contig 12198 bp, 8 predicted proteins | sample LakSupMetagenome_FD_187469 | JGI IMG/M metagenome (GOLD analysis project Ga0209127, IMG submission 187469) | Freshwater microbial communities from Lake Superior, Canada - Sta WM archaea (SPAdes) (version 2) | ecosystem: Environmental > Aquatic > Freshwater > Lake | place: Lake Superior, Canada...
CCCGCGAAGTACTGATTGATGTGGAGAAATGTTGTCTTATCCCGGATGGACTGGATACTGATGGCGGAAAACCCGGCCACCAAACAGACGTCTGGGGCACAGTCGCAAAAGTAGGCGCAGACGTCACGCACGTCGCCCCTGGTCATACGGTCGTCGCCATCAGCTGCGGCGCCGTAGCAACCCACGTCATCGCAGACCAGCGCTTCGTCTGGGAGGACCAACTACCGGATTCGTCCTTCATGCACTCGCCCACATGTCTCATCACCGCAAGCTTCTGTCTCAGAGTGGTCAGCAAGGGGGCCAAGGCTCTGATACACGGAGCTACAGGTCCTCACGGCCAAGCCGCGATCCAGATCGCTTGGAGCCGCGGGGCGGAGGTCTATGCCGTTGTATCTAGTGAGCACGAGCGGAAAGCACTGGTTGAAGGTGGCGTCCTGAATGACAAGCACATATTCGACGCTGACGAGCGGCTACCGGAGAGAGTAGCGCATGTCACGCGCTCGAAGGGCGTGGATATCATCTTTAATCCGACGACGGACCATCGTGAGATGGACTTCAGGATGGTTCGGCCTTACGGTCAGGTGATTCACTTGGCGCAACGAGGGGCTACATCTGTCGCGGTTGCTCCCGGCAACGGCTGCTTCCAGCTGAAGATGTTCGACTTCGGGATGCTAATGGAACACTGTCCCGAGCGGGTGGCTGAGCACTTTGACATCGTTTGCGACTTGTCGCGGTCGAGAATCCAGGAGCCGGTCCTCCAACGAAGCTACACCTTCGGGGCTGTCCGGGCCGCTTTCAAGGATCTGAGAAGCAACCCCTTTTCCGGTGTCCGAATGCTCCGCCGAGTTTCAGAGAAGAAGAAGACAAATGGGGAGTGTAAGCTCCGCACAGAAAGGACAGAGATCCTGCCCTTTGCCAAGACTCCAAGACAGGTGTATCCAGTAGCACAGCTGCCGTGGTTTGCCACCTACATCGTCGCTGGCGGCTTAGGAGGTCTGGGCCTCGATGTTGTCAAGTGGCTCACCGATCATGGTGCTCGTCATGTAACGATTCTTTCGCGGTCGCGTAACCACGGAAAGACCAGTCAGGACCACATTGACGCGCTACGCCAACGCGGCATCCAAATCGCAGTCATGGAGGTCGATATCTGCGACTCGGATTCGGTCGCGGCAGTATTCAAGGGAATCTCGGCCCACACCACAATCGCCGGCATTATCCAAGCTGCAGCAGTAATCAAGGTGCGCGTCATTCACTCTGAGACTCTAGGCCGATCGCTTGCTAACTCTTCTTCTTCCCAGGATGGCATCTACCCCAACCTATCCCACGCTGATTGGGAGCTGTCTACCCTACCGAAGACGATCGGCTCCTACAACCTCCACCTCGCCTCGCTCTCCCTCCCCGAGCCGCCCGATTTCTTCGTCTTCCTCTCCAGCGCGGCCGGCATAATCGGCAACCCGGGCCAATCCTCGTACAACGCCGGCAACGCGTTCTGCGACGCCCTGGCCCGCCACCGATCCTCCCGCGGCCTCCACAGCGTATCCATCGACCTCGGCCCGGTCCTCGGCGCAGGCATGGTCGCCGCCGACGAAGCGCTCTGGGACCAGCTCCGCGCGGGCGGCTTCATCGGCGTTCGGCTGGAAGACTTCCACACCGTCCTCGAGCGGGCGGTAACCGTCGCTAGACCGCCCACCCTCTCCGACCCGCCAAGCCTAAAAGAACTCGTCACCGCCCAGAAGCCGCAACCGTTCGTCTGTCCACCCCAGGTAGTCATGGGTGTCGGCACCGGCGGCCTCGTGCGCCAGAACAAGACCACCAACCCCTTCTGGACGCGCACCCCTCTCTTCTCCTACATGAACCTCGTCGACCTACCTCCCGGCTCCTCCCTGTCCTCGGATCCTTCTTCGGCAAACCCCTCATCATCCCTCAAACCCGCCCTCCTCGCAACACCCAGCCGCGCCGACGCCGCCGCCCTGCTGCTCCCCTACTTCATCCGCGCCTTGGCCGAGGTGATGGGCAAATCCCACGCCGAGGTCGACCCGGACTCGATCCTGGACCACCACGGGCCGGATTCGCTGCGGATGAAGGAGATACTGGACTGGGTGCGCTCCGCGACCGGGGTGACGGTCGGTGGTATCAATCAGATGCCTCTGCGGAGTATATGCGCGCAGGTGGTGGATCTGGGCGGGTTTGGGGGTGAGGACTGAGCGGCTTTTCCCGGCGCGGGGGGCAGAGACCTTGGGATGACGGGGCCTCTTCTGTCCGGTCAAGATTGGAAGCTCATCGCTTACCCTAGTTGATAAAATGAGAATGCAAGGGCGTATTCGGTATAGCTTTAGTCTGCATATGTCGTAGCGAAACAAAGTTTGACGTGCATAGGAGATGGGATCAAGGTTGCCTTCCGATACGCGCGGGGATACCTCCGCACAGGTAGTTGGAATCGACTCCTAATCTGTTCCCTCGATATTATCCCCATTCTCCCCCATTCTCCCCCATTCTCCCCCATTCTCCCACCCACCTCCAAATCCCATCACGCACTAACGTCGGCAACCTCACCGGAGACACAGCACCTTTTTCGTATCCCCTTAGTAATGTGACCATCCCCTCGCAGCCAAGCAGACACGCAGCTGGCACGATGCCCGCCCAAAACAAACCGCAACATCAAATGTACATCCTAGTAGCCTACAACGCGACGAGGCGCAGTACCCTCAAATCGCAGTACCCTCAAATCTATAAGATCGTACCAAATCGGCACTACAGGGCATACCCCGTTAGGAGCTCATGTCAATATGGCATACCGTGTGCCTAGCTTCGCCCCAGCGGGGCATGGCTAGGGTCTTCGTCCGCCACTCGGACAGTGACACCGGACGATAACAAGACCGGGAGACCCGGACTGGCTGGTCGAAAGTGAGGACCTTGCGACGGACGCATGGCGGCGCGCGATCGCGATACGGACTGCATGATGCACGTCTCAGAAGAGGAGCCTACGATGTCGGCGACTACGGGGATGAAAGCGGGGAGGATATGGACATGTGGGAGGAGAAGTTGGGACGAAGGATCATAATAGTTTGTGGGCGACGAGTGATCGAGGGATGAGGTGTCGTTAAGTGTGGGACTGACCACGTGAGTGGTCCGGAAGGAATTGCCTGGGTTAGTCATCGGAATGACGTACTATTCGCTGTCACCAACGCCAGCAACGCCAGCCAACATCATCTCCGGAGCCCACTGACCGGAGCTGCGACGTCTACTACACGTACCTGCCATTTGTTTGGGCCATAGAAGCTGTAGGGAAAATCTTTTCTAGCAGATAGAACGGTGCCCCTGTCTCACCTCGACTGTGCTCCGCGACGGAGTGAGAGAGCCACAACTGCTTGAAAGAGTCCTGCAACCCGATATATCACAGCTTTCTTGACCACCAATAGTTACAATGGATATCCCTCCGATAATACGGGTCACCCTCCAGGCCTCCATTATTGGTGCAGTCTCCAATATCCTGGCGCAGTTCATCACGGCCCAGCAGAACAACGTAAACAGTCCCCTTGATCATCATCTCATAAACGAGCTAACTCCTCTCCCAGACACCCTTGATCATCAACTGGGTCCCCGTATTCCAGTTCTTCCTCTTCGCCCTCTTCAGCACGCCGCCAAACTTCCTCTGGTGCGTTGCCATCAAGCCCGACGGCCACCCCCGGGTTCCCCCCTCTAACCCATTTTACAGGCAAGAATTCATGGAACAGACCTTCCCATCCACCCACCCGGCGCCAACCAACGACGCCATCGCCGCCGCAGCCGCCAACGACGAGAAAGCCCTCGACACGGCCCCGGCCCTCGTCGAACCCAAGCTCAACATCCGCAACACGGTCATCAAGACGCTCCTCGACCAGACCGTCGGCGCCGCCGTCAACACGGCCATGTACAGCATGTTCATGCACCCCATCCAGGCCGCCATGGCCCACCACGCTCCCGGACACGGATTTCTGACCAGCCGCAAAGGCAGCGGCAGGGTCGTCGACTACGGCGCCGTCGACTGGCGGCGCGCCGTCGCCGCGAGCAGGGCCGAGTTCTGGCCGCTCGTCAAGGCCAGCTGGGCTTTCTGGCCGTTTGTCAGCGTGCTCAACTTTGCGGTCATCAAGGATGTGCCGACGCGCAGCTTGGTGGGTAATCTGGCAGGTGTGGCGTGGGGGGTGTACATGAGTCTGTTTGCGGCTCAGTGATGGACCCCTCTGTTCGCGGAGGTGAGTTCGAACTTCAAAGACCGACTGGTTTAGAAAACGGGCAATTTGTTGGCCGATAGATACATAGACGACCGGGCAGCGCGAGGATGGATTGACACCGAGAATGACCGACTTTTATACGATAGTATTGGGGACATACTGATGCGGTGCAAGACTTGTCGAGGAGGCTACAGTCCGTACCACTCGTGGAAACAGTCGATCCGGGGCATCGTACATCTAAGCTACGCTATACTCTGGGTCCATCTAACATCACAAGGAGGCGTCGATCGAGGCAGAGATTACTAGGCTCCGTTTCGGAATAAATGTCTGGACGTGATTCCTCACCATGGGCCCAGTTCATAAGCCGCCACCACTACAAATCCAACCCTTCGCTCGCTCAATCTTAACCTCTCTTACACTCGCCGCATCGCCTCCAGCCCAAGTCTTGGCACATACTGCATGAACCGCTGCGGCCGTCGAATAGTTTTCGCCTTCGCCGCGGTTGTGTATGAATTTGTTTTATTGCAAACAGCTAATGCATCGTCTGGCAAAAAGCATAACAATGGCGCAATGCTTATCTTCACGTGATATGCTCCTAAACCATCCACCCGTGTGGATCTTGCTGGAAACGCGACGGACGGAGGGGTTGACTCAGAGCTCACTGTCACAGAAAAAGTGCCCCTCTGTCTTGGTTCCGCGCGACGACACCAAACAACCTAACACGGCACGCCATTGACGCAGATGATACCACAATAGCAGTCATGAGCAGCTCAAGTCCGGCACAGCCTCTCCTCCCCATCCCGGGGAAGGAAAACATCCTCATCACGAGTGCCCTGCCCTACGTCAACAACGTGCCGCATCTCGGCAACATTATCGGTAGCGTTCTGGTGCGTCTTGCTGCCACGCACCTCCCTTCTTGAGCCGGGCTCTAGACTTCTCAACTAACCTCTTGCCTGCCCAGTCTGCCGATGTATTTGCCCGCTTCTGCAGGGCACGCGGCCTGCAGACCCTCTACGTCTGCGGCTCCGACCAGTACGGCACGGCCACCGAGACACAGGCACTCGCCGAGGGCGTGACGCCCGAGGAGCTGTGCGCGAAATACCACGCCATCCACCGCGACATCTACGAGTGGTTCCGGATCGACTTCGACATCTTCGGCAAGACGCCGACGCCGCAACACACGCTGATCGTGCAGGAGATCTTCGCCGGCCTCTGGAAGAACGGCTTCATCGAGGAGCGCGAGACCGCCCAGGCCTACTGCCCGGCCCACTACTCCTTCCTCGCCGACCGCTTCGTCGAGGGCGAGTGCAGCCTGTGCCACGACCTCGGCGCCCGCGGCGACCAGTGCGACAAGTGCGGCAACCTGCTCGACCCGCTCGAGCCGGACCACAGCGCCGGCAGCAACGAGGTGGAGGAGACCAAGGCCACGGGTTGGCTGATCCACCCGCACTGCAAGCTCGACGGCGCGACGCCCGAACGGCGGAAGACGAAACACCTGTACCTCCGGTTGGATGAGCTGCAAAAAGAGATCGAGGCGTGGATGGCGAGCGGTGCGACCAAGGAGTGGGCTCCGAACGCTACTGCGATCACACAGTCGTGGATCGACAACGGCCTCAAGCCGAGGAGTATCACGAGGGATCTGAAGTGGGGTGTCCCAGTTCCCGGCGGTATCGAGGGACTGTCGGAGGAGGACTACAAGAAGAAGGTGTTCTACGTGTGGTTCGATGCGTGCATCGGCTACCCGTCCATTACCAAGTGCTACACCGACAAGGGCGACCTCTCGAGCCGCGACTGGGAGAAGTGGTGGAAGAACCCGAAGGACGTCAAGCTGTACCAGTTCATGGGCAAGGACAACGTGCCTTTCCACAGCATCATCTTCCCCGCCTCGCAGCTCGGCACGCGGGAGGGATGGACGCAGGTCAGCAATATCTCGACGACCGATTACCTCAACTACGAAGGCGGCAAGTTCAGCAAGTCAAAGAACGTCGGTGTGTTTGGAAACAAGGCGCAAGACACAGGTGTGCCCGTCGATGTCTGGCGGTACTACCTGCTCTCGAGACGTCCGGAATCCGGCGACTCGGAGTTTAAGTGGGAGCAAGTGCCGCCTCTTTTATCCGATCTCTGCATAGATATTATGTCATCACTAACACACACGCCAGGGAGTTCATCGACGCCAACAATAACGACCTCCTCAAAAACCTGGGCAACCTCTGCCAGCGCGTCGTCAAGTTCGCCCACGCCAAGCTCGGCGGCGTCGTGCCCGACTACACCAAGTACGTCGACGAGTCGGGCTCCTTCTCGGCCTTCAAGAAGGAGGTCAACGAGCTGCTGCACACCTACATCAAGGATCTCAAGGCGACCAAGCTCCGCGCGGGACTCAGCGCCATCCTCGCCATCTCGGCGGCGGGCAATAAGCTGCTGCAGGACAACAAGCTCAGCAACCAGCTCGTCACCGAGCAGCCCGAGCGCTGCGCCGCCGTGGTCGGCGTCGTGCTCAACCTGCTGCACCTCCTCGCCAACCTCGCCTTCCCCTACATGCCCACCACCTCCGAGTCCATCTTTGCGCAGCTCGGGTTCACCCCCGACGCCGAGGGCAAGTTCGGCGTGCACATCCCCGATGTCTGGGAGGCGGACCTGGTCAAGCCAGGGCAGAAGCTGGGCGAGCCGAAGCTGCTCTTCTCGGCCATCCCGGCGGGGAAGCTGGACGAGTGGAGGGAGACGTTTGGCGGCGAGGAGCTGAGGCTGCAGAAGGCCGCGGAAGCCGAGAAGGCGGCGGCCAAGAAGGCGGCCAAGGACAAAGAGAAGGAGAAGAAGAGGCTCAAGAAGCTGGCCGCGGCGCAGGCTGCGGGAGCCGGGAAGGAGGTTGCGGCGAAGGAGAAGCCGGCGATAGGGGAGACACCGCTGGTTCATCGGGATAAAGCGTAGACTTGGTTGGTAGACGTAGCGTAGACAAATGGATTATGACTGTGCTCTGGGTGTCAAACAGTTCTGAGCTTGGTCATCTATCTGTCTTGTGTCGTCCCTTCTGCTCGAGGAATTCGCCTGCATGGGCCATCGCCAGCGAGGAAAGTTCACCCAGGTCAGCAGCTGTCAAGAAATCAACACGCCAGTCACTCGCAAGATTAGCCCACCAGCCAGGGTTCTCCTCGTCGTCCCTGGTAACTGCTAGGCGAACATCGACAGTCGCGCATGTCCTAACTTATTGCTCTTGATGCCTCAGGTATCATCTGAATGTGCCTAACTCCTGCCCAGTTGCCTATTTCATCAGGTAGAAACACCCTAAAATGGAACCATACTTGTTACGTGTGTGGCATAAACCAGCAAGCTTCCAGATCGAGGGGACTTCGCTCTGGCGGAGACAAACATCGATGTTAACTCAGACTCGAAGGCTCGAAGGAGGCACACCCCTCCCACCCATCCCCCTCCCGCCCCGAAGACTTTTCCGCGAAGCATTTCGACTTTTAAAGTTCATAATACACTGGATTCGCTACCAGCTGGGCCACTGACTCACTTTGACGGAGATTCTGCCGAAAAAGGCGGGTTCCGATTGTCGCGCGTTCGAAGAAAAAGCTTGTATTCAGGTTTATAGGCGCCCACCATTCTAAGTTCGACACTTGCAGCAATGATGTCAGTGAAACAGGCCGCGATATCAGTCCAGTTAGTCTCCCATGCACAGCCCCAGTGTGGCTAGAGCAGTAGGTTGCATTCAATCGGCTCAAAACCAAGGTATAGTTGTACTTGCTTATTTCGGTCTTGCAGGCAGAATCATGCAGACGGTATTCGCGTGCTCAGGAGTATTGAAGGCGACACTTGCGGCCAGACTAGGTACAGGCAGCGTCACAGCCAGTGGCCGGATTGCTGGAGCCAGTATCGTTGCTAGTACGAATGACTTTGAAGGCTGCCGTCAGGCTGCTATAGGTCGTCATCACGAGGGCGAAGTGCTCTTCAGACGGGCTCGGTGTGAAGAACCCCTGGGGCCATCCGGGCACGGAACCCTGCAGTGCACAAAGGGCACACTGCTCAATGGATGCTAACCGATCTTTTCGAACGCTATGCACTCAATTTTGTCGGCTGCTCCCCCTCGCCGGCGCTACAGACTGCAATGTTTTTGGGGACATGACATGAGAACACGCTGAGCCAGCATTCGCTACCGACTATCCCAAGAGAGCGACGCGCAGAAAGGTCAGCGGCTAGTTGAGACCTGTAATGGAAGCAGTAGAGCGAGTGTGACAGCCCTGGCACAGCTTGACGAAAAGGAATCCGACTTCAAACCACGAATAGAAATCCGTATATGATACCTCCCTTCCAACTCAACAGTTCAAGTCCTCTCTCTCTCCATCTTCCCATTCCCCAAGTCCATCATATCAACCATCCACTCGCTCGATGCCATCAGCCCTCAAAGGTCAAAATGTCGCCTTCAACCGTCAACAACACTCCTGTTGACACCAACGCCATTACTGAGACCAGAACTCCCGTCGATCAGGTTGCGGGAAGCACACGATGTGCTAAGGACCGCTGTGACAACTTGGTCGAGGCGAACTCCCGCTTCTGCACCTCGCGTGGGTTTAGACCTAATCGCCGCAGACGAGTCCGTTCCGACGTATGCTAATCCAATTGGAACAGACCAGGGCTAGTTAATGGTCAAGTCTTTTAAGCGACATGTTACATATACCTTTATATCGGTGCTTGTTAGACTATATGCTTTGCTGGTCAGGCTTGGACTGAGTTTACAGGTAGACAGGCGTTAAATAATCCCACTGTCGTACCTTATTGTAGCAATCTGGCGGTCAAAGGTGTGCCATGCTAATGCGGGGTCGCTCCGGACTGCCATTCCTCCTCCTCAGGTATCTCACTTTGCCTTGCATTGTAAGTCCTATTCCGCATCTCGTTCAGTCTCACCAGAATCACATATGGCGCAGAGGTTCTTTGACTGCTCGGTGTCCGAGTGCGGAAGACCGAGTGCACGCGCAGTAGGAGCAGGGTGCGATATATGCAGCAGTTACTTTTGTCGAGTCCATATGTCCCGGGATTTCCACAAGTGCAGCGTCGGAGTACGCACCACCCAGACATATACCACCATTTTCGTGCATGTTTTTCTAACCCCGCTGTTCCAATATGAAGGACCTCGATGATGCCGCCTACAACGCGCTCATTGCCGCCGAAATTGGCCGCCTCCGTGCTCACATCAACGAGAAGGCAGTCTGCGAACTCGCCTCCAGCCTGAACGACGGCAGACCCTGCGTCGTCGAGTACCCTTCAAAAGTCGTGGGCTTGGGCGCTCTGACGGGGTGTGCCAACTACCACGCCCGCATCCGCTTCGGTGACGGCTCCCCCTCGTGGCTCATGCGAGTGCCGCGGGTCTCGGGCTTCGCCGTCGGGCTCCCCGTCCCGCTCGCCGAGTACCTTATCCGCAGCGAGTATGCGACCCTGAAGTTCCTGGAGGATACGGCAGTACCGGCCCCGCGGGCCTTCTCGTTCGGCATTCCGTCCCAAGGTACCGACCATGGTGTCGGGGTGTGTTTTCTTCTCATGGAGGAGTTGTCGGGGAAGCCCTGGGACGGCCGAGGAGATACTGCCAAGATCTGGAAGGGTCTCGCCGAGATCCTTGTGGAGTTGGAGAAGCATCCCTTTACTAGAGCGGGTTCTCTATGTGTCGAGTCTCCCGACGGCCTACCGTCCGTCTCTGCCACGGCCAGTGATAGATTCGTCTGTCTTTACCCCTACGGGCCGTTCGAGACTTCGGTGGCATGCTATACGGCCTGGGCCGAGCAGTACCTGGCCCTGATCGCGGACGGTCAGCTCTATTCCCAGTTTCCTGTAGAGGCCTACCTGGTTTATCGCTTTCTCCGAGACAATACGACCCAGTTATCCTCAGAATCGGACAACGAGTTTTTCCTGAAACATGTCGACGACAAGGGTGATCACCTATTGGTCGACCAAGACCTCAACATTACCGGCATCATCGACTGGCAGATGGCGCGTGTCGTTCCGCGACGAGAGGCGTTCGCGCTATCCCTCGTGTCCGCCGACATGAGAGCTCTTTGTGAAGGTAACAACTCGCTTAGCACAAACGACGTTGCTTTGAGAAATACCTTGCGCGAGAAGGCGTCGGGGCTGGCAGGCCACATGGGAGATGAGAGGGTGAGGAGATTCTTCTGGGGCTTGGGACTCGAGGCCGAGTGGGCCTTTGCGTTGCCGTTGGCGAATGCTATCCTCCAGGTCTTCGGTGTCGAACAGGGCTGGGATGAATGGAGAGAGTCAGCCTTGAAGCAGTACGAGGACGATGAACGCCTCGAGGCTCTTGTAGAAGGTCTTCACGGGAATAAACATTAGTACTAGTACCAAATTATACAGACAATCGGAACGAGGGGAAAAACTATTGGAGTCGTGTGGATATCCGCATTTCGGGACAGTAATCTCATAGACTCCGGGTGACAATTTATTCGCGCTACCTTGACTACCTTATTCAAGGCGGCATTCCTACCTAGCATGACCCTTCATTTGTAGTATCCCCGGAATATGGCCTTACACTTCCAGAGCCTGGAACGCTTCCTCAAGTCCCTGCTCCTTCTCCTCACACTGATCGTTCCCCGTCTCCTCGACTGGTCCAAACGACCGCTTGACTATGCCCCTGAAACTCGTCGGTATCCTTTTCCGTTGTCCATCTTGCCCATCGTCCTCGCCCACCTCGAACTTATTGACCTCGACATCCCCGATCGGCACACGGGCCCATAATCCAAGCTTGGAATCACACATCGGCGTCTCCTCGTCAGCGCCTGTGTATGTGTCGACAAGCCCCTGTAGCTCCCGCACAAAACGGTGGACATCCAGGTTCTCGCCCGGGGTACAGTAATCTCAGTCTCCATCCTGCTCCTTGGTGTCGTAGTAGTACTACCGGCTGTCCCTGAAGACATATCTCGGATCGTCGGGCAGTTCTCTGTCTATGACGGCATTATCGCGCAAGCGGATGCGGTGGTCGATGAACCAGAGCATGCGTCTAGAGTCATCTCACCAGTCGGGGTAGTTCCATACGCCGCAACCATCCTGGGCCAGTTTCGACATCCATTCTAACGGACACCTGTACCTAGTGAGTGGCTGGCCCATGTCAGTGTCAGGTTCACCCCATGGACCATATGCGCCTTCTTCCTCGATACCGAACCTAAGTGGGTTCTCGGCAGGGTAGCCCCAAGAGGTGTCGAACTCGAATGCCGCGTTGAGGGAGTCGAACTGAGCGAGCGCCTGCAGTAGAGCCCAATCAAGGTGCCATTGTGCTCTTGGGCCATAATGCAGGACGAACATCTGAGGGCTCCTCATTGTCCAAAGCTACTATTCGTGTTTATGCTTGCACAAGGACGCTTTCACCACGCACCTGCTGTCTGTATCCCTCCATTGTTACGAAACCTCGGGACATGAGGACAAACTAGTACATCCCGAGTGCCAGAGGCCACACTCTTGATCTTTCTTTGTCCGCTCAGTGAAAAACGTCGTTCATTGGATTGCTAATGAGACAGACCCTGGTGCCATTCTACCGGAATAACTTGAAGTCATCTTGTCAGTAACCCAGCTGAGAAGGTCAAGCAGGTGCTGGCAGCACCTGCTTGGCTGAGCCAAGAGACGGTGCCCTACCACAGTGAACGATTCCCTCTACGGCACAATCTTGTAGCTCCTGGAGATTCTTGTTACCCCCCGTCGATAACCCCAGTTTTCGACAACGCCGGCAGCCTGCGGGAGATCGACGTATAATAAAATATGTGGGGCTCCTTCCAAATCAGGCTCGCGCTCAGAAGTAGTGGGGCAACTGTCTTAACCTTAAAATCTCGGAGCTCGGCTGATCGTTGAGTGCAGGTGAGAGACACGGGGTACCTTAGACCCTTTGCTCCCAATTCCCCGGATAATCTGCATGTGTGCAGCCAGAACCGACCAACCAAAATGGAAGTTGAAACAAACTCTATTTGACCAGGGCGACCACTTACACGGCACCTCTATC
>Ga0209127_100627_pt1 | contig 12196 bp, 9 predicted proteins | sample LakSupMetagenome_FD_187469 | JGI IMG/M metagenome (GOLD analysis project Ga0209127, IMG submission 187469) | Freshwater microbial communities from Lake Superior, Canada - Sta WM archaea (SPAdes) (version 2) | ecosystem: Environmental > Aquatic > Freshwater > Lake | place: Lake Superior, Canada...
GGACGTGGCCCCGGACTATGGGAAAGACGTGGTGGCAGGCGTAGACACCAACTAGAGGCATGGCGTTCAAGGCTAGGTTGCCGATCCAGCTTATCAGCTCACCTGCGGTGAATGCGGTTGGCGGTGGAGGAGCAGGTATGAGAGAGGTTGATGAGCAGGGAATGAAAAACGTCGGGCCCGGTAAGAGTGCGCGCACTGGGAGCACGTCCAGCATTTGCAGAACCGAGAAGACCGTCAGGTGAAGTTCGATCCAGCCGTCGAGGACCTCACATCTGCATCTTGTTAAGAGGGGAACAAGTTGCCGCCGGAGAGAGATGGGTACTTACAATCTTCGAGAATATGGGTGTTCATAGACCCGGGAAAACATAGGGAAGTACATTTTGCTGTAAACAATTGCAACAACAGTGGCGAAAGCAGGGTAGCCGGCAAACAGCATCGAGCTCAAGGACCGCTGCTGCCGCTCGTAACTCCAAAGCTGGAGGAGGGGGATACGTGAGTAGCGTTCATACAGCTGAAGGGTATCAATTCTGTTAGCCAAGTCTAGCAGGTGGTGTCCTGCAAGCACTACCGAACGTACCAGTATCCGTTGCTGCATCCCCATCACGCCACAGACACCGCATCCGTTGAGAATACGACCGATCCTGAGAAGCCGTAGTCCTACGTCGTTCTCCCAGGCATGATGACTTGCCGTCAACTTTTGAGGTTCTGAAACCACATTCTCAGGCTCTGCAACACCGATGACCTGCATGACTTCGTTATGAGAGCGGATGATGTCCTTGTTCATCTGTCTCGTCAGAGGATTGACTGGCCGACCACGTTCGTCATACTGTTGTGGCGGTTCGCGGGGGTCCGGTTCGCCTTCTCCTTGGACGACATCATCATAAGGCGAGCGTCCCTATTACGTTTATCAGCGTTGGCTGGCTGTAGTGGCTGTTTGAGATGATGGGACACGCTTACCAGCCCTTGGGAGGTTAGGGGTCCCAGTCGCCCCATTGTGTACCTGATCGACTCTCTTGACTTGAGAACAAGAGATTCAATATGGTAGATTCCCTCAACCGATCTAATAAGCTGCGGGCTGTTTTATCTGGGCCGGTTTAACTTCATGATGCCCTGAGTTGATGTCGTTCGGTGACGATCCTAGCTGTCAGTGAGCTGAACTATTATGTGGGTCGCAAACGCATCGAGTCTTGGCATTTATGAACTAGGCAGGGGCACACATGCGCTAAGATAACTCTATTCCTTATCGGCCACTGCAGCGCAAAAAGTTTTAGGATGAAGCCAGCCATCCAGCGTTTTGATGGAGGGGCTTCCGCAGGAGTAGAACAACTACCTCTGCTCCCACTGGAATATCACAACAATATGGCCACCAGAGTAGCGCTCAAGACCACTTTTGAGCCCGGCCAGGTTATCCAACCAGTGTTCACTGGAGGCTCGGTGGGAATCGACAAGACTTCCAGGATCCTTGCGACATCCCTAGGCGAAGATGCGGTGCTCACAGATCTCACCACCGGCAGGAGGCTGGCCTTGGTTGAAGGCGATGGAGAGGTTATATCGACCCTCACAAGTGAGTTGCCTTGTTCCACAGGCCAATATCGCATGTGGCTGACATCTCAATCATAGTAACACCCTCGGCATCTCACCTCATCGTCACCTCTCGATCACTGTCCATGCGCATATACACTCTCAAGATTGCGGAGGATTTCGAGTCGATCGATGCCACCCTTTCTCGCACTCTCAAGCCACACGGAACCCCCGTCGTTGTTCTTGCTGTCGACAAGACGAGCACCCTCCTTGCGACCGGAGCTGCTGACGGCAACATCAAGGTGTGGGATATCCTAGGCGGTTATGTCACCCATACCTTTCGAGGGCCTAGTGTGCTGGTATCTGCGCTGCACTTCTTTGAAGTAGCCGCAGGTGAAGACAGCCTGGTGCGGCGCAAGTCAAAAAAGGGGGCCAAAAAGGGGGAGTCATCTCAAGAGGCGGATGCTGGTACGGTCAACTTCAGGCTCGCTTCCGGCAGCCAAGATGGGAAGGTACGAGTGTGGGACCTTAAGCGGCGGGTGGCCGTTGCGGATCTCGACTCCCACGTGTCGAATGTTCAGGGCATAGATTACTCTGCCAGCCATCACGCCCTCGTTACGGCAAGTCGCGACAAGACGATAATATGGTGGGACAGCCGGACATGGGAGCCCCGAAAAGTAACGCCGTGCTTCGAACTCGTCGAAGCGGTCGGGTTCATCGGAGAGGGACGTCTCACATATTCTGCTGGATCGAACGGAAATGTCAGGATATGGGACACCGAGACTGGCCGCGAGGTCACCAAGGAACAGAAGGCGAAGAGCGAAGAAGAAGCGGTTGTCTCAGCGGTCTACGTTGCTGCGTCGAATATCCTCCTATGCGTCCAGATGGACCATACACTCACACTATATTCGCTACCTACGGCAGAACAGCCCGTCTCCGCCTCTAGCCTCGCGCCGTTGAAACCGTTTCGACGCATATCAGGAACACACGACGAGATTGTTGATCTCGCTTTCGTTCTACCCGACCAATCACTCTTGGCTTTGGCCACAAACTCGGAAGACGTCCGGCTAGTGTCAGTCAGCGATGGCCCATCAAACTCTACCGGCGACAAGCAGAAAGCCTACTTTGGTCAAGACGTGGCATTACTGAAAGGCCATGAAGAGATCGTGCTTACAATCGACGTCGACTGGTCGGGCCACTGGGTCGCTACGGGGTCCAAGGACAACACAGCCCGTCTTTGGAAGATAGACGGAGCGAAGGACACCTATACTTGTTACGCAGTCTTTACGGGACACGCTGAGTCACTAGGTGCTGTTGCTCTGCCGAAAACCAAACCTCAGGAGTCATCCGATGCGTATAAGAATCCGTTGGACCACCCACCAGCGTTCCTCATCACTGGCTCGCAAGATCAAACGGTCAAGAAGTGGGAGATCCCGCGGCAAGCGCAGAAAGGAGCAGGAAAAGGCTCCAGGGCGCTGTACACCCGAAAGGCTCACGACAAGGATATCAATGCGCTCGACATAAACAGCGCCGGCCAGCTTTTCGCCTCGGCATCGCAAGACAAGACTATCAAGGTTTGGGATGTGGAAGCTGGTGAAGTGCAGGGTATCCTCAAGGGCCACAGGAGAGGTGTCTGGTCGGTGCAGTTCGCTCCTCCGAACACACCGGTCATCCAAGGAGAGCAAGGCACGCTGTCTGGCAAAGGGGCGATTCTAACAGGAAGTGTGGACAAGACGGTGAAGCTATGGAACTTGGCCGACTATACTTGTATAAGAACCTTCGAAGGGCACTCCAACAGTGTCCTGAAGGTGGTATGGCTGAACATGCCGGACGCGGAGGAGGGCTCGTCTAAGAGGAAGGCGCTATTTGCCAGTGCCGGAGGCGACGGGCTAGTCAAGGTCTGGGATGCGAATCTGGGCGAGACTGAGTGCACGCTCGACAACCACGAGGATCGAGTGTGGGCGCTCGCGGTCCATCCCAAGACAAACACGATCGTGTCGGGCAGTGGCGACTCGACAGTGACGTTCTGGAAAGATACGACAACGGAAACGCAGACAGCGGCAGCAGAGGCCGCAACGAAGTTCATCGAGCAGGAGCAGGAGCTCGAGAACTACATCCACACCGGAGCATACCGGGACGCCATCGTACTAGCTTTGCAGCTGAACCACCCCGGCCGGCTGCTCAGCCTCTTTACGAAGGTCGTGACGACAGACTCACCGGAAAAAGGCAGTCTGAGCGGGCTGAAGGCCGTGGACGACGTACTCGCAAACCTGTCGGACGAGCAGATATTCCTGCTTCTGCTCAGGTTGCGGGACTGGAACACCAACGCGCGGACGGCTCCGGTGGCGCAGAGGATCCTGTCGGCTCTAGTTCGCAGTTACCCTGCCGGACGGTTCTCCGACCTCTCTGTAAAGGGGGCGCGTGGGCAGAAGAGTCTGCAGGAAGTTCTGAACGCGCTGAAGGTGTATACTGAGAGGCACTATAAGCGGTTGGAGGAGTTGGTGGACGAGAGCTATCTGGTCGAATACACCTTGAGGGAGATGGATGCATTGGCTGCTCCGACGGACGGCGCGTCAGCTGATGCGTTGATGATCGATGCTTAGTCATCTGATGTTGTATATAGGACTGGAGATATCGGTATCAAATACCCTGCATGAAGTTAATATACATGACGATTGTGAAGCTATCACCACTTTTGAAGCTATGGGCGTGTGACTAGGGAGTGTGGGGGGGGTGTCCTCAAGAGCGGGAGGCCCCACTCACGTAGCTGTGGCGTGGCGGAACTTTCTGACTTCAGCCTCGCAATGACATCTATCCGGGCCTTGACCAGGAAGCAGTTTATCGGTCTTTGACAACCCAAAGTTTCGACGTGTATCACTGTCATAGGCTCCTGTACGACTGGATTCCCCAACTATCGGCACCGAGTGTTTGCGACATGTCGAAAAGACACGCCTCCGAGGCCTTGGATGAGCTCCTCGGCGTCGATTCGCCGGCCTCGAAACGATCACGATACGACGACTATAAAAGCAGCGCAACAACCCCGAGTACGAATGGCGTCGCAGATAATGAAGACTCACAAGAAGGCTATCAGAATGGGGACAGGAAGGAAGAGGATGGCATCGAACCACGACGAAATCGGGAAAGGGAAGACGGAGAAGGGGATGAGGACGAGGACGAGGACGAGGACGAGATACCAGAAAAGGAAGCCATCCGACAAGCAGCCCCGACAGAAGGCTACGACGACCTATACCTCGACACGATAGACCGCAACGTGCTAGATTTCGACTTTGAGAAGCTATGCTCCGTCACGCTCTCCAACATCAACGTGTACGCCTGTCTAGTATGCGGGCGCTACTACCAAGGCCGCGGCCCCAAATCCCACGCCTACTTCCACGCCCTCGACGAAGGCCACCACGTCTTCATAAACATGGAGACCCAAAAGGTCTACGTGCTCCCAGAAGGCTACGAAGTCAAGAGCAAGTCCCTCGACGACATCAAGTTCGTCTCAGACCCGCGCTACACCCGGCAAGAGGTCATGTCCTTCGACCGCACGCCGCGCACATCCTGGACCCTGTCGGGGAAGCCCTACGTCCCAGGCTTCGTGGGCATGAACAACATCAAGGAGAACGACTACCTCAACGTCATAGTGCAAGCGCTCTCCCACGTCGCGCCGCTGCGCAACTTCTTCCTGCTGGAGGACTTCTCCTCGGCGCCCGAGCTGGTGAAGCGCACCTCGATCCTCTTTCGCAAGATCTGGAACCCGCGCGCCTTCAAGTCGCACGTGTCCCCGCACGAGCTGCTCCAGGAGGTCTCCCTCCGCTCCAACAAGCGCTTCACCCTCACCCACCAGTCCGACCCCGTCGACTTCCTGTCGTGGTACCTCAACAACCTCCACCTCGGGCTGGGCGGGAGCAAGACGCGCCCCAACTCCAGCACCATCCAGCATGTCTTCCAGGGCCGCGTCAAGGTCGAGTCGCAGGCCATAACCGCCAAGGCCGACGCGGGCGACAGGCTGCGCTTCGAAGAGGCGGCCGAGGTGAAGGTCGACCTCGTCCGGTTCCTCTTCTTGACCCTCGACCTGCCCCCGGCCCCCTTGTTCCAGGACGAGCAGGAGAAGAACATCATCCCCCAGGTGGCCCTGCACAGTATCCTGTCCAAGTACAACGGCGTGCGCGCACAGGAGCACCTGGCCCAGCGCAAGCGCTACAGGCTGCTGCACCCCCTCCCGCCCTTCCTCGTCTTCCACGTCAAGCGCTTCAGCCGGAACAAGTTCGTGTCGGAGCGGAACCCGACCATCGTCACCTTCGAGCCTCGCGGGCTCGACGTGTCGCCGTACGTGGAGCCCGACCCGGAGCACTACCCGGGCGGCGAGCCGATATACTACGACCTCGTGGCCAACGTGGTGCACGAGGCGGTCCGGGCGAAGGAGGACGTGGTGGACACGGCCGAGGAGAGGAAGACGTGGAAGGTGCAGCTGCGGGACAAGGCGACGGACGAGTGGGTCGTCGCGCAGGACCTGTTTGTGGACAAGATACGGAGCGAGCTGCTGTACCTGGGCGAGACGTACCTGCAGATCTGGGAGAGGAGGAGGGAGCCCAAGGGGAAAGGGAAGGGAAAGGGAAAAGCATGATGGGACGAAAAGCTACGTGATGTTATCCTAACGCATATATCAACGACGTGGATGCCCCGTAGGAATGGCTTTGAAAGGTCATTTTTAATTTTCCAAGGCAGCACAACAGCCAGCCAAGCCAAAAGTATGGCCCGACGCAGATTTTACAATTGCCCAGGTCGCTGAGATCCAAGCCAGACAACTGCCCTCAACTTTATCACCACACGAGATAGAATACACTGCGCTGAGAAGTGCCCCCGCTCATCTTCCGTGCCTATCCCAACGGAATGGCACAGGTATTTTCCCATACAACTCTTCATAAGAGTACTGATTCTCGTGCCGGCCCCAGAGAAATGCTGCTAATCAAATGCTCGCTGCTGATATTGTACATGGCGAGGAAAGAGAGCCACGTGAAGGGTGTCTCATCCCGCAAATACAAGGGTGGGCGCTTCTTTTTGGTTTATATCATGTCCGTTTCCTCGCGGAAATAGATCATGTAGTTACAGTGGTCGGCCTGCGGTCGTCGCCTTGCTGCTGGTTCTGATCGCGGTTTTGCTGCTGCTGCTGCTGCTGCTGCTTGTTCGCCGATCGTTGGGCGCTCGCCTTCTCGCGGCGGGCCTCCTCGATGGCCGTCCGCTGCTGGATGCTCGAGTCGTGACTCTTCCACTCGACCTTGGTATCCGGCGGGAAGGAGAGGATGCGCTTCATTATTTCCCTGGAGAGAGGGAGATGTTAGCCGGTGCGAATCACCCTCACAGGAGGCAGGGAAGTGGGTGCGACAACATACCTAATCTTCAGAACCCTGCCTCCATCCGTGCGGGTCCAGATACTCAAGATATCCTCGCCGTTGCGCACGCTAAGCACAGCACCGCAGACCTCCTCGCTCGCCTCGTTGAACTGGTCGCCGATCATAGCCAGAAGCAGGTCCTCCCAGTAGCGGTCCGCCACGCCCTTCTTGAGGCGCACGATCCACTTGCCTCCCTTCTTGTTCTCGTCATCCTCCCATATTGGCCTGACGCCCTTCTTGAACAGGTGGTAGTCGGACACTAGCGGCAGCGACGACGGCCGGTTCAAGTGGCGGTATATCTCGAAGAACTCCTCCACCGTCTCACACGTGGCCATGGGGTGCAGCGTCTTCTCGTACTCGATGTAGCCGTTGGCCTTGGAGATGGGGGGCCTGAACCAGAACACCCAGCCGTGGCGCAGGGGGTGCGAGTTCGCCGACGCCGACGCCGACACCGACACCGACACCGACGCGCCTCCTCCTCCTCCTCCTCCTCCTCCTCTAGGGCCCCTCCCCGACGACGCCCCCGCCCCCGCCTTCGATTCCGTCAGCGTCGCCTTCCCGCCCGCCGACCTGTTGTTCAGGCCGCCCTCCTTTGCCGATTTCTCGGCGGTGGGCGTCTTGGCCGCGGCGCCGAAGGCGGCCTCGATCGGATTCCCGGGCGTCTTGGGTGTCTTGGCAGAGCCGAAGGAGGCGAAAGCCCCCGATCCGAGCCCGAAGGCGCTCGACGCGCCCGGGGAGGCTAGGCCGGCCGGGGTGGTTATGGAGTTGAAGGGGTTCTTGCCGCCGTGCGAGGAGCTGTCACCGCCGAATCGCTTGGCAAAGGGAGTGCGTCCGGAAGGGGAGGAGGAGTCGTTCTGGGAATTGCTGTTGCTGCCTTGGGTGGACAGTGAGAGCTTGCTTGAGCTGTTCCACCATGTCAGTATAACTGACAGATATGATGTCTAACATACAATAGGGGACGCAGACGTACTTGTTGCGGCGACTCCATAGTCCATCCATGGAGAAGTCGGGACCGTGGCGAGTTGGCTTTTTATCGACGAGGCGACCTTGCGGGGTTGGACACAGCTAACTACGAGCTGCAACGCGCAATGGAGGGTGTAAAAACAGAGGATAGCGATCGGACGGACAATGCTCGAGGGAATTATATAGAGGAAGGTAGACGGGGTCTAGGAGCGCGGGAGCAGCGGCGGCTGTTGGAGAGCGAGGGTGTGGAAGGCGTGAACCGAACAAAGTCGGATGATGTCAAAGCCGTTGTTGTTAGTTCTTGTTGTAGCGATCAATGGAATTGGGCTTTGTTTGCTTCGAGGACGCCGAGGGTATCTTGGTCTGGTTATGACTATGGGTTCGGATGCAGCTTAAGGTAAGGCGGATGTTTGTACGACAGGAAGATCTGGAAGAGCTGGAGTCTGGTTCACGGGCTTGCGGAAGGAAGAGCGAATCGATGTTCACGGTTAAGAGCTGAAGTTTTCCGATTGAATCGTGGACAAGAGAAATCTGACCGCTAAAAAGACCCAAGCAGAGGCTTAACTCCACAACCAGCGCGGCTGGTTTCGGAATCATGATTCGCTATTGGGGCCGCTCTCAGTGGTCCCCTTGCAGTGGTGCTCTCTGTAGACCTCTAGCGTAGCGCTCTCGAGCCCACCCACCCACACAAGTGACGCTCGAACTCGAACTGCTGTTACAGGCGGTGAGAGAAGGCGAGAATATGACACGGGCTTGCGGGGTGGTCCAAGCGTCTCTGCCGCGGTGCCGTAAAACTCGCTCGGCTTGGAGCATTTTCCTCTCTTTTGATATTTTCATCGACACACGACCACAACTCAAATCATCGCCAGTCTGCTCTGTACACCCTACAACCTCCCAAGCTACTGGACGATTCCGATCGTGTGTCAAGATTGACCATTTCGATGCCCTTGTTTATAAAACCATCATCAGGAGAGCCCCGGTCACTGTGTGGCGTCCATGATCCGTTGATGACCTGAAACAAGATCCGGACATTCTTTTTGCTGTCGAAGGTAGACATGACCTTCATATGTTCCTAGGATGTGTTGGGAGGCGTTGTTGTCCGTTACTTGTGCCAGTGCTCTGCACGCAGACTCGAACTACCTTGCCATCAAAGGATTTTAAGCAATTCATAACAATTAGAATCAGGTAGGTCCCTGATAGACTTGATACAGCCGTTTCATTACCTTATTCTTCTCCTTCTTCCTCCGGCTGGAAAGCATTGATGAACAACCATTTGTCTGGTAAACCAAGGCTCAGCATGACTTGCCGCAGGCTCTCGTTCTGCTGGTATATCAGCGTTGAGCATGCGGATAGCTTCATGGCCTAATACATCTGATCTGAGCTTATTCCTTCTCACCAACGTCCCATCCACAATGCTCGGCCAACGGACTTTCGCACACACAAGACAAGCAAGCTGATATAAGATTGATGAGTCTAGTTCCATCTGCCACATACTCCCCTCCCGTCTGATCCTGTCATCCTGCGATATCTGAGCTTAGTCTAATGGTTTGTCCTCAAACAAGGTATTCAGTCATGCGTCCATTGTTGACGAGCTTCTTGTATCGCGGTTGACAGCTAGACTTAAAGCCAACATGGCCTGCTCCCTCCCTGCACGATGAAATTTGCAGCCACGGTTGGTTCAGCCTCAGCTACCTAAGATGCATTATCCAAACAGTTCATGCGTGCTGTAAAGACAATCTCGTCCTGCATCTGCCGTGTCTTTGAGCCTCACGATACGTAAAGTGTGGGGGCAAGAGCAACCCAAAATTCCAAAAACCCCACCCATCTTGACCAGTGACCTCACTCTGCCAGAAGCCCAGCTTGCTCAGGGTGGGGTGCAGACCCCAAGTTTCTGTGCGACATCGTCCTCCAGGGAAGTGTTTCCCCCTTTGCAATCCTATAAGTCCGCAGCTCTTTCGACTGCGTCTCCCTCCGGCTTGTTCCTTGTCCTACTTCTTGACGCAATCAAGCGAGATGGACAAGATAACCGACAAGATCGCGGCCCTGCCGCCGGGGACGGACTACTTCTCGCTCGAGTTCTTCCCTCCGAAAACCGCAATGGGCTTCTCCAACCTGCGCGACCGTCTCGACCGCATGGCCCGCGCCCTACGGCCCTTGTTCGTCAACGTTACTTGGGGCGCCGGGGGCTCCACGGCCACCAAGTCCCTCGAGCTGGCTGAACTATGCCAACGCGAGCTGGGCCTCACCACCTGTCTCCATCTCACCTGCACCAACATGAGCCGCCGATTGATCGACCAGACGCTGCAGGATGCCAAGGCATTGGGCATCCGGAACATACTGGCGCTCCGAGGAGACCCGCCGCGGAGGTCCGAGTACCGGGAGCTGAACGATCCGGAGCCGGAGGATGGCGAGGACGAGTTCGTCTGGGCGGTGGATCTGGTGCGGTATATCAGGAAGAACCACGGCGACTACTTCTGCATCGGCGTGGCCGGATATCCGGAAGGTCATGCGGACGAGAGCCACCCCCTGGGGCAGAGCTTGGAGCACGATCTCCCATATCTCGTCGAAAAGGTGGCGGCCGGAGCCGACTTCATCATGACACAGCTCTTCTTCGACATCAAAGCTTATGACCACTTTGAGACTACGTTACGGGAGCATCCGAGCGGGGTGTTCAAGGATATCATCATCATACCCGGCCTCATGCCAATACAGAGCTACCAGATGATCAAGCGGACGACCAAGCTTAGCCATGCGCAGATGCCCGACGCTGTCATGGAGAGGCTCGATACTGTGAAGGGAGACGATGAGAAGGTCAAGATGGTGGGCGTGGACATCTTGGCAGAACTCGTGGAAAAGATTCGGGAGGTTAAGAGCAGGACAAGTGCAGGGCCCAAGGGCTTCCACTTCTACACTCTGAACCTCGAAAAGGCCGTATCCTTCATTGTTGAGCGGACGCACCTTATCCCACCCAGCACCCCATACGAAGACGAAGTGGCCGTTGCCGACGACCTACCGCCGACCTCCATCCCTATCCTGCACGTCAACGGCTCAAGCTCTTCCCAGATCCTCACCTTGAAGAACACGTCTAGGCGACAGTCTTCAGTTGGCTCAGACCCGCGTAACCGTGTCATCGTGCCTAGTCAGGCTAGAGTCAGCAACCCAGACTACGAGGCGACCGCCGTGGAGGCCAGCATCCCCGCCGAACCGATCAACACCCGGGCCAACACCCTCGCTATCTCGGAAGATGAGGGCGTCCTTGGAAGGGAGGCGACGTGGGATGACTTCCCGAACGGTCGCTGGGGTGATGCTAGGAGTCCGGCATACGGTCAGATCGACGGATACGGCGTCAGTTTGCACGTTACAGTCGCGCAAGCCATCAACCTGTGGGGCACCCCTACAACGCCCGAGGAGATCAGTCAGCTGTTCATCCGCCATCTGCGCGGAGAGCTTAGCGCTATCCCTTGGAGCGAGGAGGGCTTCAACGCCGAGACGGCGGCGATCAGGGATCAGCTCGTCAAGCTCAACGAGCGTGGGTGGTGGACTCTTGCTTCGCAGCCCGCCGTCAACGGACTTAAGTCCAGCGACGAGACGTTCGGCTGGGGGCCGGTCAACGGTTTCGTCTTCCAGAAGGCGTTTGTCGAGTTCTTCATCCCGGCAGCGGACTGGACGGCGCTGGAGAAGAAGCTCACGCGGCCTGGTATGAGGGATACGGTTTGCTTCTACGCGATTAATGCTCGGGGAGACTTCGTCAGCTCGGACACTATCGCTAGCAGCAACGCCGACGGAAGTAACGGTGATGCGGAGCACGCGGAACGACAGGAGGCGGCGAGGGAACCCAGTACCAATGCGGTGACGTGGGGTGTCTTCCCTGGCAAGGAGATTGTCACGCCGACGATCATCGAGGAGGTCAGCTTCCGGGCTTGGAGCGAGGAGGCCTTCAGTATCTGGGCCGAGTGGGCCAAAGTTTACGGGAAAGGAAGCGAGAGCCAGAAGCTTTTGGACCGGATACGCGAGCAGAGCTGGTTAGTGAATGTCATTCATCACGACTTTGTCGATAAGGATGCTTTGTGGGATCTCCTTTTGAAGGATTGAGGTCGAGATGGTTGGCTTCAGGACGGAAAGAACGGGCTGCTTCTGCTTGACGGAGTATCATGGGTTAAGTTTGCTGGCGTGGTCGAGGGTTCCGGAGTAGTTGACTGGCTTGGAGCATCAGAATGGCTAATAAAACTGCGGTTCGGCAATGCGAAAAGGGGTTGCTGTCAGCTAGATTAACTGACCGAAAACACTCAAGTTAAGTCACTCTTCAGACGAGATTC
>Ga0209127_100628_pt1 | contig 12190 bp, 13 predicted proteins | sample LakSupMetagenome_FD_187469 | JGI IMG/M metagenome (GOLD analysis project Ga0209127, IMG submission 187469) | Freshwater microbial communities from Lake Superior, Canada - Sta WM archaea (SPAdes) (version 2) | ecosystem: Environmental > Aquatic > Freshwater > Lake | place: Lake Superior, Canada...
GTTCGATGCGGCGCAGCTCTAACAATGTTGACACCGGTCGGAATGGGTTCTGCGTACTCGTACATGACCACGCCCTGGCAACGTGGGCTCCAGACTAAATTCAGACTCTGCACTAGCATGATTGCACGCAGTACTTCGTCCTAACTCTTGCATGTCGTCCTACGATTTCAGTGAGTGGCCTTCAATGGTCTCCCTGACGGCAAATGGACTCAACCTTGATGTCTGTCCACTGGGGTGCTAACGTCCCAGCCACCGACCGTGTGCCACCTTTCAATGTGGGTCTCCACGCAAGCAGCCTGCGCCGGTGGTCTTCCCCAGATTGCCGTGCGTCATTGGCAGCTACCACTGACCAGGCAACTGTGCCCAGTCGCAAGCTGACTCCTCACCTCTTCCGTCAGCTTCCACCTCTCCGAACTCCTCCCCTCTCCGTACATCATCTCCTTATCTACGGTAACCCTTGTGACTTTCAACAATAATAACAACAACAACAACAACAAGGTCATCTGCATTACCATCACCTTCAGTACTTTTCTTATTGATTGATTGTTTTGAGTTATCGTCCGTTCCCAAGTGTCGGCCCATCATGAAGGGCGCCTTGTTGACGGCAGCTGTGCTGCTTGGCTCGGCGGAGGCCGGAGTCCACAAGATGAAGCTGAAGAAGATCCCCCTCTCTGAGCAGCTCGAGACCGTCCCCATCAACCACCAGATGGAGCGCCTGAGCCAGAAGTACATGGGTCTCCGGCCCAACACCCACCCCGAGGCCATGTTTCAGGATACCTCGGTGCACGTCGACGGCAACCACCCCGTGCCCATCAGCAACTTCATGAACGCCCAGTGTGCGTTACCCTCCTGTTCCCGTCGCGGCATCTGAAACAGCACAGGCTGACGGCTAACTGTCTCACAGACTTCTCCGAGATCGACATCGGTACGCCTGCGCAGACCTTCAAGGTTGTTCTGGATACCGGTAGCTCCAACCTCTGGGTTCCCTCGTCCGAGTGCGGCTCCATCGCCTGCTATCTTCACACAAAGTACGATTCATCGGCCTCGTCGACCTACAAGAAGAACGGCACAGCCTTCGACATCAGGTATGGCTCAGGCAGCGTCAGCGGCTACATCTCGCAGGATGTCCTCAAGATCGGCGACATCCTCATCAAGAACCAGGACTTTGGCGAAGCGACAAGTGAGCCGGGCCTCGCTTTCGCCTTCGGCCGCTTCGACGGCATCCTGGGTCTGGGCTTCGACCGCATCGCCGTCAACGGTGTCGTGCCTCCTTTCTACAACATGGTCAACCAGAAGCTCATCGACGAGCCCGTGTTTGCCTTCTACCTCAGCGACACCAACGACGGCGACGACTCGGAGGCTGTCTTTGGCGGCATCAACAAGGACCGCTTCGAGGGCAAAATCACAACGATCCCCCTGCGTCGCAAGGCCTACTGGGAGGTTGATCTGGACTCTGTCTCGTACGGCGATTCCACTGCCGAGCTGGAAGGCACTGGCGTTATCCTCGACACGGGCACGTCGCTCATCGCTCTCCCGAGCCAGCTCGCCGAGATGATCAACGCCGAGATGGGCGCCAAGAAGGGTTACAATGGACAGTATTCGATTGACTGCAGCAAGCGTGATAGTCTGCCGGACGTCACCTTCGGCCTGAGCGGATACAACTTCACCATCGGCCCCTACGACTACATCCTCGAGGTGTCGGGCAGCTGTATCTCGTCCTTCTTCGGCATGGACTTCCCAGAGCCTGTCGGCCCACTGGCCATCCTTGGCGACTCGTTCTTGCGGAGGTGGTATTCCATTTATGATCTTGGCGAAGGCACTGTCGGACTCGCCAAAGCGAAGAAATAAATGATGGAAAGGACGCGAAGCCAGAGACAACTAGCCGGCCTGGTCACAGCATGCTGTGCAGACGAGATTAGGCAACACCCGGACTAATACACGAGGGACAACGGTGTGGCAACGGTGTGGCAACGGTGTGGTTGCGATGTTGAAACTTCGGGTAGCTCTCCTTGGCGATATCGGGCACCTCGTGGTTTGTCGGTCGCTGGTTTTGGTCTCGCTTCAAGCGAAATGTCTGCAAGGCTCCTTTGCATGCCTCTCATTTGTTTCCCTTGCGCGACAATGCGCTATTCCGACAGTCGTCTCTCAATGGGTTCCCTTGTTTGTACTTGTAGTCTTCAGTTTGAATACCACCGACCGTACGAAGTACTTCATATATTGAAACGTTTCGCCACCGAAATGCGTGTTCCCGAGTCAAGCAGAAGTGCAACTCACCAACCATCGTGACACAGGCAATTCCTCATTGTGTCTGACGGGTATGTCGTTAACATGGAACAAACGAGCAGCAGCTTGCACTTCACCACCAATATGATCAGCACGTGACAGAGTTAGGTGGATAGCGAAGTGGGTGGAGCCCGCAAACAGCCAAGAACGGATTAGTACAGAATTAGACTAAGGTACCCTTGCTAGCCTTTTCAAAGCGTAGCAGAAACGCAGCCATGGTGGAAAGTGGAAGCGACAGTCCTTCCTCTCTGAACGACCTTTCCTTTCCACTCCATCCCTTCATTGCACACATTTCGAGTCGCCATTTGCGGGTCCTGGCAAGTATCATATGAGAAAAAAGACACGAAGTTCTAGTGCGTCACGTAGTCGTTGAGGCCTTTATAGCTTCTGGCTGATGGTCACTGGTTCGTGCTTGACAAAGGAGCAGGGAGACGATTCTCTACTCAATTTTTTGGAGTTGCACCCAAGCACCGCTTACCTACTCCTGGCATTTCTTCTGCTCCTCGTTCGCGTCGTCCGCGAACCGAAGCGCGCGACAATCCCAGCTAAGGAAAGGCCGGGGCCACAGCACATCCAGCCCACTTCTCGCCTCGATCCGAGCGAGCTATCCTCGACTTAATACAGCCTCTTGCGACCACTTGCGTCCGCGCGACTTTATTGCCTCGCCCGGCCATTAGAACATCACGTTAGCAAACAAGACGATGGCCTCGCCTGCCATCGCAGTTCCGGCGTCGCAGGCGAACGGCGACAGCAGCGCCATTCCATCCTCCCGCTCGCACTCCCCAATCTCAATTTCCTCGTCGAACAAGCGAAAACGCGATGATGGCGACAAGGCGTCTCCTGGTGTCGATACTAGCCTCTCCAGCACCGGCGCTGGCGAGGACAACAAGTCCACTGCCTCTGTCAATGGCGCGACTTTGAAGGCAAGGGACCAAAGGGTTCTCATTCGTGAATACTTTGACGTCTTGCAAAGGTATGCACACTCTTGTGTCATGCACGCTCATCGCATGGGCCATCCTCCTCTGTCCAGAAGGACGTGTCGACTCTTTGCTAACAGATGCACTCTTCTGACAGATACGACACTGATGCAGCTGTACTCAGGCAACCACTGCCTGACGCCGACCAAACCGATACTGAACCCGAACCGAAGCGCCACAAATCTGATGACGAGACCATCTCTACCTCTACCACTTCCCTCTCGGTTGAGGACAAGGTCTTGCAGGGCAGATACTCTCGTATGGAAGACATACTTGGCGACGTGACTCGTGCAGCTAACGCTCGGATTGCGGCATTGAGGCCGTCCGGCTCCGAGGCGGACGGAATCCAGGAAGTCGATGACCTAATTACCAACATCGTCAGCCTCAAGGAGAAGGCACACCATCTCTACCGTCGCGAGCTTGCTTACCCTGGCGCCCAGCAACTACCGTCCGCAGGCCCCGAGGGCAAGGATGCTTCGCCACAAGTCTCAGGCGGACGAGCGTTGCTCATGACCTACGCAACCAACAATAATGGCAAGAAACCCTTGTTGACCAGCCTGCAAAGTCCGGCTGCCTCTCTGAAGACTGGCGGCAAGACGGCCAAGGAAATCGGTGGCAGCGGCCTACCTCCCGGGATCACAGTGACACATGCGGTCAAGGAGAACTTCGCGTCGGAGAAGCCAGTTCCTTCTCGCACACTAGGCGAACTCTTTCCATCCCCACGGAATCTCCCACCGCTTCAACCGCCCAAGCCCAACAAAGGCACGACGCGCAGCAACGTGCTCTCCTTCTATCATCCGGGTCTTGCCGATCAATCGAGCTACCGGACGGGCACGTATTTCTCCCAGACTGTGTCCACGGGCCAGTGGCTGGACTACAGCAATGCTACCCCGGCCACCCATAAGAAGACCAAGCAGCGGGAGCGCGCACAAAGTCTTGCTGGCGTCAAGCCTTCCTCGACAGAACTGGAAATGTCCGAGATGGAGGCCTTGTTCCGAGGTGCCTTCTCGAGCTTCGCTCCTTGCAAAGACGATTCGGGCGCCGTGGTGCCCTCGGGACAGATGAGCCGCATGTACTGGCAGCGCTATGGGCGACGGAATCTCCAGCGCTTGATGGACTCCGAGGTCCAGGTTGACGAGGCAGCACCATCTGAGACGGCTGGGACCGACGCACCCTCTGCGGACAGTCTTCCCGATGTCGACGAGGATATAATCAAGGAGGTGATTAATACCTGGGACGAGGCCGCCGTCGATCCCGGTTTATCGGACGTCATGGGCCAGAAGTCGGATGTGGACAAAGAGGTGGAAGATGTCCTGCAGGAAGTGTCGGACTTGATCGAGACGCTTGCGTCTTACCAACGGAACAGAAACCTGACAATGCCCACAAGCCAGGACCGGTTCTCGACCGATCCGCCAAATGGCGACATGCTACGCAACGGCACTCAGTCGCACCACCAGCCGAGCGAAGAAGAGATGCTGACATACCAGGCTCTCAAGGCACAACTCTCGCTGATTATCCAGACTCTGCCGCCGTTTGCTGTTGCGCGAATCAAGTCGGACAAGTTGGAGGAGCTCAGTGTCAGCACCAAGATAGAAATCAGGACCGACGACTTCAAGGGCATCATGGAGGAGGATGAGAGGGCGGCCCGGTCTCGGCAGGCGCCGGTGCAGGCCTCGGCCCCGACGCCGCGAGCGACGCCTCACCCGACACCGAGCATGTCGGGCAGTGCACCCTACCAAGCTGGTGGCCATCATCAATACGGCGGCCAGTACGCGGGGCATGCGAGGTCACCGATGCCCACTCCACAGCATCATCCTCAGACCCCGGGTCGAGGTCAGCCCTCCGGTGGCTACCAACGCCCGACCTCGGCCGTGCCGCTTCCCCAGCCGCACCAGGCGCAGGTCCGTCATGCCGCACCTGGACCGCCGCAATACCGAGCATCCAACGGGTATGGTGGTGTGACACCACAGATTGCGAAGCCTCCGCCTGCTTATCCCAACATGGCCCATTATAGTAATGCCGTCGCGGGTCAGCCGCGGATGCAGGGCCATCAGGCCTTCCCGACCGCCCCACCGCCTGCGAGCCCGAACCACAGGTTCCAGCAGCCCTATACGCCAGGCTATCCTCAGCAGCAACATGCGCATGCGCAGCAGCAGGGGCAGCAGTCAATGCACATGCCACAGCATGGCGGCGTCCCACAACAGCTCACGCAACAACAGCGACCTTACTCACCCTACGCGAATGGTGCCGGCCATATGCCTCAGAGGACCATGTCACCGCACGTGGGTGTGCAGCCGCATGCCTACAGCCAATCTCCCACGCCGCCGCAGCAGCATCAGCAGCCGGCTCGGCCACCGTATGGGACCCCTAACCAGATGATTCCCCCCAATGGGCGGAGCTACAATGGTGCGACACCGGGTATGCAGCCGCAGGCTCAGGGCCGCGGTAGCAGCGTCGGCGCGACGGGGTATGCTACCGTCATGGGCGATGCGCAGCAGAAGCACGTTGTGGAACAGGCTCGCCAGCAGGTTCATGTGCAACAGCAGGTCCAAGCTCAGCAGCAGGCTCAGGCCCGTCTTGACGCGCAGTCTCGGGCATCGACTTTCGGGCACGAAGCTTCGCATGGCAACAAGGTGGCCGGGCTCGCTGGCATCGGTCTTTCGGGAAATATGGACATCCAGAGAATGGCGGCCATGAGAGCGGCCACCAGCAATAGCATGTCGCAGAGTCCAAGGGCTGCAGGGCTCCAACCAGTGCGGAACGCTGTCTCTGGCGGGCACGGGCTGAATGGAGGTGCCGTCCTACCGCCGGTCGCAACCAGCGTGTCCCCGCCGGCAACCACCGCGAACCCTGCTGTTGGCGGCAATGGCCCCACCGCTTGATTTGCACGACCGCTACCTACGCCGGTGCTCGGTCCGTTCGGTTGAGTTTGTCCCCCTTGGGGTATGCGATTCTATGGAATAAGTTTTGCTTTATGTATAGGAGTTCAACAACCTCGACATGGACGATGGAGTCGACGCGCTCCCCCTGTTAGAAGAGGTATATTCCCAGACTAGCGTTTCTGAGAAACGAGGCTGCGGGTCACGTAGCCGCACTTCGTCTCAGGGGTTTACTTCGGGGCGTAATAGAGCTCTGAAAAGGGTGTGAGCCGCTTTACGTGTTACTGGTTGGGTCAGCGACAGTATCCTCGGGCTTTTTCCAGCGTTTGGAACTAAATGAACAGGAGTTAGGCGGTTCTCTTTGTTCATCTATAGCAGGAGGGTGGTTTGCGCATGTCTAGCCTTTTGGTCTCGGGTCCGTGTATCAGTAGCTTAGCAAGACAGAAGGTTGCGGTGTTCTCCATCGTTTCGAGACCTCATCCCATGGCACCTGGTCTTGCTCAAGGTAGAATGGCAATCAATAATCACTCGTAGTCATTGTTTGATGGGTAACTTGTCCAGGGTTTGGCTTTACTGTTGTCATCGACATGTCAACAGCCAGCTTCACCTGTGACCAAGGACACAGCTGCGCAGCATACTCGACACGGGAATAGGTACTTCTACGTCACGGCCTCACCCTTGTATAACGACGTATCCGAAGTACGCTTATGATCAAATCGCCGACCTTGCTCAACGCGTATGGGCGTATATTTCGGTGCGTCGAAGTCTCCATTGTCTAAGCCGTCATTGGCAAGCAACATGGATACGGAACCTGACGATCGAACAATCAGCTAGTAGACACACATCCCTCGCCCCACGCATAGGCACAGAAAGACCTGTATTCCATCCTCCTAAACGATCAATCGCGTGTCCGCCCCTGTGTTGCGGCCTAGCTGTGCTTCGCGAGTGCTTCGTAACTACTCCCGACAATGAACATAGCCTATAGGAACCCTCCAAACAGCATATTCGACGTTGCTTATGTCCATCCCCGATCTATGCTACATGTGACGGGGCCGTCACGACGGGTTACCAGGAACCCTGGATCGGCTCTCACTGCGAGACTAGGAAGAGGATGCTCGGCCGGCAGAGGTGGAGGGCTGACATATTTGCGCGAGCCCAGGATGCAGAAAGATGACTTAAACTTTGGCATGATAGCTGAGTATGGGGATAATGAGTAGAGCTGGGTATCAATTGGTAATCTAGGTAGTCTCGCTGCGAAATCACCTCCTCATCTTGCAACCATCTGGATGTATTCGTCCGCACACGCCGTCGTCAAGGAGATTGATCTGGCTCCCTATTCCGAGACATTCTTGTCGTGTTTCTCCATGTAGACCCTCCTGAGCTCGAAAAAGACCTCGACGGCAATGAGAACGATGATAATCCACTCCAGTCGCGTACTATGCTTCTCGCTCGAGGTCTCACGGAGGACGTTCACGACCTCCTGGGCGTAGTTCATCTTCTCGTTCAGCGTCTTGATGCGCACGCCAACGTCGAGGGCCCTCCCCACCCGGTCATAGTACGTCTCGAGGCGCAACTCGCTCTTGCTGTCCCAGAATATATCAGGAAGGGAGTCAGTGAGCTCGTTATAGTGATTCAGCTGGGCACGGAGGTTCAGGAGCTCGCCCGTCTTCTGCAGAATAAACCGCCTCGAGAGCGTGAATCTGGACCCTCGCGAGAGTAAAGCTGGGATATCCCGGGTGCTCTCGAAGTAGCTGTTGAGCGAGCTCTCCAAAACAGCCAGCTTAGTGCTGCGCGCTAGGCCCGAGGAGAAGGCGATCTTTGCCAGCGTGGTGTTGAGCCGGTCGCCATCGTCTACCTCGGCCTTTGTACCAAGAACAACCACGTCGCCCGTCACGGTGCTGGAATCGCGCGTGGGATCCTCCACATATTCAAGGTCCTCGACCTCCTTGCGATCCACGTGCGGGTCCTCGGCAGCAGGGAGGAGATGGCGAGTCGCTAGGGCCATGACCACGTCGGGGGGCAAGGACCACGTAACCACAGTACCCGACGGGAAGACAAAGATGTCGCCGTTGTTCGCACCGCGGGCATGCACCACCTCGTGCGCCTCGAAGCCGGAGCCATCCGGATCGAGCAGAAAGCCGTGTACCTGTAGGGCATCGACGACGGCGTCCATGTCGAACGAGTCAGCCACGCACACGGCGCTAATGGTTGAGCTGCCGTCCACCACATCAGCCGCGGCGTCCGACGGGGTTGTTGCCGCAGCTGCCGTCTTAGAAGGCACGCCCTTCTGAGCCACGACTGCAACACGGCGAAGTGAGTTCTTCAGAGGTGGTTTGCGCCTCAGGGTAGCCGTAGGCTGGGAAGTCGGCTGGTCGGTGCTTGCTGAGGTGGTGATCTTGTCCGTCTTCGTTCTGCCGGTGCTATTGGCTCCCGGAGTGTTCGCAGCGCGCTCGACGATAGGAGGTGCAGCTGGCGGTTCTGATCCATTCTGCTGGAGAAAGACATTGGACGTGAAAAAGGACCGCTTTCGAGGCAACTGGGTTGGGGTGGTCAGGTGGAAGTGCCGGTGAGCGAGAAGCCTTCGACTGCCAGCTAAAGGCGGACGTCGGCAAGCTGAATCTAGGTGGAAGCACCGGCGCATGGAGGCCACGACTTTCTGCTGGGGTGGTTGCCGCATAGTGTACCGTCACGCGCCATTGATGTCTGTCTCGTTTCAGACCGAGACCTTGGAGAGGCGCGCAAAGACCGAGCTTGTTAGGAGGACGCAGATTTGCCCGCTGCTTCCGTGTTGTACGGAGCCCGAGGTGGGAAAAAGTTGTGGATGGCGGATGATTATATATGCTTGGCTTCTGACGTCTTATCTTATCGCAGCATCAATCACACTTGCGCTCGGTAGTACAATAAGGTACCATCGGAATAGCCAGGTTCCCTCACGAGGGAGGCGCTCGTGAGAGCTTACGAAACTTCTCTTAAAGACCCCGGAGGAAGTCAATTATCGTGGAGCTAATCGTCAACAACAGTGACATGTAGTCCATTGCGACGTATAGACATGCTAAGCTGCATTCTGATAGTCTCGCTAAATACGCGGTCGAAGACTCAAGTTACGTTCAAACGTACGGTCAGGCTGCCCCTGCTCCCCTACCACCGTTCCCTAGCAGTACTGAGTTGAAAGCCGCGGACCTTCCTATGCTGACAACTAACCCCTGGGCGCCAAGTGCAGTACTGCCCGATCGCGTGCGACTGGGCAACAGGCGCTGTGATGCCATCTCTGCCGTCCACTACCAATGCACTGAAGACAAAGTAAATCCGGCCTTCGTGCTTCTACTCCACCATTGCTGCCAATCTGCAAAACCACTGTGCCCTATCATCCACAGCCGTCACCGAGGTGGCCTAGAGTCTCGAGCGCCAATAGTTCCCTCCTCTTGTACGTACCGGACGGGGCAACAGACTGCATATCCCAAATGGACTAGCCTGCACCGCTCGGCACTCAGCCCCGAAGGCGAGAGCTACCGTGTACGCCGAATATCGTATATCGGCTATACGCCATGTCGCTCCCGCGCCACGGTAACCCGGGGAAGAAGCCCGGTCAGCAATGCTGGCTGTTCAGAGCCGAAAATGGCAGGTCTCAGGACACTCCTCGCAAACCGCCTCTGCCTCTGGGTTGAGCCAGCCTACTGGGCCTTGCTCCTCCTCGGGTCCCGCCACGACCGCCTCGAGTGGCATCTCTGGCATTGGAAGGCGCCGGGACACGGGAGGCCTTCGCCCTTGGTGTGGTGAACTTGCTTGCTGGCTTCGTAGTAGGTGGCGGGTTGTCGACGAACGATGTATCTGTCGTCCTAGTCTCTAAGTCAATATGGTGTCCCTTAGCGCATACGTAGATAGTTACGGGCAACGGCCTGGGCAGAATACACACATGAAGGTCGTCTCGCCGTCCACTTCGGTCAGAGGCTTGTCCCGGGACCTGGCTGCCTGTTCCTCCTGCGCCTGGAGATGTGCCCTCTTGAAAGACTCGGGCACTGGCCCTTCTGGGAAATCGACGCAGAAAGCGTTCATGTTCAGGCCATAGAGGAAGCTTGCGAAGCTCTCGCTGAACCGAGCCAGACTCTCGTGCATCAGTTGGAAGTGCATCATGTTGGCCTCGAGATCGGCCATTGCGTCCGACAGCTCGGCAAAGGCAGGCTCGAATGCATTGAGCGGAAATGATGCGTCGCCACTGACGCTGTCCCGGGCCGAGTCTCGGAATGAGGATCGAGACGAAGGCCGCAGCGGCGTGGTTGGGCGAGACGAGCGCGTTCGTGAGCTGGACCGCTTCGCACCGGAGTCGCCTTTATCTGCGCCTGAAGACATGGCTTGCAGTGGAGAACTGGTCTCGCCTGGATATTCCAAGTGTGCAGTGGTGCTGGTTTCGCCGTGTCGGGCGTCGGTCTTGTCCGCTTCGTGGGCCAAGGTTGAGAGGACTGCCCCGCACACCGACAAGTAAACATGAAAAGGCGCGGGTATGGGCGGATCGGTTCAGCGCGTAAATTGGCGTGTCGGGGGCCGTGATTGGTGACGCAACTCCTTAGGCGGCGTTGCCCACAATCCTTTTAACACACGGGACTTAGTTGAGGAAAAATTGCTGCCGAACTGCGACCCTCCGGGCTGCTGTTCGTTGAGGCACAGGTTGTTCAAGTTCCTCCAGAATACGCCGTGCCTTAGCTGGAGTCAGTTGTTCTATCTTAGCAACTGTACTTGGGCAGTCAGGTATCGAATCCCTTGTGCGAAGAGACCTTAGTGCGATAAGAGGTGTTGTAGGATTAAGGGCGTATCTCTGTGAATTCTGTAGCCGAATGAAATCATTCGAGTTTTTCCGTAGCTCAGTCTTGATTTCTCTTAATTCGTCGAGAATTGCTTGGGTGCCTTGGATACCTTTAATGTTGCGAAGCCTGGGTAACTCGGTATTCAAACTGGCCGTCGCAGCAGCAATGTTGTCAAAGTTCGGCGCAGGATTAGGATTGGCCCCAAGTACTGGATGATATCTGAGATGTCTTGCTGATACTTGTGTGTGGTGGATGAAGAAGGATTCTTTAATGTCGTTCTGAGTACGCCAGCGCTGACAGAGCAGTTGACCGTTATTGAATCAATGGTAGTAAACATGTGGTTTGATTGATGTTGTTGACAGAAGCCTGGGACTGCCAAGAAGTGGGCTATTATAGCTGCTTTCCAGTGGTTCCGCCTGCCGCCTCACGAGCAAGTCTCTGCGTTAAGAGCGAGCGATGAGTGGAACGGCAAATGTCAGGCTCCTTCCACTACCAGCTACCACTTTTCTCTTAAGGTAGCTGCTGCACTGCGTTGCGCATGTATGTACTGTACCTACCTTGATCCGTTCATAAACCTGCGGGTCTTCTCTCGGCCAAAGTTGAACTTTACCGCAAAGTTCTCATACTCTGTGCAAGTTCTTTGACATCTCGAGGAAAAACACTTATTAATCGTCATCTAGTCAAGTGCATATCCCCGGGTAGTTCTGGTGTGCCTGGGTCCTAGTTCTCCCTGGCATAGTCGTCCTCGTCCTTCCCATGCTGCTTCGGCTGCCCACAACTTCCCGAGCTTCCGGTTCCTATTGTGCGGCCTCTTCCAGCATCGCCGCCCTCAGCCACACAAGAAGCAGCATCTGCTCGTATATTGGCGTCAGAGGTTACAGTCGGCGCCCAACATCTTCTCCCCAGCCTACGCTCACCCGGGACCGTCATCTCATTGCGCCCGCTCGTCGGCAACATCGACAAGGCGAACCCAGCCGACCTAGGATTGCTGACGGGGCCTTCTTGGCACACGCTTCATCACATCTCCGTGCTAGCCTCACCTTGCCGGTTGCTGCCAGCCTAGCTCTTGTCATTGTTGCCGCCCTGTTTCTACGCCGGAAGCAGCCCGACAACGCCACGGCAGCCAAAGACGCTGTCGATTCCATTCCAGATATGCCGGCCCAACCCCTCCCCGGCAGACCGGGAAATCTCACTCCTGAGCAGGAGGAGAAGCTGAGGCAGCTATGGCAAATGATCTTCCAGGTTTGTGGTG
>Ga0209127_100629_pt1 | contig 12188 bp, 17 predicted proteins | sample LakSupMetagenome_FD_187469 | JGI IMG/M metagenome (GOLD analysis project Ga0209127, IMG submission 187469) | Freshwater microbial communities from Lake Superior, Canada - Sta WM archaea (SPAdes) (version 2) | ecosystem: Environmental > Aquatic > Freshwater > Lake | place: Lake Superior, Canada...
GGGGAACTGACTCGGGGGAAGTCGTCGGGGGGGTACACTTGCCCCGTTCCCCGACAGATGATCGGTTCGATACATCCGACTCTGATAGAGGCGGGGAGCCTCCGCTCTGATTCGGGTCGGGGATTGCCGCCCATGGCATCAGGATATACGACTTGTGTGCTTGGGAACACAGGTATAAACCCAGTCGACCGGATTCTCTTCGGCACTGTGGTGTAATTCACGTATGCATCGCCCTGCTGTTCCCAAAAGTCATCCTGCTGAGCTAACAGAAATGGCTGAGTACGTCTTCTCTGATGCGCCAAAGGACGGAGATGGCGAGAAGGCGCCACGGACGAAGGGCGGCCTCCCACCAGTACCGCGTTACTTCTCTGACAAGAATACGTCTGGTTTCATGAGACCCGTTCGTTTCGAAGGGGAAATTACCAACCTGGAGGTTATTGGGAGCATCCCAAAGAGTATCGAGGGTACCTTTTACCGTGTCATGCCCGAGCCGCACTTCCCATCGTTCATCGCAAACGACCCGGTATGTCAGAGAGAACCCATGTGATATTCCCTGCCTGGCCAACTCCGCTGACGATACTACAGTGGTTCAACGGGGACGGCAACATCAGCGGCTTCTACTTCAAGGACGGCCACGTCGATCTCAAACAGCGCTACGTCAGAACCGAAAAGTTCGTCCGCGAAGCAGAGGCAAGACGCGCGTTGCTAGGTAGGTTATGATGGCTCCTAGACCCTGAAGGTTACTCGTACAATCAGCTTAACCCGTCCGTCATCTAGGCAAATACCGGAACAAGTACACAGATGCGGTCGAGTTTAAGATCCGGTCAACTGCCAACACCAACATTGTTTACTGGCGAGGTCAGCTCCTTGCTTTGAAGGAAGACTCCCTACCATACGCTATGGACCCAGACACTCTTGAGACGTTTGGTGTGTACGACTTTGATGGCCAGTTGCCTAGTCTCACCTTTACCGCCCACCCCAAGTTCGACCCCCTGACTCGAGAGATGATCTGTTTCGGGTACGAGGCCAAAGGAGATGGCACCCGTGACATCTGTTACTACACATTTGGAGCCGACGGCAGGATCGCCGAGACGGTGTGGCTTGTCAGCCCAGTGTGTGGTATGATCCACGACTTTGGCGTTACGGAGAACTATGTGAGTCAGAATGCCGCCTAGCGACGGAAACGCTTTGAAGAAAGCATCCATGCTGATGTCGTGTCCGGTGCCGAACAGGTCATCTTCCCCATCATCCCGCTACTATGCGACGTTGAGAGAATGAAGAAGGGTGGAGATCACTGGCAATGGGACTACAGCATTCCCATGTACATTGGAGTTCTGCCCCGCAAAGGCGCCCGTGGCAGTGACGTGAAGGTATGTCCAGTGTCTTTCCCAATCCTTGACTGACAGCTAACCTCTATCAGTGGTTCGAAGCACCGCACGGATTCGCCGGACACGTCGCCAACGCCTTCGAGGATGCCAACGGCCACATCCATCTCCAGATGGCGTACGCGAAGGACAATGTCTTCTTCTGGTGGCCGGACAAGGACGGCAAGGGGCCCCGACCAGGAGAGGTCGAGGCGCGCTATGCCACCTTCGTAATCGACTACCACTCAGAACGGGTATCCCTTCCGGAGCCGGAGTATCTCGTAGACGACGACATGGAGTTCCCGCGCATCGACGACCGGGTCGCCACGCTTCAACACAAGCACACCTTCTTCTGCATCTTCGACAGGAGCGTCACGGACTTCAGCTACATCCTGCCTAGACTGGGAGGTGGCGCGCCCATGTCGAATGGCATTGCGCACCTTAACCATGAGACAAAAGAGGTCCAGCGGTACCTGCCCGGGCCTCGGAAGCTGACCGGGGAATGCATTTTCATCCCGCGCGACGGGAACGCAGCCGAGGGTGATGGGTATGTCATGGTACTATTAGCCAACTACGAGGAAATGTGCAGCGAACTTGCGGTTTTGGATACCTGGGATTTGACCAAGGAGGTTGCGCTCGTCAAGCTGCCTGTCCGGCTGAGGCCAGGGTTGCATGGGAACTGGGTTGATAAATCTGATGTCGATGGACATCCGGCACCGCTTGGTCCGCTTCAGTAGGTAGTTTTCTCACCTGTCTATAGGGGGAAGGTGAACACCGTCTTGTCCGTGATCTATTGTTGGCAATGGTCCATGATGATGAGTGTCGTAAAATGCCCCAAGCTCGCATGGTGGAGCCCACGAAGGTGTTCCCCCTTTTCAGCACCCTGACCAAATTTAGTTCCCTTAGCACGACTGTACCCCAGAGATCTTCCCCGCTTCATGCTTTACACTATTGGCTCCGAAATCTCGGGAGACAGACTCGGTAAGTGGGCCCATTGCCACTTCAGGATGTTGAAGGTCGCGGACGCAGCAGTGAAATATGTTAGGTAGGAGATGTGCTATTATCTTATGTCTGGCTTGACCTTGGAACCAAAATTCTTATCTAGTACAATTGGCACAAGATGGACGAGGAACAACATCCAAGGAAGCGGGTTCGAGTCTCCATCGCGTGCCAGAATTGCCGGAATCGCAAATCCAGGGTAAGTTCCAAGAGGCTTGACGACGTGGAGCCCCATCACTCATGCCTTTCTGGTCCATAGTGCGATGGCCAATATCCAAGGTGCAAGCGATGCGAAGAGTTGGGGACGAATTGCACCTATGACCAGCCCACAGCTGATCGTGCCCCTCTCCGGTGAGCATCTTCCTGTCAACCAAGCCCAGGAAGTGTTCTGACAAACAACCCAGAACCAGCATGAGCTCTGATGTCTTGGCTAGGCTTCATGCTCTTGAAGCCAAGGTTCAGTCGCTGCCCAAAGCCTCTCATGTGGCCACGGCCCACACCGTGACCGAAGACAACACCCCATCCGCCAATAACACGACTTGTACGACCTCTGAAGTGGAAGATGTCCATAGCAGGTTATTAACTGCGCCGGACATGTCTGGGATTCCGACCCCGCCGCGAGATGGTGGCACTGTGGATGGCATGGGAGAAGTTCACCTCACAGAAGATACAGATCCTAACGAGGACAGTACATACTTCGGTATGACACTTCCCCCCAAGGTCGTTCCGTAAGAGTGCTCACAGAGATTACCAGGTAACTCTTCTAACGTAGCCTTGATCCGTCGACTCTCGGTTGCCATGGCACAGGCACAAAACGCTCGCCACCCTAGCCGATCAGCGGCACCGCTCGGTAGATCCTCAGGGCATTGGTCTCCAAATGGCCAACGGAAGAGGAGGCGCGAGATTTCTTCCGAGCGGTCACATAGGGGCGATACCGCAGGCATGGTCCGGCGTAGCTTACCACCTAAGGGATACCATGTCCCGCCAGAGCCAGAAGCAACCAACCTCATTCACCAGTATTTCAACGCACTGGGCCTCTTCTTCCCTTGCATTCATCAGGATGCATTTCTTGCCACGTACAAGCAGCTACGGAGTAAGGGGTTCGTCGGAGCACGTCGACTGTGGCTGGCCCTGCTCTACATGATGATTGCGAGCGTCTACCGCACTGAATCGCCCTCCTCACCTTCAGAACTGGCGGCTGAAATGTCGGAGAACTACTTCCAGAGAGCAAAAGACCTGGCAATGCCCGAAGTGCTTATCTCCTCCAGTCTAGAGACCGGTAAGCCGTACCCCCCCAGTCACTGTCCTTGACTCTGAGCGTGGTCTAGCAGCCTAACTCGTGTCCAACAGTGCAATTGCTTTGCCTCATGACCTCCTATCTCCACGGGTCATCGCAGTCAGCTCAACTATGGACTCTGCACTCCTTGACCGTCAAGGCAGCGACGCAGATAGGATTGCATTCGGCCGATGCTTCCAAGAACCTGACTCTGCTAGAACGGGAGATGCGCAAACGAACATGGTTCTGGTGTGTTGTGAACGACGAGTAAGTAGCGCAGCCAAAGCCCTTTCTGCATCCTTTACTGAGCGATTGTTGATGATTATAGCATCGTGAGCATGAAGCTGGGTCGGCCGATGGCTATCTCAAGCTCTCTCCGTCGCATGGATCTCCCGGTAGACATCAACGACATATTTCCCACAGCCCATAGAAGCCGCACGGTCATTACCACGAGTCTCAGCGCCTTCAGGTGCGAAATGTCAGTCTAGACTCCAAGATACCTTGCGGAAACTCTACTGACTGATATGTCTAGCCAACTTTCCAGACTCACCGGCCATGTTCTTTCGCAGCTTTACAGCGACAATACAGGCTCAGTAGACGATATCAGTACCTTCGACACCCTGCGACTTGGCTTCGACCTATCTTGGAAGCTGTCCGAATGGGAACGGTCAGTTCCAGAAGATCTGCGCCCGAGACATCTCGCCAGCACCTCCACCGACACTCAGCCTGCCAATTCGTCCAGCATCGAGGCCCAACGCTTCCAGGCCGTCATGGGCCTGCGCTACCACGGACTCTGCGCACTCGTCCAACGCCCCGTGCTCCTCAAATTCCTCGGCTTCGAGCCAGACTGCGTCGACGCGGCGGGAGAGGTCGCTCTGCTGCGTGATTCCGGCGTGGCGTCTCTGGGGAAGTGTATCCGGTCTTGCAATGACTGCATAGCCCTCGCAAAAGCTATTGTGGACCAGTGGCAGGACCAGAGAGTGCTTCTTTCGGGAGCTTGGTGGTTGACCGCCTACCATGGTACGTGAAAGACATCTTACAGGAGAAATGCACCCGCTGACTTCTGACTTTATGTAGCATTCGGCACTTCACTCACTCTGTTCGGTATTCTGCTCGTGTCGAGAAAGCCGAGTTTCTCCGACTTGTTGAGCACGGAGGAAATCAAGTCGATCCGCTCCAGCCTCCGTGACGCCAGCGAGTTGCTCTCGCGGTACAACGATACCCTGGTCTTCTCACGGTGCCACGAATGTTTGGAGAACTTCCTGCATCTTTATGACTCCATGGATCCGGCGAGTGTCGGGGACGGACCTGCGGGTGCTGATGACCAGCGCATGGTGCGTCCGGGGCCGGGAACAAACACGCCCCGCCAGAGTGGGGATGCGTCGGGCTTCGAGACGCTCGCTACGGGGACGGGACATAATGCTCAGTATGACTTCGCATCTTTTGGTATTGATGGGTTTACTGGCCCTATTATGCCGGAATTTGGCAACCTTGATTGGGGAGGTTCACTAGGCTAGATCTAAGGGCCGTGTGACGGAGAGTTTCCTCGTATTACTTGATTAGACATGAATCAGAATTCATTCGTCTTCCATATATCTTATGAGGGGTGCACAGTTCTCCGGGACAGACACCATTTCGGGGCTAGAGACCCTGGTGATACTACGTTCTGGTAACCCCGGCGTTGAAGGTGTAGTGACCCACTCTGAACTTCCCGGATTGGGGTAGCGGTTAGATTCCAGGTTCCCCGAACGGAGCGTTGTTCAAGCCCGAAGCCCGCCGCACGCTAGGCCGCATGGGGTTTGGCTCGCCGCTTCACGGGGGTATACAGAATCCCAGCCCGGGGATGTGTGATGGCTCGGGCCAGACCGTCAGTTGTCAACCGACGGTATCAAGCTTGTTAACCATGCCGGGTGACCGCTTGTCGCGCCCCCGATAAACCCAGCTCATACCGCAACGGGGAGCATCCGCGCTCAAGCTGTACCATGTGATCACTGCGTAGCCTTTCCGATACTCTTAAAGAGATGTTGCAACCCACGGTGAAGACAAGCAGTATCCCAACAAGGCTTCCTGTGCAAGAACGAGACTATCCGGGACTCACTGTTCTCTCAACCATGTCTGTACCTCCCGAGATGACGACTGCCCTGCCCTGGCTCAATTTCAACAACACACAACTGCTTCTCTCGGTCACCGGGGCGGCGCTCGTCACAGCGCTACTCCTTCAGGCCATCTACAGACTTGTTTTCCATCCCCTGGCTCCAGTACCCGGCCCCAGACTAGCCGCCTTAACGGATTACTGGCGATGGTATTACGAGATGAAGGGCTTGTTGCCCTACAAGCTCAAAGAACTACAGGAACGTCACAACTGGCCGCCTATCCTTCGCGTAGGGCCCAACCACATCGTCGTCCACGATCCAACTCAGTACGACGTGATATACCGAGTGGGATCCAAGTTCATGAAAGACCGGCTCTTCTACGAGAGGTGGACTTCTGGCCGGAATGGCGGGACTACAGTGACGGCTTGGTATGTTCTCATTGTCTACGCTCTGTGGCTGTTCTGTTGTGCCCGCTAATCATACCTTGCCAAAACAGTGACAAGAAGAAGCACGCGCTCCGCCGCAAGGACACGATGGGCCAGCTCTCGAAGCAGAAGGTGGAGCTGCTACACCCCCTGGTATCCGAGAAGCTGTCCATTTTCCTCGGGCACGTCCAGAATTTGTCTGAGTCCCGGAAGCCGGTCAATGTGTTCCGCGGCTGGCGTTGTATGACACTCGACATTATATCTGAATTTGCCTTTGGGCAGTGCCTCGGTGCTCTCGGGGACCCGAATTTTGAGAACGACATGATCGAGACCATGGACACGTTTGTCGGCCATTTCAATTACGTGGTTCGCCTGCCATCGTTCATACTCGAGCTCATCACCAAACCGATCTTCAGAGACATAATCCCTGGCGCTAATTCTATGCGCATCTTCTTCAAGGTACCGCTGCCAATCTTATCACCGTGATCCTGTCATAAGGGACTTGATAAACCACAACCCATTTTCCCATGGTTTTAGAACACGGAGCTGACATCGTCATCCTCAGTGGTCCAAGTCCTGCGTTGTAAACTTCCGCCCAAACAAAAACAAGTACTGCATGTTTGACACCCTAATGGACCCCAATAGACAGGAGCGGCTCACCGTCTCCCAGCTCAAGTCAGAGGCCGAGGACATTCTCGTCGCCGGATCCGACACGACGGCCACAACGCTGACGTACGCTTGCGTGCACCTCGCGCGCCAGCCGCATTTGTGGGAGCGACTCTACCGGGAGATCAGCCCGGTTTACGGCCCTCTGGACCAGATCCCGCCGCTTAGACAGTTGGAGAATATCTCGCTTTTGGTGGCCTGCGTGAAAGAGAGTATGTTCGTTCCTTCCCTCTTCTCGAACTGCTCCATAATGCTGAATGTTTCCCCCGGTACTAATTTCTTACCCCGCTGGGCAGGTCTACGCCTCGCAGCCCCAAGCCCAAGCTACCTCTGGCGCACCGTGCCAGAAGAAGGCTATCAGCTCACATGCGGCGACAAAGGCTACTTCGTCCCCGCCGACACTACAATCGGCATGTCGGCCTGGGTCGAGCAGTTCGACAAGGACATCTTCCCGGATCCCGAAGAGTTCAAGCCGTCTCGTTGGTTGGGACCGGATAATGGCACCAGCGGGCCTAGGGGGAACCTGGACCGGTATCTCGTTGCATTCTCGAAGGGGACCCGGCAGTGCGGCGGTATGAACTTGGCTTATATGGAGATGTATTTGGCGCTGGCGGCTATGATCGTGCGGTTCCGCGTCAAAGGCGAAGCGGAGCCCGGGAAGGAGATGGTGCAGAGGGAGCAATTTGTCGGGCTTTTGCAGGTACGTGATTCTTGTCTCCTCTTTTGTCTGTTGCCTTTTTTCCGTCTAGGGGATTGCAAGATAGGGGCTGACGATGTGATGTGTTTGGCAGGATTCTGAGTGGAATATCTTCTTCGAGCCACGAACAGTCGAGGAAGGGGCTTAGGCGTAAATACGCTCAATACTGAGACCAAGACAAGGGACTCGGGCATTGTTCGCTTTGAGGAGATGTACATTTAATGTAATTACGGAGAGTTGTGAAGAAAACAGCACAGTTCATACTTATCCACCGGAACATCCCATGGTGACCAGAATATATCGGACTCAGAACCCAGACCCTATTGCCCCACCGTATCATGCTGCTGTCAGAAGTGCATGCAGATGTCTAGCACTTGCGTGACCAGACGCAGATGTGGGCAAGGCGGTCCTCGTAACTGCTCTCGATTTCTTTGAATAAAGATCTAGGCATACAGTTCAAGCTTCAAGCGGTTATGTGAAACAAAAGCCATGATCAACGATGAGTCTATTGATTGTGAGCTCGGCAAGCTACTACAGGAAAGCCACCAAGACTTTGCCAATAGCATCAGCGCCGCTCAATAAACCGTCATCCGGTGTGCCTTTTGGTAGGCTAATGTACTTCTTCTCATTCTTCAGGGCTTGAGTTAATTGCCAGTCATGGGGCTCTCCAGGTTCGACTCATAGCTGTACCTCGGCGCCAGCAGCTTGTGCAGTGTTGCAAAATCTTGATGTTCTCCAAGAATATCTCATCTCCACCCGCAAAACCCCTAATATTCGACGGCAAAATTTGCTCCAGCCCAGGCCCTTCCGGGTTCGAGGTCGAGAACTCCAAGTAAGTGCGGATGACTTCTGTGGGGGCGTCGTTCACGAGCCACATCGTCCACCGGCGGAGGGTCGACGCATCAAGCAAATCCGGGTCTGCCTTGCCGGCATACCCCCTTTCACCGAATAAACTTACCCACGGGCTAATGAGGAACAGGCCCAAACCCAGCCTGCGGCACATTGTCGGTAAGGCTAGAATATCGCCGTAACGCTTTGATTCCTTGTAAAGTCGATGCTTGGCCTTCTGTCGAAGGATGCACAACGGCAAACAGGTCGTGCTGCTGTCCGGGATATCAGCATTTAACACGTACCGACATTGGCAGGTAGCGGACTCGGCATGACCTACCTGCGTACTAGGCATCGTTCGAAATCTGGACGCCAAGGTCTGGCAGGCTGAGAGAAGGGCCTCTTCATGAAGAACCAGGCGAGGCGTACAGATAGACGCATGATCCCGATCACAGCCCCAAGCAAGCCTCCCCAAGAAACATTGCCGAATTCCGGTTTGGGATTGTGCGACCCCGAGGAGATACTGTTCATGGTTTCTCCAAATGTATGGGATATCAATTCTTGCAGCGGGTCAAACAGGTAGGCTTCTTGAATCGTTACTTGACTGATGGTTATGTCTGGCTCCAGATGTAACATGTTGAGGTGGGATCACGTCCTATAGCGTCGTAACCGCGGAAATGGTAGCTTGTCAGAAAATGGTGGCGTGCAGTGGAGTGCGACAATCTGCCCTTCCTGAGACCACCCATACCGATTCAACCATCCACCAACAGTACAGGCGATTGCGTCGTGTGCACCTCGAAGACAGCGTGAGGAGGTTGGCCGATTCCTCCGATTGTCGGCTGTTGCGATAACATCGGGTTCATGGCTAATTGTGAAGATGGCTCGAACTACCCACCTAGTACTTAGTGTTATTATAGAGTAAACCAGCATCACGGTACGCGGTTTTTGGCGGACAAGGGTAAAGGCTCCACATGGAAGAACCACAAGCAGAATGGAGTGTCTTTGGACTGGAAGCGTATGTCTTACATTATCTCTGCATCAGCTCCGTACTCGTTGGCCCGGTTTCCCTTCCGCAACATGGTGGTGTCGTGCCTGCTTCCGTGTTGCCCAGACCGAAAGGGGTGACAAGCTGTTCATACAGTCTACTATCCTATCCATATCCGCGTCTTCGACAGCCTTATGGCATCCAGTCCGTGTAGGGCTTGTCCACAACCATGTGTTTCACCGTCGGCAGCGGCCCGTCTCCCTCCCAAGACTCGCCAAACGCGACGCACATCTTCATAAGCTCGCGCCACTTCTTCCCCGGCGCAATCTTGCCCGAGATACAGTTCGGAGTGAGCGAATCACTGTTAATCGGAACAAGGGCGGCGCGGCCCAAGACGGCCTCCAGGGCCTGCTGCGCGAAGCTCACGGCCTCCTTCGCGTCGGCCGGCACCCCCGTCTCGTCGAGCTTGCAGATGCGCGTGTTAGGCAGCTGCTCCTGCAGGTAAGCGATGATATTGGGATTCCGCGCGCCGCCGCCGCACATGAAGATCTCGTCGATCATATCGGGGTCGATGCCGTAGCTGGGGAGGAAGGTCCGGTACTGGCGGACGATGTTCTGGGCCGTGATGCGCGTCACGGTCGCCAGCGTGTCGTACCTGCTGCAGCCCGCGGCCTTGCACGCCTCGATGATCTCCTGGCACTCGTTGTCGCCGAAGACCTCGCGCCCGGTCGTCTTGGGGGGGTGGTGGTTGATGTACTCGTTCCTGGTCAGGAAGTCGTCAACGATGGCCTGGTTGACGGTGCCCCTCGCGCCCCACTCGCCGTCCCTGTCATATTCCTGCTCACCGTTGGTGTAGTGCCTCATGGCCGCGTCGATGAACATGTTGCCCGGCCCGCAGTCCCAGTCTACCATGGCGTCGACGCCGCCGTCGCTGTCGGCCGGGATGAGGCAGAGGTTGGCGATGCCGCCGATGTTCTGGCATAGTCGCATCTTGGTCGGGTGGTGCAGCAGCAGGCCATCAATAAGCGCTACCAAGGGCGCACCTTGCCGGCGGACGGACTGCTCAGCTTGGCGGAAGTCGGTGACGGTTGTGATGCCTGTTTGTGCGCTGATGATGGTGCCCTCGCCGAGACAAAAGGCCGAGCGAGTCTCGCCCTCCTTGGGCATGCTTAGAAGCCAGATGGTCTGGCCATGCGAGCCGATAAGATCGATGCCCTCGATATCGACATGGTGCTTGTCGCAGAACTCATGAACGGCATCTGCGAACATCTGGCCAAGTTGGACGTTCAGCTGCGACATGGCACTTGGTGTTGTTCTGGTTTCTCGCAGCATCTTGAGGATGGGCTTCTTCATCCGCTGTGGCACCGGAATCTCGTCGTACTATTTGTTACAGGGAAGGTCAGCAGATTATCACAATGCGGCACAACGAACAAACTTTGCGTACCTTCAGGACCTCCATATGAAGAGGAGCAGTGGGTGACTGCTGACAATACCGCACGAGTGCACAGTCAATACCGTCCATGGCAGTGCCGCTGTTCATTCCAAGCACCGTCAAATCCAAGGATCCGTCTGCGTGCCTATGAACACCGGTACTTCCATTTGCTGAGAAGCCATTGCCGTTGGTGTAGGTTCCATTGATGTTGTGGCTGTTGAGGTTGTTCGAGTTGTCCGGTAGGGAGCCCATTGTGGTCTGCGCAGAAGGGAGGTTGTCACATCTACCACGTTCCTTGCCCTCGTCCCCTCGACGGACCGCAACAAGCTATATAACCACTCCGGCGAACTTGTCATCCCGCAATCTAAGCATGGCTGTTACAACCCGCGTTATCTCGCGTGGATCGTACCCCACATCGGAACCTTGTTGATCTGGGAAGCCAGACCAGAAGGATGTCGTGTCGACATCGCTCGAGCCGAAGGGTGGCGATGCGCTCGAGACGAGTCGAGCAATAGCGCTAAAGTTCGGCTATGGTAGGAGTTGACAGGCTCTTGGAATAGCGTATGCCGAGACCAGACGACCTACAGTGGGGAAGCAATTGCTGAGCAATTCCCGGAGCAGAGCGCAAATGGAGTGGGCGTGGCTATGTCTAGACTTGAGCTTGCTCGACCCGAGACAGTTCGACACGAATTTCCTATTCGGGAAGAATATGGATGTTCCCAAACCCCAACCCCGGGCGTTGATGGGGCACTTTGCTACCCTCGCAGACGACGTCTAGACGGAGCTCCTGTACGCGCACCAGACAACGGAAACACTGCCTCCTTTCCGTCATACTTAAAGAGATGCGCATAAGTTCCTGTTTTCCTGCGATACGACTTTCCTGAGGCACTGACAGTGACTCGTGACCTTGTCTGTGTTGAACTCGCCGAGATGCCGTCCGCCACACATCCCCAGCCTCCAAAGGAGGTCTGGACCTCAGAAGAGGGCTCCATGGCCCGCGAGACCGCAATAACCCGATGGCCGAAAATCGTGCAGAACATGGTTGACGACATGGAGGAGAGTCTTGGACAGTCGGACAACCCAGAACAAATCAGCGAGGGACGCCGTATACAAGCCTCATTGAAAATCATCAAGCAGGAGATCATGCAGAACAAGCCGCTACAGTGAGTAGCCCCCAGCATCATGTCGCTTTGGTGAAGACAGATGCTGACCTGGTCTTTCCAGCCCCTTGATCTCGGACGGCCGCCCTGACATCGAGAGCTACAACGCACAACTGGAGTCCTTCGGCAGTATCACCTGGCACAACTGCCCCTGGCTCTTTGCGGAGTGCTATATGTACAGGTATGTGCCGTCTCGGGTTCCCTCGTTGCCAGTCACAAGCATCTAACCCGCGCAGATGCGTCCAGACACTCTTCAGCCGGTC